>Ga0256845_1002525_pt1 | contig 13164 bp, 3 predicted proteins | sample RiftiametaG_FD_189101 | JGI IMG/M metagenome (GOLD analysis project Ga0256845, IMG submission 189101) | Tube worm associated microbial communities from hydrothermal vent at the East Pacific Rise, Pacific Ocean - Riftia | ecosystem: Host-associated > Annelida > Integument > Unclassified ... | reverse complement strand
TGTGTTTCGCCGAGCTCTAGGACCAGGTTCAGAAGTTCGGGGTCCTCGGGCATTTCGCTGAGGGCACTCTGGGCGAGCTGCAGCGCTTGCTCGGGGTCGGACTCGCGGGTGCTAGTGGCGATCTTGAGAGTCAGCGCCTTGATCGTCACCGAATCACCGGCGGTGCGCGCTGTTTCGAGTTCTGCGCAGAGCAGCTCTGCCAGCGCTTGCTGGTCGCCGGTACGCTCGAGGTGAGCGGTGAGCAGCTCGCGGGAGGCGCTGTCTTGCGGGTCTTCGGTGAGCGCTGCGCGGAGCAGGGTGACGACGTCGGCGCTTCGTTCTTCGTGTGTGAGTAGCTCTTCGGCGAGGGCGCGGCGCAGGAGGTTGCGCTCGCTTGGATCTTGGATCCCGTCGACGATCTCGGAGACGAGTTTTTCGAGTCTTTCGAGGTCACCCATGCGGCGGTAAATCGCGACTAAGGGCTCCCAGATCTCCCGTGAAGTAGAGTCGCGCTCTAACAGTCGCTCGTAGAGCTTGGCCGCGAGGCTGGGATCGCCGTCGTCGGTAAGCGCCTGTTCGGCGATCGTCGTGGCTAGGGGCAGGAGCTCGCTGAGGGGGCTGTGATCTGCGGCTTCGCCGAGCCAGCGGATGGCACCGGCGAGGTCTCCTGCGTCCAGTCTGCGGCCCGAGAGGGCGAGCAGAGCCCAGCTCAGTGGTTGGCCCTTTGCGAGTTCGAGGCTCCGCAGGAGGAGGGACTCGGCCTGCTCCCAGGCCTCGAGCGAGAGCGCGAGCGTAGCTGCCTCTCGGGCCAGCTCAAGCGTCGCGTTGCTCTGGGTCACCCGGCGTTCGAGGGCGTGCAGGAGGAGTTTCGTATCCTCGGTCCGGCGGGCGACATCCTCGTAGATCTCGAGCAGCCGTTCGCTCACCGGCTCGCGCAGGCTCGCTTGTTGGAGGATGAGACTGGCGCGGCCAAAACGGGGTTCGTCGTCGAGCGCCTTGAGCAACGCGTCGAGTCCGTCGCTGATGCGTTCGGGGTCGGCGAGCTGGATCTCGGCGACCCGGTAGAGGGCATCGACCCGGCTTTCATCCTCGCCGGCGCCGACCTCCGAGAGCAGCTCCAGCAGGCGCACTTGGGTTTCGGTATCACCGCGAGTCGCGGCGACGCGGGCCCCGGCTCGCCAGGCGTCGATCAGGCGTACTCCGGTGTCTTCGGCCTCTTTGTAGTAACCGGCGGCGAGTTCGAGATCCTCGCCTTTTTGCTCGACAAGGCCGCCTAGGCGGAGGAGGAGCTCAAAGCGGGCGTGAGCGTCGCTCGGGCGCCGGGTGCTCTCGAGGAGGCGGAGCAGACACTCGCGGTAGGGGGCGCTCAGGTCTAGGCGCTCCGCCAGATCGCGGGCGGTGTCGTGGCGATCTGCGGAGCCGGGGTCGACTTCGAGGGCGCGCAGCAGGGCGTCCAGGGCCTGCTCGGGCTCCTGCAGATCGCTGCTCAGGACCTCCGCGAGTTCGGCGAGGATCGTCGCTCGTTGGCGCGGGTTCTCGACGTGACCGAGGCGAGCCTCGATCACTCGGCGCAGGAGCGTAAACTCCTGGCGCTCCCGGAGATCGGCCTGGAGGCGCGGGGCCTCGGCGTCGCTGTCGGCGAGGGCGTCGATCGCCGATTCGACGAGTTCGTTTGCCTTGTCGTCCTGGCCGCGCTCCTTGGCGATTCGACCGAGCTTGAGCAGCACCTCAGCGGGGCCGATCTCGGCGAGGGCGTTGCTCTCGGTTCGACGGAGGTTGACCAAGAGCGTTCGGTAGGCGCGCTCGGAGCGGGCGAGTTGTCCGCTTTGGCGGGCGAGTTCGGCGAGGGAACGGAGGATCGCGATGTTTCCGGGATCCATGCTCGACGCAGCTTCGAGTTGATCGATTGCCGGCGCGATCTCATCGTCAGCGTGCAGCACCTGGGAGAGCAGCAGGTGGATCTCGGCGCGCTCGGCCGATCGTCGGCGGCCAAAGCTCTCGACCAGCTCGGCGAGCAGGTGTTTGGCCTGGGGCAGGTGGCCGCTGCTGAGCAGGCCGCGAGCGAGCATCATTTTTAAGCCGCGGTCATTCTCGGCGATCGCGAGGGCCCGTTCGAGCACCGGTACCGCGAGTTCGGGCGCGCCGATTTCTCCTTGGTAGAGCGACGCGGATTCGCGGGCGTAGGCGAGCACGGTGGTGGTATCGGTGACATGCTTGGCGGCGAGGGCGAGGGTGTCGGCGAGGGCCATCGCATCGCCCTGGCCGCGGAGCAGGCCGAGCAGGAGCTTGCGCACCTCGGCGTTACGCGGGGCCTCGACAAAGGCGGTCTGCAGGGTGGCGGTTGCCTCCTCCTCAGCGCCGGCGGCGATCAGTGTGCGACCGAGCTTGAGCAGGATCGCGACCCGCTCGTTGGTCGCAGCATCCGCCAGGCGTCGCTTGAGCCAAGTGGCGGCCTCGGCGGCCTCGTCGCGTTGGAGGTGGAGACGGGCGAGGGCATCGATCGCCTTGGTACTGGGGGCCAGTGTAGCGACCTCGGTGTAGGCGCGGATCGCCCGCAGTTGGTCACCTAGGGCATCTTCGGCGAGCTGGGCGGCCTCTGTCCAGAGGGCTGCAGCTGGCTCTGGGGAGTCCTCGGCGGCGAGCTTGTGGGCTTGGTCCTCGAGGATCTCGGCGAGTTCCGCGAAGCGGCCGCGCTCGCAGAGGATGGTGCCGAGGATTTCGAGGGTTTTTGGGTGACCTGTTCGTTCGGTCAGGTTGGCCCGAAGCGCACCGATCCGTGAGTCGCGGGTCTCGAGCTCCCCGGCGAGCCGGGCGATCTCGAGGCGAAGCTCGAGGCGGCGGTCGGCATCCTCGGTGTGGCCGAGTTCGCGGTTGCGCAGCTCCAGGAGTTCCGCTGTTCGGCCCTCTTCGGTGCAGAGATCGGCTAGGCGCAGGACGTCGGCGAGGGACTCGTCGCCCTCGCTGATGATGCCGAAGTAGAGGTCGATCGCCCGCGCTTGCTGATCGATACCTGCGAGCAGTTCGGCGGCCTGGCGGCGGAGATCTCGGGCCTTGTCACGGCTTACGGGCAGGGTGGCGCCGTCGAGCAGGAGCCGTGCCGAGAGCTCCGGGGCGGAGCGCTTGCAGACCTCGTCGAGAGCCCAGAGCGCGGCATTGCCGGGTTGGATGATCCCGGTTCCGACCTCGTCGCGCGCCCACATGCGGGCGGCCTTGCGGTAGAGGCGGTAGAGAGTGTTGCGGACCAGCTCGTCGTCATCGCTGGCAAAGGCCATGGCCGCAGCTTCGCGCAGCGGATCGAGGTCGGAGATCGCCAGGGCGTCGATTCTGAGGAGGTTGTCGATGCGCTCGATCGGTGAGCGAGTGCGCAGCCGATGGGCGAGACTGCGGAGTACCTCGAGGTCGTTGGGATCGCGCTGGGAGGCCTTCTCGGTCGCGGCGATCGCTGCGTTGTCTTCGCCGCAGTGCTCGTACCAATCGGCGATCGCGAGCTCTAATTGGCGGGCACTCTGGGGGGTCAGGCGCTCGCCAAACTCGTCGGCTGCCGCCTGCATCGCGTCGGCGACCGCCTTCCAGGCGTGCTCGCTCTTCGCCGCCTCGGCGATCTCGTTGAGCAGCGAAGTATCGTGTTTGTGATGCCCGCGGAGTGCCTTGACGGCCGCATTCGCGGAGATCTGCCAGCGTCCGGCGCGGGCGGCCTGACGAGCTGTGGCGTCTTGGTACTCGAGGTGATCGGGTGCCCGCTTCGCGGCCTCGGCGAAGGAGGTCGCGGCTTCGCCGATGTCATCCAGGTGTTTTGCGAGGGCCTCGCCCCGGGCGTACCAGAGCTGGGCTGCGCGGGCGGGCGCCTCGGCAGCACGCACGGCGGCAGTGGCGAGTGTTTCGGTGAACTCTTTCCAGGCGTCTGTCGCCTCTGTGAGGCGGCGAAGCTCGTGTTCGTGGGTGACATCGCCTGGGTCTGAGATCAAGGCTCGGGCGAGCATCGAGCGCGCGCCTACCGGGTCGTCACCGCGGCGTTCGAAGATCCGGGCGGCCTCGGCGAGTAGGCTGGCACGGTCGTAGTCGTCGGTGGCGAGGGCGATTCGGGGCTCGATGAGCTCGAGCACACCGGACCAATCGTCGACCCGCTGGAAAGCGGTCAGCAGCGCCCGGACGGCGACTGACCGACATGTCTCAATGGACAGGACTTCGCGGAGGCCGAGCCTGGCCTCCTTGCGCTCGGGGTCGAGGCTCAGCGCTTCGGCGTAGAGGCGGGTGGCGGTCTCTTTGTCGTCGAGGTCGCGGAGGTGGAGCTCTGCGGCGCGCACGTAGAGCCATCCTGTGTGGCTCGCGCTGGTACCCGCGGAGCGCTCTAGGAGGGCCGCGAGTTCGTCGAAGCGGGCACAGGCGGTGAGCTGGCGGTCGAGCGCCTTGAGCACCTCGGGATCCTCGCCAAAGTCCTCGCGTACGTTGAGTAGGAGTTCGATCGCGCCGTCGATGTTGCCGAGACGGAAGGCCCGAACTTCGGCCGCCTTGAGCAGGTCGGCGCGCTGCTGCAATTTGATCACCGGAGCTTTGGCCCGGCGCAGGAGGGCCTCGACCAGATCCTGCCAGCGCTCGAGGGTCTCGAGGAGGCGGATCACCGCGCTCATCGCTTCGACGTCGTCATCGTCGCAATCGAGGCGATGCGACCAGATCGAGAGGGCTCGTTCGCGTTTGTCGAGTACCTCCGCGAGGTGGGCGGCCTCGCCGAGGATCGACTGGCGGATCGCGGGTGCGCCCTCGAGATCCGCGAGGCGCTCGAGGACCTGGAGACGCTCCTCACGTTGGTCGTCTTGGCTGAGCAGCGAGGCGAGGTTGTGGGCGGCGATCGATGCGGTCGAGGGATCGACCTCGGCGCTACCGAGGATCTCGCGGTAGAGGGTGAGCGCGCCTTCGACATCACCTAGGGCCTCGCGCCGCAGCTGGGCAGCGTCGAGTAGGAGGGTCAGGCGCATGCCGCCCTCGGTGGCCTCGGCGGCGTTTTGCAGGGCGCTGGCGTGCAGATCATGGAGATCCGCTCGGGTGGCGATCTGGCGGAGCTGCTTGCGGGCTTCGCTGTCGCTGGGGGTCAGGCGCAAAAGCTCGCTGTAGGCGGAGAGTGCTCCCGGATCGTCGCCGCGGACAGCGAGGCGGTTGCCGAGGTCGCGGTGCAGGGCGCGCTCCTCGTCGGAGTCGGAGAAGTCGAGCGCCGCCTTGATCAAGCGAATCACGTCGTCGCCTCGGGAGGCACTGTCGTAGGCTTGGCGGAGCAGCTTAAAGGCCTTGCGTCGGAGATCGATCGGCGCGGTGTCGAGGCTCATCAGGCGCTCGAGTTCGGCGCAGGCGCTGGGGTAGCTGGGCACCTCGTCGAGCACGACTTGCAACTCGATCAGGGCCGGCACTGGCTTGTCGAGGCGAGAGATGTAGAGGCCGGCGATCTTTACCCTGAGATCGCGGGCATCGCTCGCCGAGAGCTGCGCGAGCTGTCCCTCCCAGAGGCCGACGAGATCGACAAAACGACCGAGACGTTCGAGCAGACGCTCGACGGTCGCGGCGAGTTTTTTATTGTCGCTGTCGATCGCGACCTGACCCAAGAGATAGTCGGCCGCGAGGTCTGGTTTGTCGGCGAATTCTTTGGCGACATGGGCGGCCTCGGCGAGGATTTCGCGGCGGATCTCATCGCTGGCTGTATTGACGAGAACGCGGTCGTAGACCTCTAGAAGCTCGTCCCACGCTTCGCTGGCGGTGAGGGCGACGGTCAGTCGATCGAGTGCCCAACGGGCGCCTGGATCACGCTCGAGGATCTGCAGTAGGAGGTCCGTGATCGCCTGTCGCTGATCGCCGTACCACTCCTCATGAAAACGGACCGCACGCTCGGCGAGGTGGGTGCGCAGGCCTGCAGACAGGCTTCGACGGAGGATGTCGCGGTAGAGAGCGGCGACCTCGTCCGGCTCTTGTTGGCTATCGGCGAGGGACTCTAGGTGGTCCCACGCGTCGTCGCTATCAGGGGAGCTCTCGGCAGCGCGGAGGGCCGCTGCGAGGGGTTGCTCGACGCCCGAATCATTCTTGACGCTCATATCCGGCCCAGTCTTTCACCCGGCGAACAACGGCCCGCGCGGGGGCGTGGCACTATATCAAGAAGAGTCCGCGGCGAAGGCCTGGGGCTCCGCCAAGATCCCTCGAAGATTGCGCGCGTCGACGCACTGGCGGTAATCCAGATGCGCGCGAGGCTGCGCGAGACAACGATCGCGCCGGCCGTAGTCGCGATCGTTGTATCGCCAAGTGGACGGATCGGCGCCCGACATCGGCGGTCGAGATCGCAGCTCCCCCGATCGCGGCATGCTTTGCTGTGTGCGTCTACGACCGCGGCGAATCGGCGCGGTGCCGCAGGTCGACATTCGAGTTGCGGTTTACCTGTGCCTCCAGGGGCGCTGGCGCTTTGCAGGGAGCGGTGTCAGCAGTACCCTGCACCGGGCGCCGTCGCGCCCTCGGATGCGCGTGTCCTCCCGGTCCAAATATGCCCGCTACGACCCGCTCCTGCGGCTCGTTCCTGTGTTTGTGGCGCTCGCGATCGCCTTTGCATGGACTAGCGCTTTCGCGCGTTCACGTCCTTGGCAGTTGCGCGCACACACGACCCCAAAGACCGTGCGCGCGGGCACGACGACGACCGTTGAGATCACCCTACAAAACCTCGACGACGCACCGATCTCAGCGGCCCTCGGCGATCGCTTGGCCTACCACTGGCTCGATGCATCCGGCGAGGTCGCGCTCTACGACGGCAGGCGCACGGTCTTCGCCGATGTGATCGCCCCCGGCGAGTCGGCCCATATCGAGGCGACGCTGCTGACACCGGCGAAGCCGGGCTCCTATCTGCTGCAGTGGGAGCCGGTGCGGGAGGGTGTTGGATGGTTTGGGCTGCCGCGACGTAGCCGCGAGATTCTGATCCCGGTGGAGGTTATCGGCGGCGCACCGCAGTGGACACTCCTGCCCACAAAGGGCACAGAGCCCACAGAGGGCACAGAGGGCACAGAGGGCACAGAGGGCACAGAGGGCACAGAGGGCACAGAGAGGCCGCTCTCGCTGCGCGCCAATCAAGAGACCGAACTGAACCTCCGCCTGCGCAACGAGGGCCCCGAAGATTGGGATCCGGCGCTTGGGGATCGGCTGAGTTACCACTGGCGCAGCGCCACTGGGGAGGTCGCGATCCTCGACGGGCTGCGCACCGAGTTGCCGGGCAAGGTCGCGGTCGGCGAAGAGATCGAGCTGCGAGCGAAGCTGCGGGCGCCCGCGGAGGCCGGCAGTTATCTGCTGGAGTGGGAGCCGCTGCGGGAGGGGGTGCGCTGGCGCGGTGATCCTTCGCGGCCGCGCACCGTCCTGGTGAAGAACTCTGCGATCGCCTGGGCTCCCGTCGATGTCACCGCGCCGGTTGATCTGCACGCCGGTGAGCGGACGACGGTCGAGCTGACGATCGACAACCAGGGGGAGTTGCCTTTGGACCCTGCGCTCGGTGATCGGCTGAGCTACCACTGGCTCGCGGTCGGCGAGGGGGCGAAGGCGATCGTCTGGGACGGTTTACGCAGCGAGCTGCCCGCGGCGATCGCCCCCGGTGAGCGCGCTACCTTGAGTGCTGCGTTGCGAGCTCCGGAGCGCGCGGGTCGTTACACTTTGGTCTGGGCGCTGGTCCGCGAGGGCTCGGCGTGGTTGCCGGCGAGCGGGGCTGCGGGCATCTCCGAGGTCGACGTCGAAGTTTTGCCGCCGCACTTCGCCTTCGCGGTCGAGTCAGTCTCGTGGCCGCTCTGGTTGTCGGCGGTGGGCATCTCCGAGGTCGAGGTGACGATCCGCAATACCGGCGCGGCGACCTGGATCGCGGGGGCTCGCGATCGTCTGAGCTATCACTGGCTCGAGGCGGACGGAACGACCGTCGTCGAACGCGAAGGCAGGCGCACGGCGATCCCCCTCGAGGTCGCTCCGGGGGAGGCTGTGACGGTTTTTCTCGAGGTCCGCGGGCCCGGCAGGGGCGGTGATTTTGTGCTTGTGCTCGACATGGTGCGCGAGCACGTCGCGTGGTTTGGCGAACCGCTGCCGGCTGCTGGCGAGGAGCCTGCGCGGGCGCAGGTGCATGTCGTGTGGAGCTCCGGGCTTTGGCAGCTCTGCCTGATCGCGCTGAGCCTTGTCGTGCTCTTTGCCGCCCGGCATTGGCGGCCCAAACAGCCCTCGGGCGCGGCCCATTGGAGCTGGCTCGATCTGATGCCCGCGCTCTGGTGCTTCGCCGCGACGTGGCTGCTCATCATCACCTTCGCGGATCTCAGCGGCATCGCGTTGTGGCCCGGCGCTCAGGAACTCGCGCCAGCGACCGCTGCCTTACCGGTGTTCTTTTTGGTGCTCGCTCCGGCCGCGTGGCGTCGTTGGTTGGGGCTGATTTGGGTCTGCTTCATCGCCCTGCTCGCCCTCGCAGATCTGGTGTACCTCCACTTTTTAGGCAGTATCGTGCCGGTGCACGCCCTGACCGCGGCCCACCAGGTCGGCGATATCGCCGGCAGTGTGCGAGCGGTGCTCAGGCGCTCCTACCTGTGGCTTGTGCCCCTGCCGGTCGCGGCGCTCGGGCTCGCCCTGCTCTGGCCGCGGTCCGGGCGTGGGCCGTCGAACCGTCGGTGGAGGTGTATGGCACGGGTGCTCGGGTGCGTGCTTGCGGCGGCGGTAGCCTGGCCGTTCATCGCCGAAATGCGTGAGATCATGGGCAGCGATCTCGGCAAGCGGGTATTTTCAGAGCAGCGCAACGTCGGTCGTCTGGGCCTTGTTGGCGCCCACATCTTCGACGCCGCACGGGCTCTTCGCGAGCGTCGCGGACGGGGTGATGCCGATCCCGCAGAACTCCAGATGATCCGGGAATTTTTCGCCGAGCGGGCGCTGTTGCGGGCGCAGGCTGCCGAGCGGGGGCGGCTGCAGACCTTTGGGCACGACCGCAGTGCCAACCTGCTCGTCGTTCAGATCGAGTCGTTTCAGGGCTGGGTTGTCGGTGCAAAGATCGGCGATCAAGAGGTCACCCCCTTCTTGAACAGCCTCGAACGCCGCGGCCTCTACTTCCCCGCGATCGCCGATGTCACGGCCCAGGGCATGACCTCGGATGCCGAGTACGCGGCGCTTAATTCGGCCTATCCCTTGGCCCAGGGGGCGATCTCATTCCTGCGCGCCGACAATGATTTTTTCACCCTCGCGCACGTGCTGGCCGCGGCGGGCTACACGACGTTCTCGGCCCATCCCTACAAGCGAGGTTTTTGGAATCGGGCGGTCCTGCATCCGCGCTACGGCTTTGCCCGCTCGCTCTTTGCCCGCGAACTCGGGCCCGGGCGCAAGATCGCCTGGGGTCTCGCAGACGAGCCCTTCTTTCGCCGAGCCTTGCCCGAGATCGCCGCCCTTCCCGAGCCCTTTTTCGCCTTCTTGGTGACGCTCAGCGTGCACCATCCCTACAGTTATTTTCCGGCCGATCGTCGACGTCTGGTGCTCGGCGAGATCGAGGGCACGGCGCTCGGCAATTACCTGCACGGCATGTCCGAGATGGACCAGGCGGTGGCGGGTCTCTTTGCCGAACTCGCGGCGAAGGGTCTCGCGGATCACACCCTGGTTGCCCTCTACGGCGATCACGACGCGCGTCTCGGGGTTCCGCCGGAGATCCTCGACATCGCCGGTGTGCCGCAGTGGACCCCGGCGGTGCCGCGTCTCTTGGAGCGGGTGCCGCTCTTCATCGTCGCACCAGAGACGAGCGCCGGCGACGTGCTTCGGGGCGTCTCGCCGCGTGTCGGTAGTCTCGTCGATCTCGCGCCGACGCTGCTGCATCTCCTCGGCCTGCCGGCGCCGATGGCCTTCATCGGGCAGCCGCTGCTGCCCGCTGCGGATCATCCCGGGGCGAGCCCAGGGAGCTCTCGTCTCGCGGTGTATCCGGACGGCTCGGCGCTGACGGCAGAGCTGCTTTACGTCGGAGGTGGTCGTGATGTGCCGCTCGCTGGGGCTTGTTTCACGGCCGCCGGTGAGCCCCTGCCGATCGAGGCCTGCGACGCGGTCGCAGCCGCAGCCGCGGAAGAACTCGACCGTTCGCGTGCGGTCGTCGACTTCGACCTCGCGCGGGCGCTCGGCGAGCGTTGAATCCGTCGTTTTTTTGCTGTTCCAGGCGGATCGAGGCACGCAGGAGGACGAACCATGTTCGCCACGAATACCGTCACCCTCCCGCGGAATCCGGTCCCTGTCCGCGATCGACCCGTCGCGACGATCGAGCGCCTGCCGCTCCTCTTTCGCCAGCTCCGGATCGACGCTCGTGGTCTCGAAGAGCTGGTCGTGGGCATCGGTGATGGCCGTGTCTCGGTGCGGGCGATCCCCGGGGCGACGACAGTCTCGGTCCAGGCGACGGTGGTCTGTGATGATGCGGCCGCGGTCGCAGGTGTTGTCCGAGGGCTGGTCGATCGTCTGCAGATTCTCGTCGACAGACCCTCTGCAGCACTGGCTCGTCTGCTGATCACCCTCGACGATGCCCCCGAGTCGCTCTACCTCGAGGTCGAAATCACTGTGCCCTCGTCGATCGCCCTGGCGCTCGACCATGCGGCAGAGCTCTGAGCCGAGACGCTGCGGGAACGTGCTGCTTGCACGTTTGTTGTCGCGTTCGTGCCTATCGACAGTGCGGCGCGGCTCGCCTCCGAGCTGTCCTCGTGGGCTCTCCTGTCGCTGGGCAGCGCTCTTACGCACCGGGGCGCGGCTCTAGAGATCTCGTGAGCGATAAAAAATCGGCGGCTCGGTCTCGTCGGGCGGCTTTGGAGTACACGTCGGCGACGTGAGAGAGTCCTCGTCTATGGGGGTAGTGTGTGTCGCCGATGTGCTGATCAGAAAAGATCGAATTTTGGGTCACACTTGCCCTTCTTGCACGTAATCCAGCTGCGGGCGGCGGCCTCGGATCGTCGGCGACAGGGCATCGGCGGCTCGCCTTGCGCGGGGCCTGAGGGCGGACAATCCTAGTTGCGCGGGTAGGTGGTGATGATGGACGCGGAGCATAGCGGAGCAGAGGAGCAGCCGGAGGGGGTCCGGGGCAGGACCCCGACAGTTCGGGTCGATCGATCGTTGACGACCAAGGGTCGCCTTGAGGCGCTTGCGGAGGGGGCCCTGCAGGGGGCCCTCGTGCGCGGTGATGAAGTGACGATGGGTGAGCAAGTTGTGCGCTCGTCCCTCCGTCACAAACTCTTTGGGCGGGCTGCCGAGCCGACGAGGATCGGTCGTTTTGTGATCGTCCGTCGGATCGGCGCCGGAGGCATGGGGGTCGTGTACTCGGCGTTTGACGAAGAGCTCGATCGCAAGGTGGCGATCAAGGTCCTGCACGCCGAGCGCAGTGGCAGCCAGGGGCGGGCTCGGATTCTCCGCGAAGCGCAGGCGGTCGCACGGATCTCTCACCCGAACATCGTGCATGTTTACGAGGTCGGCGAACTCGATACCGGCCAGGTCTTTATGGCGATGCAATTCGTCGAGGGCGTGACCTTAGACGAGTGGGTCCACAGCCATGAGCGCTCGTGGCGAGAGGTGCTCGCCGTCTATCGACAGGCGGCACAGGGCCTGGCAGCGGCCCATGAGGCCCGGCTCACTCACCGCGACGTAAAGCCCGAAAATATCCTGATCAACCCGCACGGTCGGGTGATCCTCCTCGACTTTGGTCTCGCCCGCGTCGGCACAGAGGCCGAGGACCACCCGACGGTCGAACCTTTGGACGATGGCAGCATCACCGGAGGTGGCCGGCGATCGAGGGTCAACGTCGACTCAATGACGCCTGCGCTGGCCGAGACCATCGCTAGGACGCTCACCGAGAGCGGGCTGATCATGGGCACCCCGGCGTACATGTCCCCAGAGCAATGTAGTGGCCTGCCCGCCGATGCACGCAGTGATCAGTTCTCGTTTTGCGTGTCGCTCTACGAGGGCCTCTACGGCGAGCGTCCCTTCGCGGGCGAGAATCTCTCGAAGTTGATCCTCTCGGTCTGTCAGGGCGAGGTTCGCGAACCGCCAAAGGGCTCTAAGGTGCCGACGTGGCTTCGGCGGGTGCTGCTTCGCGGCCTCTCTGTGCGGCCCGCCGAGCGTTGGCCGACAATGCAAGCCTTAGCGACCGAGCTGGCCCGGGATCCAGGGCGTCAACGTCGACGTTGGCTCGTGGCGAGTGCGGCTGCGATTTCGCTGGCGATGGGGGTTTTGGGCATGGTGCAGCCGTGGGCGAGTGGCGGCATCTGCCAGGCCGCCGACGAGCGCTTAGCGGGGGTCTGGGACGGCGCTCGCAAGCACGACGTGCGCGAGGCCCTGCTGAGCACCGGCTTCGCCTACGCCGACAATCGTTGGACGCTTTTAGAGAGGCAACTCGATGACTACACGGTGAGCTGGGCGGCGATGTACACCGGCGCCTGCGAGGCCCACCACCGCGGCGAGATTTCAGCCGAGCTCTACGATCGACAGATGGACTGTCTCGAATCTAGGCTTACGGGCGTCTCATCGCTCGTAGAGGTGCTCTCCTCCGCCGATTCGATGGTCCTGCAAAAGAGTTCCGATTTGCTCGTGGGGCTCGCGCCCTTGGGTCTTTGTGGGGATACCGATTCGCTGCGCGAGAGCTTTGCACCGCCACCCGATCAGAAAACCGCTGACGCCGTCCGGGCGCTCCGGCAGCAGCTCATCGACATCCACCTGCGCACTGAGTCAGGTCATGCGCTGGAGGTGATCGAGGCTGCCGAGGGCGTGGTCGAAGCCGCCAAGACCTTGGGTTACAAGCCCCTGCTCGCCGAGGCGCACTACCGCCTGGGTGCGGTCTATCTCTATCTCTATCGCAGCAAGGAGGCAGAAGGGCCGATCCTCGACGCGTTCCTCACGGCGGACTCCGTTCGTCACGATCGAATCGCAGCGGAGGCGGGGGCTTGGCTGGTTTTCCTGAACGCCGTCGAGGGCCGCGAAACGGAGGCAAGGCTGCGGGCAGAGCATGTGCGTTCGGTGATCGCTCGCTACGGGCGCACCAGCGTTGCCGACGTGAATCTAAACCGCGGCCTCGCAGCTTTGCACGTCGCAGGGGGCCGCTACGACGAAGCCCGCAGCGGTCTGCAGCACGCACTGACGATCGCCGACTCCTTGCCCGAGAGACAGGGCGAGAGCCTGGCTACGATCATCCACCTCAATATCGGTCAG
>Ga0256845_1002524_pt1 | contig 13168 bp, 10 predicted proteins | sample RiftiametaG_FD_189101 | JGI IMG/M metagenome (GOLD analysis project Ga0256845, IMG submission 189101) | Tube worm associated microbial communities from hydrothermal vent at the East Pacific Rise, Pacific Ocean - Riftia | ecosystem: Host-associated > Annelida > Integument > Unclassified ... | reverse complement strand
ATAGCTTGGATGACTATATGGAGTTGGAGGAGAAATTAACAGGTGCCAAATCCAAAGCAGAAAACTTTATACCAAAAATTGTTGAAGAAGAGCTGGTTTTTGAAAAAATCACATTGAAACAAGAAGAGAACAAGGTAGAAGCAAGTCTTGGAGGAAGGGATACTGATCCTATGAATAGTTCTATAGAAGATATTCTTAAGAATAGAGCGGATGAAAGAAGAAGAAAGTTAAAAGATTTTAACTACAAATTTCAAAATAGCTTAAATAATGTTGATGAAATAGAAAAAGAGCCAGCTTATAGACGTCAAGGTGTAAACCTTAATGACAAGCCTAATGAAAATAGAGTTTCTAGGACAACCTTAAGTGAAGATAGCAATGATGAAATACAATTGCGTTCTAACAACTCTTTTTTACATGATAATGTGGATTAACTGTCCATATAAATAAACATATCAATTAATTGTTTAACCCGAAAATTGAACCAATTTTCGGGTTTATTTTTTTATCTTCGTGCCGTAAAAAAACAAAGATTATGAGTTTGCAGCAACAAGTAATGGAAGAGATGAAAGCCGCTATGAGGGCCAAGGATAAAGTTGCTTTAGAATCGCTTAGAGCAATTAAATCTGCTTTATTGATGGCGCAAACAGAAAGTGGGGCAGGTGAAGGCTTGTCTGAAGATGATGAAATAGCATTGGTTCAAAAGTTAGTGAAGCAAAGAAAAGATAGCGCAGCTATTTTTATGGAGCAGGGTAGAGAAGATTTAGCTGAGCCTGAATTGGCACAGGTAGCAATAATAGAAAAGTTTTTGCCCGAACAATTAACTGAAGAAGAAATAGAAAAAGTTGTGGTGCAGACCATTGATGCCGTTGGTGCTTCAGGAATGAAAGATATGGGTAAAGTAATGGGTTTGGTATCCAAAGAATTGGCCGGCCAAGCAGATGGCAAAACTATTTCCACTATTGTTAAAGCAAAACTTTCTTAATATAAATTTTGGCTGCGTAGTTCAACTGGATAGAATATCAGATTTCGGCTCTGAGGGTTGGGGGTTCGAATCCCTTCGCGGTCACAAGTTACTGGCTCTGCTTTTGTAGAGCCTTTTTTACGCTCTCTTTTTTGCTAAAATAGCAGTTATAATCAATGGAGCATGTATTCTAGAATTCTCTATAAACCATTTGTGGGTTTCCATGCCACCGCAAATTACTCCGGCTAAATAAAGTCCTTCTACATTGGTCTCCATGGTGTTTTCATTGTATTTGGGAAGCCTTTTGTCATCTTTGGACAATTCTACTCCCATGTTTTCCAAAAACTCAAAATTGGGCATATAGCCAGTTAATGCCAAAACAAAATTATTTTCAATGGATACAACACCTTTAGGGGTGTTTACCAATATCTCATCATCTTTTATTTCCTTAATAGTAGTGTTGTAATAAACGTTTATACTGCCTTCTTCAATTCTATTGATAATATCTGGTCTTACCCAATACTTTACACGTTGGCCAACTTCTGAACCACGTATGATCAAGGTTACGTCAGAGCCCTTTCGCCAGCATTCCAAAGCGGCATCTACAGAAGAGTTACTGGCTCCTATAACGGCTAATTTTTGACCAGCATAATAATGTGGGTCATTATAGTAATGGGATACTTTTGGTAAATCCTCCCCTGGAACGTTTAAAAGGTTTGGTATATCATAAAACCCAGTGGCTACAATTACATTTTGGGTAGTATACTTGCCTTTATCAGAAATAACAGAAAAAACATCACCTTCTTTTTTTACTGATGCCACTTTTTCAAATAAATTAATATTGAGTTTATTGGATACGGCAATTCTTCTGTAATATTCTAATGCTTCACTTCTTTTAGGCTTTGCTTCTTTACTTATAAAGGGAACATTATCTATTTCTAACCGTTCTGAGGAAGAAAAGAATTGCATGTTTGCAGGGTAGTTGAACAAAGAGTTTACAATGGGTCCTTTTTCAAGAATAATGTATGTTACTCCCTTTTTTTTTGCTTCAAGTCCGCAGGCTATACCTATTGGGCCTCCTCCAATGATAACAACATCAAAATGTTCCATTAAGCAATTATATTTTTAAGTTCAATAATTGTCTTTGGTGGGTTCTCACTTTTAAAAATAAAACTACCAGCAACCAACACATCTGCACCAGCATCAATTAAAGCTTTGGCATTTTTTGAAGTTACTCCACCATCAATCTCAATTAAAGTGTTGGCTTTTTTAGTTGTTATCAAGGCTTTTAAATCTTTGACCTTATCATAGGTGTTTTTAATAAAGGATTGTCCGCCAAAACCTGGATTCACACTCATAATACAAACTAAGTCTATATCATTTATGGTGTCTTCCAATAAATCAATGTTAGTGTGTGGGTTTAAAGCAACGCCAGCTTTCATGCCAGCATCTTTTATGGCTTGCAATGTTCTATGTAGATGGGTGCAAGTCTCATAATGGACCGTTAGGTTGTTAGTTCCTAATTCGGCGAAAGTATTTATATAACGGTCTGGATCTACAATCATTAAATGTACATCCAGTATTTTTTTTGCATGTTTTGCAATAGCTTTCACTACTGGCATGCCAAAAGATATATTGGGGACATAAACACCATCCATAATATCCAAATGAAACCAATCTGCTTCACTTTGGTTTATCATTTCTATGTCTCGTTGTAAGTTGGCAAAATCTGCCGCTAAAAGTGAGGGTGCAATTATTTTTTTACTCATTTTGTAGAACTAAACTTGTTGCTATTACAAAAGTAGTGAAATGATGTGGTTATTATAAATGAAAAACTCCGGTAATCAGCCGGAGTTTATTCATCAATCAAAAAACGAACAGTCATGATAAACTGTTGTTACAGTTCACAAATTACAATTTTTATACCAAATTTCCAATACAGGAGATTTAACTGTAATCTGTGTTTGGGATTATCCCAAATAGGTCTTTAATATTTTACTTCTAGAAGTATGCTTTAACCTTCTAATGGCCTTTTCTTTTATTTGGCGAACTCTTTCTCTTGTAAGCTCAAAAGTTTCACCAATTTCTTCCAAGGTCATAGAATGTTGCCCTGCTAGACCAAAATACAAACGAATAACATCTGCTTCTCTAGGAGTCAATGTTTCCAAAGCTCTTTCTATTTCAGTTCTTAATGACTCATGCAACAATTCTCTATCTGGATTTGGAGACTCACCGCTACGTAAAACATCGTATAGGTTAGAATTTTCCCCATCAATCAAAGGAGCATCCATAGATACATGGCGCCCTGAGTTTTTCAAAGATTGCTTTACATCATCCACAGTCATATCCAATTCCTTGGCAATTTCCTCTGGTGATGGCATACGTTCATGAGCTTGTTCTAAAAACGCAAAGGTTTTATTGATTTTGTTAATAGAACCAATTTTGTTCAATGGCAAACGAACAATACGTGATTGTTCTGCCAATGCTTGTAATATGGATTGACGAATCCACCATACAGCGTAAGAGATAAATTTAAATCCCCTTGTTTCGTCAAAACGTTGTGCAGCTTTAATCAGTCCAAGGTTTCCCTCGTTAATTAAATCCGGTAAAGTAAGCCCTTGGTTTTGGTATTGCTTAGCTACGGATACCACGAATCTTAGATTGGCTTTTGTGAGTTCTTCAAGAGCGAGTTGATCGCCTGCCTTGATACGTTGTGCCAATTCTACTTCTTCTTCTGCGGTAATAAGATCCACTTTGCCAATTTCTTGCAAATACTTATCCAAAGATGCGGTTTCCCTATTGGTAACCTGTTTTGTAATCTTAAGCTGTCTCATTTAAATAAATTAAGTTCAAATTGCATAGACTGCATATACTTATACGTAGAAAAACTAAAAATGTTACAAAAGGGTGCCTAAATTTCTTTTTTTTTGGTTAAACAGTTATTATTTACCTGTGAAAGAGTGCTTTATAGTTTAAGTTGTGTTCCCGTTTGCAAAGTGAATAAAAACGGGGAATTGTTTTGTTTGGGTAAATTAGGACATTGAATGTGCTTTTGTAAAAATTATTTAAGCCCGCTCCTATTCTAATACCCCATTTTTTTGTTTGCGCTGAAGATTAAGTAAACACCATAACCAATTTTAAGGGTAGAGGATTTTTTATTGTTGTTTAAGTCATTATCTATTGTGGATGTATTTGTGAGCTATTATAAAAAGATACATTGGTATATGGATATATTTGAATTTTTTTTGTTGGTATTGCTGTGTTTTATTAGTAGTCTGTAAATGTTCAAAAGGTTGCGTAGAAAATAAAAAAAGCCCCAACTTAACGTTGAGGCTTGTATAAATTTAAGATTGGAGATTAATCCCTTCTTGGTTTACGATCTCTATTTCTATCGTTTCCACCACGACTTCTATTATCTCTGTCAGTTCTAGGTGGTCTTTCAACATAACCTTCTGGTTTTGGCAATAATGCTTTTCTAGATACTTTATCCTTACGGGTTCTTTTATCTAGTCCAAAATATTTAACATCAAAAACATCACCCATGTTTACCACATCAGATACATTTTCTGTGCGTTCCCATGCCAATTCAGATACATGTAATAAAACCTCGTTTCCTGGAGCTTCAGCATATTCCACTACAGCACCAAAATCTAACATTTTTATTACTTTCACTTCATACACGCTACCAACTTCTGGTTTAAAGGTGATAGAATCTATTTTTGCCAATACAGCATCAATGCCATCTTGGTCTGTCCCTAAGATTTCAACAAGACCTTCTTCTGTTACAGGGTCTTCGTTGATAACAATTGTACATCCTGTTGTTTTCTGAAGTTCTTGAATCACTTTTCCGCCAGGACCAATCAATGCACCAATAAAATCTCCAGGAATAGTAACAGTAACCATTTTTGGAGCATGTGCTTTAACGTCTTCATTTGACGTAGCAATTGTATCGGTAAGTTTGCTTAAAATATGTAATCTACCAGCATTTGCCTGCATTAATGCATTTACAAGAATTTCATAAGAAAGTCCTTTTACTTTAATGTCCATTTGGCATGCAGTGATTCCTTTTTCTGTTCCTGTTACTTTAAAATCCATATCTCCTAAGTGATCTTCATCACCAAGAATATCAGATAAAACAGCATACTTTCCAGTTTTAGCATCAGAAATCAATCCCATTGCAATACCAGAAACTGGTCTTATAAGTTGAATACCAGCATCCATTAATGCCATTGTTCCAGAACATACAGTTGCCATAGAAGAAGAACCGTTAGATTCTAATACTTCTGATACTACACGTACTGTGTAAGGACAATCTGCAGGAATCATTCCTTTTAATGCACGTTGTGCTAAGTTACCATGACCAACTTCTCTACGAGATGTTCCTCTAATTGGTCTTGCTTCTCCTGTACAGAAAGGAGGGAAGTTATAGTGTAAATAGAATGTTTCTTCACCTTCGTAAGACGGCATATCTATTTTATTAGCTTCTCTTGAGGTTCCTAAAGTTACTGTCGCTAATGCTTGAGTTTCTCCTCTTGTAAAGATTGCTGAACCATGGGTTGATGGTAAATAATCTATCTCGCACCAGATTGGACGAATCTCATCTGTTTTACGACCGTCTAAACGTAAACCTTCATCTAAGGTTAGATTACGGATAGCAGCTTTTTCTGCTTTACGGTAGTATTTAGAAATTAAATCTCCGTAATCTTCTACTTCTTCTTCAGAGAAAGAAGCTTTTATTTCTTCTTTGATTTTTGCGAAAGCAGCACTTCTTTCGTGTTTAGCAGAACCTGCTTTAGCAATAGCATATACTTTGTCATATGCCATGTCATGAATTTTCTGAGAAAGTTCTTCATCTACTCTTTCTCCTGGGTATTCACGAACTTCTTTTCTGCCAAATGCTTCTGCTAATTTTAATTGTGCAGCACATTGTACTTTAATGGCTTCATGTGCAAATTTAATGGCTTCTGTCATTTCTTCTTCAGAAATTTCATCCATTTCACCTTCAACCATCATTACTGAATCGGCTGAAGCTCCAATCATCATATCGATGTCAGATTCTGCTAATTGTGCTCTACTTGGGTTAATAACAAATTCACCGTTTACACGAGCTACTCGTGCTTCCGAAATGGCACATTCAAACGGAAAGTCTGAAAGTTGAATTGCAGCAGAAGCTGCTAATGCTGCCATTGCATCTGGCATTACGTCTTCGTCATGAGACATTAATTGAATCATCACTTGTGTTTCTGAGTGATAATCTTTTGGGAATAAAGGGCGCAATACCCTGTCTACCAATCTCATAGTCAATACTTCACCATCACTTGGTCTTGCTTCTCTTTTGAAGAAACCACCTGGATAACGTCCAGATGCAGCGAATTTTTCACGGTAATCTACCGTTAATGGTAGAAAATCTAAGTCTTTTTGTTCATAGTTTGAAACTACTGTACATAATAACATACATTTTCCTGATTGAACAACAACAGAGCCATGGGCTTGCTTTGCCAATTTTCCAGTTTCAATAGAAATCTCTCTACCGTCACCAAGGTCTATGACCTCTTTAAAAGTTTTTGGAATCATAAAAAATTGTTACAACCTGTGTTTAGTAACAGGCTTGTTAAACATTTGGTCCACCGTCTGCCTGACGGTCGGGTTGTGTTGTTGTGTTGACCAATGAAAAACTAAATGTAGCTTTTTGTGTTGCCTTGTATTTAAATACAACCAAGGGCTTTGCATTTAAAAAAGGGAAAGCTTAGCTTTCCCTTTTTTAATTATTTTCTAATACTTAATTCTTTAATTATTTCACGATATCTTACAATATCTTTCTTTATAAGGTAATCTAGAAGACTTCTTCTTTTACCTACCAGTTTAACCAAAGAACGCTCTGTATTAAAATCTTTACGATTGTTTTTTAAATGCTCTGTTAAGTGGTTAATCCTAAAAGTGAACAAAGCTATTTGTCCTTCTGCAGAACCTGTGTTCTTTTCTGTTTTGCCGTGTTTCTTAAAGATTTCGGTCTTTACTTTTGGTGTTAAATACATTCCAATATTATTTTAAATGATTTTTATGTACTTGATTGATTTCTTCAATCAGGGCGCAAATATACAACTAAATCCTTTACGATCTGATAGGATTGTTTTGGATTAAATCAATGTATAGATTTACTTTCTTTTTAAGGTCACTACGGTGTGTTATAAAGTCTAAAAACCCATGTTCTTTAAGAAATTCTGATGTTTGGAACCCTTCTGGCAATTCTTTTCCAGTAGTGTCTTTAACTATACGTGGGCCTGCAAAACCTATCAATGCTTTTGGCTCTGCTATATTGATATCGCCTAGCATAGCATATGAAGCTGTTGTGCCTCCTGTGGTAGGGTCTGTGCATAAGGATATGTACGGAATCTTAGCCTCAGCAAGTTGCGCTAGTTTAGCTGATGTTTTTGCCAATTGCATTAAAGATAAAGCAGCTTCCATCATTCTGGCGCCACCAGATTTAGAAATCATTAAAAAAGGGATTTTCTTCTTTATAGAATAATCTATTGCTCTTGCAATTTTCTCTCCTACAACACTTCCCATAGAACCTCCAATAAAACTGAAATCCATTGCAGCTATTACTAAATCCTTTCCAAGAGATTTCCCAACGGCTGTTCTGACAGCATCTTTTAGACCTGTTTTTTTCTGGGCAGCTTTTAAACGGTCTGTGTATTTCTTACTGTCTTCAAACTTTAATGGGTCTTTAGATGAGAGCTTAGCATCTAGCTCTGTGAACTTATTGTCATCAAAAAGAATCTGAAAATATTCTTTACTACCTATTCTAACATGGTAGTCATCTTCTGGACTAACATAAAAGTTTTTGGCCAATTCTTCAGATTCAACAATTTTTCCGGTAGGGGACTTGTACCAAAGCCCCTTAGGAGTATCTTTTTTCTCCTCGGTTGCAGTTTGTATTCCCTTTTCCGTTCTTTTAAACCATGCTGTCATAAGCTGAATGTAGTATTAAAGGATTACTTGGAGTTATAATGTATTTACATTATTTAAATCTTCAAACGCTTTTTTCAATCTTTCTACAAAAGTTTTTTCACCTTCACGTAACCATACTCTTGGGTCATAAAACTTTTTGTTGGGTTCGTCACTTCCTGTAGGGTTTCCTATCTGTGCTTGTAGATAATCTTTTTTATCCTGAACATAATCTCTTACTCCTGCAAGGAATGCATACTGTAAATCGGTATCAATATTCATTTTGATAACTCCGTAGCTAATACCTTCTCTAATTTCTTCTACTGTAGAACCAGAACCGCCATGGAATACAAAATCGATGTGGTTATTTTCAACACCATATTTTTTAGAAATATATTCTTGAGAATTTAAAAGAATTTTTGGAGTCAATTTTACATTCCCAGGCTTGTAAACACCATGTACATTGCCAAAAGCTGCAGCTATAGTAAAACGAGGACTTATTTTAGAAAGTTCTTCGTAGGCGTAAGCTACTTCTTCTGGTTGAGTGTATAATTTAGAATCATCTACATCAGAATTATCAACACCATCTTCTTCACCACCTGTAATGCCAAGCTCTATTTCTAAAGTCATGTCCATTTTACTCATTCTGGACAAGTATTCTTTACATATGGCTATGTTTTCTTCAATAGGTTCTTCAGATAAATCAATCATATGTGAGCTGAAAAGTGATTTTCCAGTTTCAGCATAATGCTTTTCACTGGCATCTAAAAGACCATCTATCCATGGTAATAATTTTTTAGCACAATGATCTGTATGTAAAATAACAACGGCGCCGTAAGCTTCTGCCAATTGATGTATGTGTTTTGCACCGGCAATGGCACCAGCAATAGCAGCCTTTTGCCCTACATTGGACAAACCTTTGCCAGCATTAAATTGTGCGCCTCCGTTAGAAAATTGAATGATAACGGGTGCATTTAAGCTAACTGCAGTTTCTAATACACCATTAATAGTGCTAGAACCGATTACATTTACAGCAGGTAGGGCAAATCCTTTTTCCTTAGCGTAGTTAAAAATCTCTTGAACTTCATCGCCTGTGGCAACTCCTGCTTTGATATTGTGGGCCATAATTTTAATCTATTTGGTTTTTTAAAAAGATAGCGCAAAAGTAATGAAATAATGTAGGTCTAAAAAGGATAATTGATACCTATGTTGAAGATGGCATTACTAAAATTGTATTGTCTAAACCATCTTTTTGATACTTCTTCGGCAGGATTGTAAGTTTTGAAACCAGTATCTAAACGAATAACAAAATAGGTAAAATCATACCGTAGCCCAAAACCTGTTCCAAGTGCTATATCCGCTAAAGAACTAAAACCATTAAAAGTGGCTTCTTCATTGTCCACATTATCCAAAGCATTCCAGATGTTTCCTGCATCTGCAAATAAGGCTCCTTTTATATCACCTGCAATGGGAAAACGATATTCTAGGTTGAGGGCCAACTTTAGGTTTGCCTCATTAAAGTCATTTACCTCCTGCGTTCTTCCGGGGCCTAATGAATATGGATGCCATGCTCTATTGTCATTAGATCCACCGGCAAAATAACTTCTGGTAAAAGGAATACTATTAGAATTGCCATAAGGAATGGCTATGCCAAAGAAACTTTTAAAGGCTAAGACATTGGCTCCTGCAAGACTCCAGTGTTTAATATAATCAAATTCTGTTTTTAAATACTGGGAATAGGGTACATCAAAGACACGTAGGTTTGCATTTTCATCTTGCTCAAATGTAATGATGTTGGAAAGTGCTGATAAAAGGTTGCCAGCACTTTCTATTTTAAATCTAAATTGGTGAAAATCATTGTCGTTTATGCCACTTTTATTGTTTTTGGTATAGGTGTAGTTGCTAGAAAATATGAGGTTGTTTTCTGTTAATCTCTTCCTGCGCTCCTCAATGCTTCTTACTTGGTTGAAATTGTCTGTGTTGTTTGGGATAAGATTATTTTCTAATACCTCTTTAATAAATCCGTTTGTGCCGCTAGAGATAATAAGATTTGGGTTTCCAGTATTATCCGGATCTTCAAAAAGATTGGCTAGGTTTGGAAAATCATTTTCATCATCGAAAGAATCTGCAATATCATCCAGTCTGGAATAAGAATTTTGATAAACATCAAAGAACCGATTAGGGTTCACATTATTGACAAATTGAAGATTGAGTAATTCTATTGTATTTTTTTTGAAATCATTTGGAGACCAATTATACCCCAAAATACTGTTGAATGTTTGTTTATCCAGCCCAATATTTTTTTGGAAACTGGTACCAAGAGTCATTCTAGTCTGGGGCAACATATAGTATGGAATAATTTTTTCAGTATTAATTAAAGGCATCCATATTCTTGGAAAAGTAAGATTAACATCGCCACCAATTTCTGAAAAGAAATCTTCAGATAAAGATGTGTCGCCTAAAAGCCCAAAGGATCCTCTAGCTGAAAAGCTTAACGTTTCTGCTCCACCAAATATATTACGAGTAATCAATGAAGTGCTGAAAGCAATCCCTAAACGTTGTATGTTAGAGTGTGTAATATCAAAATTGGTTTCTGATGAATACTTGGGTCTTGCTGCTAAATAAATGTTGGAAGTTAGTTTTGTGTGTGTGCTGTCTTGGGCAAAATCTATGTTGGGATACTTAAATGTATTTAAGTTGGTTATTTGTCTTAAGGTACGCAACCTGTCCAAATCCCTATAGATACTATCTTTTTCCATGAAAATAGCATTGGTAAGGGCTTTGGGCTTATACCGTAATTTGTCTTTGTAATAAATAGTATAATTTTCATATTCTATGGACTGTAGCAAATCTTGATTTTGATCAAAGATATAATCCGCGTAAATATTTATTTTATCAAATGTATAAACTTTATATTCTGATGATATAAGTGTGTTTTCATTTCTTGTTTTTAAATTTTCAATAGTAAGTTCCACATCCATTTTTTGGTCATCATTAGTCTTAATTGTGTCTCTTGTAATGTTATAAGTAATGGAACTTTCTTGAAAATTATAAACGCCAGAATTTCTGAATAAAGTTGTAAGCCTTTTACGTTCATTATTAAAATCTAATAAATTAAATTGTTTTCCAGATTCTACAAAAGAATCATCAGTATGAATTTTATAGATTGAATCTATCACTGTAGAACTTATTTTTTTAGTGACGGAATCAACAATGTAAGGATTGCCCAATTTAATGGTGTAATCTATCTGAGCCCTTTGCTTCCTATTATTGCGCATTATATCATAAGTGGCCTTGTTGTTAAAATACCCTTTACTACCATAGTAAGCTTCTAATCTATTCAAAGATTTTCTAGTTCTTGATGTGTCAATTACAGATGGTGGCTCGCCAATATTTTTCAACCATTCACTATACCCTTTTACCATAAATGATTCGCCTAATCTATCAACCTGCTTTTTTGACAGCCAATTAATAAGGCGCTGTTCTCTTTTTTCTTTTTTGTGAAGCCAATTTTGGAAGGAAGAGTCAGGATCTTTTTTTGCAAGATTATATAAATTTAATCTTAACGGATATCCCAATAATGTACTGTTGGGTTTTTGTACAATTAAACTATGAATATCCTCATTTGTTACTTTTCCCCCATCAGCGTAGATAGTATTTTTAGTAAGCAATAGCTCTTGCTCTTCAACTCTTTTGAGTGTATTGCATGAGGTAATGGCGGCACATAGTAATAATAAGCCTATTTTTGCTATGTTTTTTATACGACTTGAGCGGGTGTTCATAGAAATCAAAAATACATTATTTGTATGGTTGTTAAAAGCCAGATAAAATTTATAAAAAGCTTACAGCAAAAAAAGTACCGAAATCAACATGGTATGTTTGTGGTTGAAGGTGTAAAGGTGGTAAAAGAACTTTTAGCATCCCAAATTACTGCACATATTATTTATAGTACTGATGTTGAATTTGTAAAAGAAAATATAGTTGTAGCTGAATTAATTTCCGAAGCTGAGTTAGCGAAAATCAGTTCTCTGAGTACTCCCAATAAAGTTGTTGGAGTGTTCAATATACCCGTGCCAATTGAGATTGATTCCAATGACTGGGTCATTGCTTTGGACGATGTTCGTGATCCAGGAAATATGGGCACTATTATAAGGTTGTGTGATTGGTTTGGAATACCAAATTTATTGTGTTCCCTTAATACAGTAGATTGTTATAATCCAAAAGTATTACAAGCTACAATGGGTTCTATAAGTCGTGTAAATATTGTTTATGCCAATATAAAAGATTATTTGAATAAAGTTCAAATGCCAGTTTATGGAGCCTTCATGAATGGAGAAGTAGTTTATAAAGAAGTCTTTCCTGAATCTGGAATATTGGTCATGGGGAATGAAGCCAATGGCATTTCTAATGAAATTGAAGCGCTGATAGCTAAGAAAATTAGCATTCCTCAATTTGGTACTAAAACTACAGAAAGCTTAAATGTCGCTACTGCTACGGCTATTTTATTGAATGAAATTAAGAGAGGGAGATAATTTGTCTTTATTCAAAAGTGAAATTTATGAAAATACCACGTGTGCGCATGGCATCAATATTACCAGTCCATGGGCTGTTTGGGCCAACATCCCTAACCAATTCATCACTAAGGGCAAAAACTCCACGAATTGAAGGTGAAAACTTGAAGTATTCCAAATAGAAATCTATTCCAAAACCCATTTCGTAGTAATAAGTAATTTTTTTCATTCTAAAAGTGCCGCTGCTATTATCATCTAGGCTGTCTTGGTTACTTCCAAGATTTAAGGATGTGGATGCGCCACCAATGAGAAAAGGTTTCCAGTTTCCCAACCTTTTAGTACTGACCTTTAATAATAAAGGAAAATTAATGTAAGTAGATTTAACTTCTCTAATAGCTTCGTTTTGTTCGGAAAACCCTGGGAACCCTAAAATTCTTTGTGTGTAATGTAGACCAGGCTCAAAACGAAGATCTAAAAAATCATTGATACGCATTTCACCAATTAGACCAACATTAAATCCTAAAGATTTATCTACTAATATATCAGGTAGGTCATCTTTATATTCAAATTGAAAATCATATTGGTTGAATCCAAGAAAAAAGCCAAAATTCAGAAAAGGTATGTCCTCATTTTCAAGATTTAAAATGGGGTTTTCATTAAATTGAGCATTTACAGAGGTAAATAATAATAAAAATCCCATTAAAATGGGAAAAATATATTTCATGTGTTTATTTTGTAGCAATATATA
>Ga0256845_1002523_pt1 | contig 13176 bp, 15 predicted proteins | sample RiftiametaG_FD_189101 | JGI IMG/M metagenome (GOLD analysis project Ga0256845, IMG submission 189101) | Tube worm associated microbial communities from hydrothermal vent at the East Pacific Rise, Pacific Ocean - Riftia | ecosystem: Host-associated > Annelida > Integument > Unclassified ... | reverse complement strand
CGCCTGCTCTGAGTCCTGGAAGGACAAAAACACCGGCGAGAAAAAGGAGCGCACGGAATGGATCAACGTGGCGGTATTTACCCCGCACATCGTTGCCGAAATAGAGCGCAGGTTCAAAAAAGGCTCAACCGTGCTTATCGAGGGCAAGCTGCAAACCCGCAAGTGGCAGGATAAAAACGGCAACGACCGCTACACAACGGAGGTTGTTGTGCAGGGCTATGGTCCGCGCGCCGATATGCTGGCACCGCGTGAGCAAAACAACAACTCGGGCGGCGGGTCGCAAGGCGGTCAAGCGGGCGGCGGGAAATCCGCTCTAGACGACGAAATACCGTTCTAATGGGGATTGTTGCCCTAACATTCCTCGCCAGTGCGTCAACGGGCGCAACGGCGGGGCTTTGGCGTCTCGGGATATGGTGGCGGTTTGTCGCAATGCTGGCCGTCACTGGCCTTTTGTGGGCCGCCGTTGCCGCCTCGTTGTTTTCCTGATTGAACTTATACCCGTTTCGGCGTAAATATGCCCTATCACCAAGCCCGCACCCCGTGGGCAGTGAGAAAGGCGCAGAATGAGCATTATCAACGAGGACAATCACGCCCCCGACGGGAAGGACACCAAAACAGGCCGTTTCGTCGCGGGCAATCACTATGGCTTCAAAAAGGGGCATAGTGGCAACCCGAATGGCCGACCCAAGAAAGCCGCCGTTTTGAAAGAGCTCGACAAGGCTCTCGGCGACGTTCCTCGCACAATCCTTTTTCAAGCCCTCGACCAAGCGGCCAATGGCACAAATCACTTTGCCGCAACAACCCCGATGGGCAAGGCCGTGCGCCGCATGGGCGTCAAAGACCTCATTTGGATTGCGACATACCTCGACGAGCAAAGCAACGGCAAGGCCAAGGCAACGGCCGAGATCGCAGGCGCAGTGATCGTGCTTTCTGACGTGGCGGACGAGCTCTAATGTCGTTTCACTTCAACCCAGGGCAGGCGCGTGCCATTTCGGAATTGCTGACAACGACGTGCCGTTTTTGCCTCATGTATGGCGGTTCGAGATCAGGCAAAACCGCGCTGGCCGTGTTTTGCATCATCGACCGCGCCTTGATCGCCGACGAAAGCCGTCACTTGATCGTTCGGCGCACCGCAGGGGCGGCGGTTCGGGCGATCGTCAAGGACACATTCCCGAAAGTGTGGAAATTGAAGTTCCCTGACGTTCCCGTGCCAAAGTACAATTCGCAACTCGGTTGCTATGTCTTGCCAAACAAGGCCGAGATTTGGATCGGCGGCCTAAACGACGACAATGCGGTCGAGCGGATACTCGGCAACGAATATGCGACGATCTATATCAACGAGGCGAGCGAAGTTCCCTATACGTCGTTCACGCTCTTGCGGTCGCGGCTTGCTCAAGTCTGCATTAAGCGAAACGGCAAAGAGCTGGCGCAAAAGTTCTATCTCGACTTGAACCCGACAACGACGCACCATTGGACGTTTAAGGTTTTTGTGCAGCTCATTGACCCCGAGAGCGGGGAGGCAATGGCCGCCGCCGAGCGATACGGCTTTATTCAGATCAACCCGACTGACAACCTCGCCAACTTGTCGGACGATTACATGATCGACCTCAAGAGCCTCTCGAGCCGCGCTAAAAAGAGGTTTTACGACGGCAACTATGGGGCTGACGACGATGCCGCCTTGTGGCGGCGCGATTGGATCAAGATCGCCAGCCTCGGGCCGAATGGCGATTGGCCCGTTGAAATGCGTCGAATTGTCGTTGCTATCGACCCCGCCGCTACGTCAAAGCCTGGATCTGACGAAACGGGCATTGTCGCCGTTGGCCTCGGCGTTGACGGTCGGGGCTATGTCTTGGCAGACGAAAGCGGGCGCTATAAGCCCGAGGAATGGGCAAGGGTCGTCGTCGCGCTTTACCGCGCTCTCGATGCCGATTGCATTGTCGCCGAGATCAACAACGGGGGCGAAATGGTCGAGAGCATGGTGCGGGCCCAAGACAACCTTATCAAATACAAGGGCGTGCACGCCTCTCGGGGCAAGGTGACACGGGCCGAGCCCATCGCGGCGCTATATGAGCTCAAGAAAATCTCGCATTGCGAGGAATTTTCCGAGCTGGTCGATCAAATGTGCGCGGTGACAATTGATTTCTCACGTTCAGATCAAGGATGGTCGCCCGATCGAGTTGACGCGCTTGTCTGGGCGATCACTGAATTATTCCCAAAACTGACAGCCACGCGAAAACGTGGTAATGGTGCGCCATTGGCGGGCCCGTCCTTTAGCATGGTGTGAAAAAATGAAACTTACAGAAGAAAAAATAAAGGCGGCCCTCGCGCCCGTCGCGACCGCGTTGCAAAACACGACCCGCCAAAGCCGCGAAAACCTATTCGACCGCTATATGGTCGAGCCTTACGGCGACGAAAAGGACGGTCGATCGAAGTTTCTGGCGACCGACGTTGCGGATACGGTCGAGGCCGTGTTTTCCGAGGCAATGGAGATTTTCACAAGCGACGACTATTTGGTCGAGTTCTCGCCCGTCGGGCAAGAGGACGAGGCCGCCGCGAAGCAAGAAACGGCGATCGTGCATCATCTTTTCCGCGAGCAAAACAACTCGTTTATGACGCTTTCGACGTGGTTCAAAGAGGGCTTGATCGAGCAAAACGCCTATGTGCGTTGCGGTTGGGCCGAAAAAGAGCGCGTTTTGATTGAGGAATACGACGATTTGACGCTCAACGAGTTTATGGCCGTGTATGCGCAGATTGTTGAGCGCGATGGTGATTACGAGATTGAGCGCCTCGACGGCGTGGACGTAGCCGAGGACGGCACCCCGACCCCTATCATGGGTAACGACGGCCAGCCGATGCCGATCGACGTGCGCATTCGGTGCACCAAGGTCGAAAAGCAATACGAGATCGAGCCAATCCCGCAAAACGAGTTCTTTATCTCGCCGCGTTGGTCAAAGGTCACTCTCGACGGTTGCCCCGCTTGTGGACACCGCGCCAAAAAGAGCAAGGGCGATCTCGAGGCAATGGGCTTTCACGCCGAATCAATCGAAATTCTCGGCGAGGCGGTTGAGACAAGTGCCGAAACGTCACGGCACGAAACCAAAGACAACGACGACGATTTTGCGACAACCAACGAGCTTCTCGAGCTTTGTGAGGCTTACGTCATGGCGGAATATGAGGGCGGCGAGCGGTTGCTCAAGGTTTGGACAAGTGCCGACGGACGCGAGGTTCTCAAGTGGAAAAATGGCCGGTTGGCCGCCGAGGAAGTCGAAACTAGCCCCTTTGTAGCTTGGACGCCCTACATTGTGCCGCATCGCCACGTCGGCAAATCAGTGGCCGAGCTGGCCGCCTCGACCCAACAGCTCAAAACCGTGCTTTGGCGTCAAACGCTAGATAATATGTATAAAACCAATTATCCGCGCCCCGAGGTCAACGAGGAAATGGCGACCGAAAACACCTATAACGACTTAGCGTCGCCCGACCCCGGCAAGCCAATCCGCACGGGCGGAATCGGCGCAATCAATTGGGTAAAGCCCCCGAGCGTTCTCGGCGACACGTTGCCCCTCATGGATCGCGCCGACATGGACCTCGAGCGCCATGCGGGCGCGTCTCGCTATGCGCAAGGGCTTGACGCCAACACGTTGAGCAAGTCGCAAATCGGCTCGGAGGGCGTGGGCCGCATTATGGACGCGGGAATGCGTCGAATGCAGGTGATTATTCGCACATTCGCCGAGACGGGATTGCGCGAGGTGTTTCTCAAGATGCACGCCGACATGCGGCGGGGCCCGATGCGCGAGCTCGCGTTGCAAATTCGCGGCGAGTGGGTTGAGTTTAACCCGTTGAGCTGGCGCGCTCGCTCCGATATGACCGTGCGCGTCGGCACAGGGCGCAGCGACAAAGAGGCACGTCTCTCGGCTCTCAATTGGATGCTTGCGCAGCAAAAAGAGGCGCTCACGGCAGGTGCGCCGAATGTGACGCCCGCGCATGTATTCGAGACGCTCAAGCGGATTTCCCGCACTCTTGGCTTGCAGGGTATAGATCCCTATATGGCCGACCCCGCCCAAATCCCACCCGCCCCCGACGGGCCGCCAGAGGTTGACCCAATGGTGCAAGCGCAAATCGCATTGGCCGAGGCCGAGGGGCTCAAGGCTCAAGCCGCTATGGTGCGGGCGCAAACCGACCAAGGCAAGGCCGAGGCCGAGATCGCGTTCAAGGGTGCCGAATTGCAGCTCGAGCGCGAGATCGCCGAATTTAAAGCGCAAGAGGCCGCCGCAAATCTCGAGATCAAGCGCACCGAATTGGAGGTCAGGCAAGTCGACGTGGCAATCAAAGAGGCCAAGGCAATTAACGAGATCGAAAACGACGCCGAGGATCGAGACGCCGCCGCGAATGGTGGCACAAAATGAGCGTTTCGGAACGGGCAAGCGTGATCTTGGGGCGGGTGTTTAACGACCCCGCCACGATAGAGGCCGTTGATGAGCTCAAGGCCGATTTGACTAAAAAGGCGACCGCCAGCTCGGGAGACGCTGCATCTAGGCAAAGAAACCTCGATGTGCTATGGGGGCTTGAGGCCCTTATGGTGAAAATTCGGGCAAACATCAAAATTGAACAAGAGGAACAAGCAGAATGAGCACTCTTCAAGACGACCTAACGACAGATTTCGACACCGACGACGGCGACGCACTTGCTGCTGCAATGTTTTCCGACGACGCTGAGGTGCAAGCCAAACCCGCGTCACCCGAGGCCGCAAAGGCGGATGGCGTTGAGGTCGAGGACGACAAGGACGCCGACGACGGCGCAGAGTTGACCGACGAGGAAAAAGCCACAAAGGCCGCGCAAGATGCCGCCGACGCCAAGGCGGACAAGGGTGCCGACCCCGACGCAGAAACCGAGCAAGTTTACACGGTCAAGGTTGACGGCAAAGAATTTGAAGTCACCGAAACCGAATTGCTGGCGGGATACCAACGCCAAGAAGATTATACCCAAAAAACTCAATCCGTGGCCGCCGAGCGCCGCGCATTTGAGCAAGAACGTGACGCAGAAATTGTCCAGTTGCGCAATGCGCTGGCATATCATGCGTTGCCGACTGCGAAAGAACCTCGCCCCGAGGATTTCGCAGGTAAGCCCGACCAATTTATGCAAGCATACGGCAATTGGCAGCAGCAGACCGCACGCCAAACCGAAGCCTCGCAGCTATTGGAAGCGATCACCGCCGAGGAAACTCAACGGGTATTGCAGCGGGAATCGGGGCTACTACAGAAGGCAATTCCCGAATGGGCGGACGAAACCGTCCGACAAGCCGATCATGCCAAAATGGTAAAGTCGGCCTCGGATCGTTACGGCTTTACCCCCGAGGAAATTGCGCAAGTGACCGATCACCGCCTCTTGCTCTTGTTGCGTGACGCAGCGCGGGTTTCCGAATTGGATGCAAAACCCGTCGTTTTGAAGCGCAAGACCGAGATCAAGCCAAAGTTGAGCGCGGGAACGAAAAACAAAACCGACCCAGGGGCAGAGGCGCACGCCAAAGCTCTTGCCAAACTCAACAAAGGAAATGCGGGCGACGACGACCTCGAAAGCCTGCTTTTCCAATAGAAGGAATATAAAACATGGCAGTTCCAGCCAATACACAAACAGCGGTTTCGATCACGACCAACTTGCGCGAGGATTTGAGCAAGGTGGTTTACAAGCTCGAGCCAGACGAAACGCCGATCTTTTCCAGGGCGAAAAAGGTCAAGACCAAAAAGCACCAACACGATTGGTTGGCCGACGGCTTGCGTGCGGCAAAAGACAACGCCAAAGTTGAAGGCGACGACGTGGCGGCGACAGCTCGCATACCTCGTTCGCGCTACAACAACATGCTGCAAATCTTTGCGGACCCAGTGCGCTTGTCTGACACGGCGCAAAACGGCGAGACCGCCGAGGGCAAAAGGCAAATGGCGATCGAGATTGCCAAAGAGCTGAAAGCCCACAAGCTCGACATTGAACGCTCGTTCTTCCAAAATCAGGAAAAGGTTGTTGGCGACGGCGCGACGGTCGCAAACCGCCTTGCAGGCTTGCCCGCATGGATCAAGACAAACACCGTTGCGGGTATTGGCGGTGTTGACCCGACAGGCGACGGGTCAAACGCGCGCACCGACGGCACATTAGCGACGTTCACCGAGGCAAATCTCAAGGACGTAATGCAGCAAATGTGGACCGAGGGGTCAATGGCGACGACCGTTTATCTTTCGGCCCCGCTGCAAAGCACCGCCTCGGGCTTCACTGGCAACGCACCGCGTCGCGAAATGAAGGATGCAGGCAAAGTCACGAGCTACATTGACGTGTATATCACCGACTTCACCGACAAAAAGGGCGTCGAGTTCGTGCCGCACCACCACATGCGGGCAAGCGACGTGATAGTGACTGACGACGACACCGTGCGCGTCGGCACCTACATCGCGACCAAGCAAGAGAAGCTCGGCAAAACGGGCCTTTCCGACGCCGTGTTGATCTCTACGCAAGCGACCTTGATCGTTGGCAATGAGAAAAAACTCGGCGGCATATTTGACCGCAAAGCGTCTTAATCGCCTAAACTAAACGGGGCGGCCTAATCACGGGCCGTCCCTTCACCTTTCAATAGAGGGCTTTTGAAAATGGCAAAAGACGAAAAAATAGAGGCCAAGGCGTCAACCGCGCCCGTTGACGTTGAGGCTATGCGCAAGCAAATCCGCGCCGAGGAGGCCGAAAAGCTACGCGCCGAAAGCGCCGAGCGATCAAAGGCCGATCACGTCGAGGTCGTTTGTTCTGGCGACAACGTGCACACCTCAAAGGGCAAAATGGTCAAAGGTATGACCAAACACTTGCCCAAGAGTGAAGCCACAAGGCTATCGAAAAAGGGACACGTTAAATTTGTTTAACGACAGCCATTAGGCGAATTTAGCCGCCTCGTGTATATCTCGGGGCGGCTTTTCTATTTTAGACACAGGGGCGCAAAATGAGCGGATCACAGGCAAGAACAACACTCACAGCAAGCGACGACGCCCTAATCATTGGGCGCACGCAAGACGTTGAGCCAATTATCGACGACGTGAAAGCACGACGAGACGGCGGCCTTGTGGGTTCTGGCGACATGCGCCACGTTTGCCGCGTTCCTACGGTCTTGCTCGAGGCGGCGTGCAACGAGGCGGGCGTCGATATGTCCGATCGGGATGCCGTGCGCGAGATCATTTACAAAAAAGTAATATCGGGCGATTGGGCTAAGTTCCAAGTGCACGCGGGGGGCTTCTAATGGATTTCGGAACACTAAAAACGCGCGTTGTCGAGCTATTGGGCCGCAACGCTTTCGAGCTGTCTTATGAGCTGGCAACGAGTGACCTCAACGACACATTGCGCATTCGAGGCATGGAAAAGACGGTCACGATTGCGGCGTCGGGTGGTGATCTGGCCTTGCCCGAGGACTTTATCGAAGCGCAACAGGTGCGAAATGTCGGCGGTTCCTTTTTGACCCCGACCTCGCATGAGCGCATGATCGCCAGCGCCAAGAATGGTTGTCCGACGAATTACGTTGCGGGCGACGCGGTTTTTTACCTCAACCCCGCCCCAGCGGACGGTCACGAGGTCAAGATGGTTTATTTCGCCAAGTTGGCCCCTCTCGTCAATGCCGAGGACACAAACGCCGCGCTCGATCATTGCTTGCAGGTGTATGTTTACACCGCCCTCGCGCACCATGCCCGCCTCATTCGTGACAACGTGGCCTTGCCATTTTGGGATAGCGAGGCTCAAAAGGCCGTCGCGCTGGCGAATCGTGCCGACCTCAAGGGGCGCTTGAACGGCGGCACGCTCGACGCCGTGGCGTCGGGGAGTGTGGTTTAATGGCTATGCAGGAATTTCCCCTCGGGCAGTTTTTGCCAGACGGTGCGGACTATAAAAACCCTGGCCTAACAATGTGCAACAATGTTTGGGCCCTGCCCAATTCTTATGCGCCAATTCTCGATTTGATCGGGCAAGGCGTTTTTGTTTATGGCAACATTCGAGGCGCGTTTCGATTTGATTTACCCAACGGCGACCAGCTTTTGGTCGTCGGAACAGAAACCGACCTATTTGTCATTCGGGGTGACGGAGTGACGGCCTCGGGGCTTGCTCTGCAATTGCAAGAAAACGAATTTTGGTCATTCGATCAATTCAATAATTCGATTTTCGCAACCACCAAACGGGGTGGGGTTTTCAAACTGGTCTCGATCGAAAGCGACAACGCATTTGTCGCGGGCCTTGGATCACCCCCACGCGCAAACGCCATCAACGTGGTTGGCGATTTCTTATTATTGGGTGATCTCATCGAGTCCGGCGAGTTGGATGCGCCGTATCGCGTGCGCTGGTCGTCTTACAATAACCCCGATGCCAATTGGTCGACAGACGTTGCGACGCAAAGCGGTTTCGTTGATATGCCGTCGCGCTTTGGTGTGGTGAAGGCAATATATGGCGGTTCGTTTGACCTGATTTTCCAAAATAACGGCATTTCTCGAATTTGGTATTCTGGCGGCCCGACTGTCTTTGCGAAAGAGGTGATTGAGGACGAGCGCGGATGCTTTGCCCAAACGTCAATTGCTCGGGTTGGTGCCTACATCTACTTTCTATCGCACGACGGATTTTGCCGCACCGACGGGGCGAGCGTCGAGGTTATCAGCTCGGATAAGGTTTGGGATTGGTTCAATAGAACCCGCAACAAAAACGACCCTCAACGAGTGCAAGCCGCCGTTAATTGGTCGGCGCGGTCGATCGTTTGGAGCTTCAACGCCTATCGTGCAACGCGCACGCCTACAAGTTTAGATGATAATGACCCCAACATTGTTGATGACGAGACGCTCGATGTTACAGGGCCGTCATTTGACGACGACGGCGAACAAACCGTTTACGCCCGACAGATCATTTACAATTGGGGCCTCGATCAGTGGACAACCTCGGAGATTGAAGCCGATTGGCTTGTGCAATCGAATTTTATTGGCGTCTCGGTTGATCGCGACGCGCCACAGATTGAGGGCGACGCCGCCCTTGATATTGATGGGGCGAATTTTGACGATCTCGAATTTGCGTCAAGGGGCCGCGACCTCGCCGCGTTTCGAGGGAATCAGCTATCGTTTTTCTCAGGTGCGCCGTTGCTGGCTACGTTTGAAACTGGCGATTTTCAACCCAAAACAGGCAACCACTCTTTTATTCGGTCGGTGATGCCTATCGTTGAAACGAGCGGTCGGGCTTTAATTGCTGCAATTGCGGGTCGTGATTATGTCGGCGACGAAAAGGTTTACGGCCCAAATTCAACGCAAGGCCCCTTGATGTTTTGCCCCGTGGTTAGCGACGCTCGTTTTCACTCTTTGCGCATAACAATTCCCGAGGGCGAGGATTGGAATAAAGCGAGCGGATTTCAAATTGATTGGGAGGCGAGCGGAATCGCATGATAGATCAAAAAGTAACGCAAAGGGTTTTGGCAAAAGACCCAAGAGGACGCGCCGAAACGCGCCGCTTTGGGTTTGCGCCCGTCTCGATCACAGCGACAACCGAGGCGACAGCTCAAGTGATCGTCGCGGCTGGCGAGGGCGAGGTCGTCGAGATTTCGGCGCTCAATGTGTCTTGTGGTGGCACGGCTGGCAACGTGTCGCTGTGTATTGTGGAATCTGGCGGCGTGCCGAGCGCGTCAAATCTTGCCGTTGACGCGGCGACCGTCGCCGCAAATACCATTATCGCCCTCGGTTCGCAAATCTTGCTCAATCGCGGGCAATCACTTTATGCGTTTTCGGACGCGGCAGGAAATTTGAGGGTTTCGGGATGGGTAACAGCGCATTTGTAACGGCGATTCCTGCCAGCGAGTTTGAGAGCTGGCGGCCAAAGCTCGACACACACCTCGCCAGCTTTTGCGAGCGGTCGGGCGGCTCTCTTGAGATCGAGCGGCTCGTTTCTGACATTATGGCCGAGGGTTATCAGGTTTGGGCGGTTATCGACGGCAACGAAGTTTTGGCGTGCGCATTGACCTTTTTGCAAGATGATGCAAAAAAGACTTGCGTTATCTCGCATTGTTCGGGGCGAGATTATGAGCAGTGGGCAGGCCAATTACTCGCGACAATTCGCGTTTGGTCGCATTCTTTAGGTTCCACCAAGCTCGAGGCCGTCACGCGTTCAGGCTGGGAGAAAGTGTTACGGAAATTCGGCATGGTAAAGACACACGTAATTTTGGAGCTTAAAGAAAATGGGTAAATCGAAAACAACAACCTCAAACGAGGTGACACCGTGGATCCCCGATGCGGCGACGTTTCAGACGTTCCAAGATCGCGCCGCGAGCACAATCACCCCAGAATTTCAGCAAGCGTTGACCCAAGCGGGGCAGACATTGCAGGGCGTGACGGGACAACCCTCTTATGCCCCTGGTGTCGCGCAAGCTCTCATGGGGCAAATGCAAGCTGGCACGCAATCAGACCCATATTTCAACGCCACCACACAGCAAGGGCCAACGCTCGACCAAGGTTTCGTTGATACAACGACCCGAGCCCAAGACCCATATTTGCGCTCGGCGGCTTTCGATCAGGTCAAGCAAAACACGATCGCCGACATTATGCCCGCGATCAACAGCACGTTTGCAGGCTCGGGCATGACAGGCTCGTCGTTGCACCAACAAAACTTAGCTCGTGGCTTGTCTCAAGGGCTCGGCGCAGTCGAAAATCAGGCATTTCAGCAAGGCGAGGATCGCGCCCTATCGGCGGCTAATGCAGCGCAGGGCGCACGCTCGTCGGCATTCGGTCAAGCATTGCAAGGCGCGGGGATGCGTCAAGATGCGTTCCAAGCGGATCGAGGCCAAGAGCTGCAAGCCGCAAACTTGATGAATACGGCATACGGTCAAAACTTTGCCCGCCATCTCGGTCTCGCTCAAGCTCAACAAGGGCTCGGCACCACCTACCAAGGCGCACAATCGGGCGCACTAAATAGCCTTATGTCAACGGCGGTCAACGGCGGGTCGTCTCAATCGACCCAATCACAAAGCCCTGGCCTCACGGGTATTATTGGCGCGGGCTTGCAAATCGCCTCGCTATTTTCCGACGAGCGGCTCAAGACCGACGAAAAGCGTGTCGGCGAAATGGACGACGGTACGCCGATCTATACCTACAAATACAAAGAGGGCGTTGCGCCTGAATTTGAAGGCAAAACACTTATGGGTGTTATGGCTCAAGACGTTAAGAAAAAGAAAGCCGTTCAAACTGGCCCAGACGGGCTTATGAGCGTGAATTACGGGGCTCTATAATGGATTTCGCAGCACTCAAGACACGGTTTCAAAACCCCGATTTCCAAGATCGCCTTGGCGGTATTGGTCAAGCCCTTGCGGGCCTCGATCAAGGCCGCGTGGCCGATTTGAGCGGCGTGCGCGACGGCATTCGCCAGCGGGCCGAAAACGAGGCGTTGCGCGAAAGCCTAAACGGCCCCGACCTCTTGTCGCGGTTCACGCCAGAACAAAGGCAAATGCTTGCCAATATGCCACCACAAGCAGCGCAACAATTGATCGCCGAAACCGTTTTCAAAGCCCCCGACCCTGCAATCGCATTTCGCGAGCAACTACAGGCGAGCGGCGTTCTTGATCGTTTCACGCCCGAGCAACAGGCCGTGCTTATGTCTTTGCCACCAGATCAGGCGCAACAGGTCATTTCCTCAACAGTATTCGCGCCGGCCCCCGCCCCCGTTGCGGGTGTCAATGTTGGCGGCACGCTCGTTAATCCGATCGACGGCACCGTCATTTATCAAGGGGAAACCGATCCCTCTCATCGCGTATTGACCGCGTCAGAGATTGCGCAACTTGGGTTGCCCGAGGGAGCATATCAGCAAGCCCACAGCGGTAAGATCACCAGAATCGGCGGCGGCGGCCAAAATATCACGATCAACACGGGTGACGAATCCAGTCAATTCGGAGACGCGCCAAAGGGCACAGTTTTCGTTTACGACGAGACGGGTGCGCACGTTATGGAGCCCGCGCCGGGTGGCGGCAGACGCCCCCGCGTTGTGCCTCTTGCGGGCACCGAAGCCGAGGGCCGTGTCGTCAAGCAGGTCGAGGGCGCAGACAAGGTCAGGGCGCAAGCGGCCTCTATGCTTTCGACGATCGACGGCTTGCTGGCCGACCCCGGCCTCGATAGTGCCGTCGGCGTAACGGGCGAAATCACGCAATACATGGGGCCGTTTGCCCCCGATGCGGCGCGGGCTCGGTCGCGGATCCAGCAAATCCAAGGCCAAGCATTCTTGCAGGCGTTTGAAAGTCTCAAGGGCGGCGGGCAGATTACCGAGATCGAGGGTGCAAAGGCCGAGGCCGCGATCGCTCGCCTCAACACCGCACAAAGCGCCGACGATTTCCGCACTGCCTTGATTGAGCTCAAGGGCGTGATCGAGCGGGCCAATGGCGGGGGGCAGGCACCCGCCGCAACTAGCGATATGAGCGACGACGATTTGCTCGACCTTTACTCGGGGGGCAATTAAATGGAGTTCACACAAGAGCAACTTATGGAAGCCTTGCGCAACGCCCATGCGGCGGGCGATCAAGCGGGCGCACAACGTATTGCGGGCATGATCCAAGCCCAGCGACAACAAACGACGCCCGAGGCACCGCAGGCCGCGCCACAACAGCCCGAGGCCCCCGCAACAGCCCGATTGTCGCCAGAATTGGCCGCAACTTTGGGCGTTGGGGCCACAGGTACGCCCGATCTATCCGCGCCGTCTCAAGGTGGTGTCGAAATTCCAGCCGCCCTTTTAGAGCCAACGCGCCACGGCGGCCCGCGATCAATCGACGCATATGCCGAGCGTGGATTTTCCGAGGCCGTCAAAGTTATTGGCGACGGCGTTGTTTTGCGAAACCCCAATAGCGGCACTTTGGTTTACACAAGCCCAGGTCGCAACATTTCCGACCAATCTGAAGTTGAGGAAATGCTCGACGACGGAGATTTGAGCGGCGTAATGCGTGACGATATGCGCTTGACGCTTTCAATGCCAGAAAACGCCAACATTCGGCGCGGCGGGTTGGCCGCCAATTTCTTAACGGGGTTGCCTCTCGTTGGCTCTTACGTTGACGAGGCTTTCGGTTATTTCGGCGGCGACGACGCAAACGAAAAAGTTGACACGATGCGCGACACGTATGCGACGGCCTACCCCGGACGAGCAATGACTGCCCAAGGCGGCAGC
>Ga0256845_1002521_pt1 | contig 13180 bp, 12 predicted proteins | sample RiftiametaG_FD_189101 | JGI IMG/M metagenome (GOLD analysis project Ga0256845, IMG submission 189101) | Tube worm associated microbial communities from hydrothermal vent at the East Pacific Rise, Pacific Ocean - Riftia | ecosystem: Host-associated > Annelida > Integument > Unclassified ... | reverse complement strand
CTATGAATTTAGAAAGCGTTATTACTTATGAAGGAACTCATGACATTCATTTGCTAATAACAGGGCTTGATATTACAGGTTTGTCTGCTTTTAAATAACCTAAAAAAACAGCAACAAGAAAAGGAAGTGTTCTAAAAGAAATAAGATTTTCTTTAAAGAACACTTCCAAAATCAACTAAAAAAACCAAATCGGTTATTCCTCTTTTTTCTTTTCGCTATTCATAAAAAGAAGTAGCATTGTAACTAAACCAACACAAACAAGAGCAAAAACTCCTATCATAATAGTTCCGTTAACCCAATTTACAAGAGGAAGCGTATGTAATAGCATTATTATTTCTGTTTTATGCTGTAAATGTACTCTCAAATAAAATTTTAAAATATGATAATTGTCATGTCAATAAAATATTTTAACAATTTGTTGTAACAATATTAAATCTCATTGATTTTAATTTGGTTTCTGTGAAGTACAATTTTCCCTTTGTTTTCTAAGGATTTTAAAATTCTAGAAACTACAACTCTAGAGGTATGTAAGTCGTTTGCAATTTCTTTATGAGTCACATGAATTTCATCATTTCTATTAGCAATAGCTTTGTCTTTTAAATATTTTATAATTCGTTTATCCATATTTAAAAAAGCAATGGTATCAAGAGCTTCAAGTAACTCTTTCATTCTTTCATGATAGCTTTGTAATATAAAACCTTGCCAACTTTTGTATTCATGCATCCATTCAGCCATTTTTTGAACAGGAATCATTATTAAAGAGGCATCTGTTTCGGTAACTGCTCTAATTTCGCTTTTGGTTTGTCCAATACAACAGGTAATAGTCATCGCGCAAGTATCACCTTGTTCTATAAAATATAAAACAAGTTCTCCGCCATTTTCATCTTCTCTTAAAATTTTTATAGACCCTTTAATAATTAAAGGCATATATGTAATATAGCTACCGATGTTAATTAGCTCGTAACCCGCTTCTACCTCTTTGTATTCGCCTATTTCATTAATTTCGTCGAGAAGTTTTTTCTCAAAAAGATAACCATAATTTTTAATAAAATCTGCCTGCATTTTTATAGAGTTTAATTTTTTAAAAGTACAACTATTTACCTATGTTAAAAATGAAAATTTCCTAAAACTTGAATACTCACTTTTTTTTAGCATCTTTATGCCAAATAAATTAGTGTAATGTCAGCAGAAAGTAGAATTACTCGTGCTTATAAAAGTGCAAAGAAAATACCTTTTAATAGAAATTCTAAATTTGTGTTATTTAGTGATTGTCATCGAGGAAATAATAGTTTTGCAGACGATTTTGCTCGAAACAGAAACATTTATCAACATGCGTTACAGCATTATTTTCAAGAAGATTTTACCTATATAGAATTGGGTGATGGTGATGAGTTATGGGAAAACGGTAATTTTAAATCAATTTTTAAAGCCAATAAACATATTTATTTATTGCTTAAAAAGTTTCATGATACGAATAGGTTGCATTTTGTTTGGGGAAATCATGATATGGAGTATAAAAACCCAAAAAAAGTGCAAAAAAACCTAGATTATTATTATGATGAAGTAGATTGTACAGACAAAGAATTGATGCTAAACACCTCATTTTCTGAATCTATTTTGTTGGAAGATGAAATTACAAAAAAATCGATTTTTTTATTACACGGGCATCAAGCGGACTGGTTTAATTATCTTTTTTGGAAATTGAGTCGTTTTCTTGTAAGGGTTTTATGGAAACCGCTACAAATACTTGGAATTAGTGATCCCACAAGTCCTGCTCAAAATTACAAAGAGCTTATTAAAGTAGAACGGCATATTGAAAATTGGATTAAAGCGAATAATAACCAAATGGTTGTTATCGGTCATACACACAGACCTCGTTTTCCGAGTCCGAATGAAATTCCGTTTTTTAATGATGGAAGCTGTGTGCATCCAAGAGCAATTACAGGTTTAGAAATAGAAAATAATATGATTACATTGATAAAGTGGCATATTATTTCTAAAGAAAATGGAACATTACAGATTGTAAAAGTAGTTTTAGAAGGGCCAGAAAAGGTGTCAGAATACATGAATTAAGAACGAAATAAATTGTAAAACGATTGAATTTATATAAAAAAACAAAAAACACCTCATTTTTTTCTTCAGTAAATGATATTCCTGAAGCTATTTGGCAACAACTAAGATGTACAAACAACTTGTATTTTAATTCAGGATATTTAGCTGCGATAGAGAAAAATAATCCGAAAATTAGTTTTTTTTACCTTGTTTTATTTGATAAAAAGGAAGAAGCTATTGCGTTGGCAAACCTACAAATAATCACTTTTTCTGAAGATGTTTTAGATGGCTCTTTAGAAGAGGGTTTTGATAAGTTGAAATGTTTTGTTAGAAAAATTTTTTTCAGAAAACAGCAACCTTTAAAGGTTTTAATTTGTGGAAATTCTTTTGTGAGTGGAGAGCATGGTATTTTTATCAAACAAAATCAAGATAAAAAAGAGGTGTTAAAAGCAATTGTAAAATCAATTAAAAACTTTGTAAATTTAGATCAAAAGCTAAAAAATGAAATAGACCTTTTTGTGATAAAAGATTTTGTAAAAGAATCTATTTCTGTAGCTAATGAGCTACATAATTACAAATATTATTCGTTCAAAGCAGAGCCAAATATGGTTTTAAAGGTTGATAAAAATTGGCAATCTTTTGATGATTATCTAGCAGCAATGAAAACTAAATTTAGAGTAAAAGCAAAAAAAGCCATTACATTAAGTGATCGGTTAGAAATAGAAGATGTAACAGCAGAAGATATAAAAAAACAATTACCAGAAATGACTGCTTTGTATCAAAAAGTTGCTACAAAAGCTGATTTTAATTTGGGCGAATTTAATCTAGAAACATACCAATCTTTAAAAGAAACGCTAGGTGATAATTATATAGTAAGAACGTATCGATTGGAAGGAGAAATTATAGGTTTTTTATCAGGAATTGTTACAAAAAAAGAACTAGATGCTCATTTTGTAGGAATAAATTACTCGCTAAATAGAGAATGTGCAATTTATCAAAGAATGTTGTACGACTATATTCAAATTGCTATTAGCAGGAGGTTAGAACTTATTAATTTTGGAAGAACTGCAAGTGAAATTAAAAGTTCTGTAGGGGCAACACCACAAGATTTAACCATATATTTACGGCATAAGAAATCAATAAAAAACAGATTGTTAAAATTGTTTTTAAAAAGAATTTCTCCAACAAAATTTAGTCAAAAGCATCCTTTTAAAATTGTAAAATAGCAAATATGAATCCTTATATTTATGTAATTTCAGTAAACGGATTGTTGTTTTTTTTCAGCATTGTTTTTTATTTTTTCCCGCCTAAAAAAATAAATGGGCTTTATGGTTATAGAACAAACCGATCCATGCAAAATGAAACGATTTGGCAATTTGCAAATGCCTTTTTTAACAAACAGTTTTTAATATATTCTGCCATTTCATTTGTTGCTGCATTATTGTTTGTGTATTTGTTTAAAGTAGAAATAAGTTGGCAACCGATGGTAATTATGCTACTCTCAATTGGTGTTTCAGTGATAAAAACGGAACAAGCACTGTCTGTTGCTTTTGATGAAGAAGGAAATCGAAAATAATTTTTAATTTAAAAATTTGCCATCAAACTGATAGAGATATTTCTTCCAGGAGCAGAAATACCCGAAGCAAATTCTTTATAATGTACATCAAACAAGTTGTTTATTTGGGCTTGTGCAGACCAATTACCATTCATAAGATATTTTCCGTTTAAACCAATTGTAACCCAACTTGGCGAACCAAAATATTTGTTAATATCTTGTGTGGCATTTGTGTTTATAATAGGAGTTTCTTCATGATTATCAATGCCTTCGGTAATATTGTAATCCGTAATTTTTTTACGAGCATTAAAACGGATATTTGCCCCAGCTTCAAACTTTTGATGTGTATATTGAAGTTCAAAATTCCCAAATAAAGGAGGGATGGAAGACATCGGTTCATCCGTGTCATATGTTTTTCCTTTTGTATAGGTTACAAATCCAGAAGTGCTCCAGTTTTTAGCTATTTTTCCTTGATAACTAGCCGTAAACCCTGTAATATATGCGCTTCCTTTATTTTGATTTGCTACTAAATTCCCTTGAGCTCCATCATAGAACATAGTACTGTTTCCATTTAATTGAAAAGCTTCTCTATAAATATAATTTTTTAGCAACGTATAATAAATATTGGTGCCGAATCTAAATTTTTTGTTGTTGGTGTATTTTTGAATCCCAATTTCAGCATTGTAAGCATACTCTGGTTTTAGATGGATGTTTGGTACGGTAATATTGCCGTTTTTCTCTCTCACCTTACCAATATCATCTATATTAGGAGAACGAAAACCCGATGATAAAACGGTGTTAAGTTGCCAGTTTTTTGCAGGTTTATACACATAACCAATTGTTGCTGTAACAGCGTTGTTTTTTAAGTTGATGTTGTTATCAATCAATGTAATAAAACTGTTTAACCAAGTTGCTGTAAGATATGTGTTGGTAAACCTAATGCCTGTATTTAAGGTTGATTTACTGCTGACATCTTGCCTGTAGTCTATGTAAGCCGCAGAACTTGTATAGCTACTTCCGCCATCAGGATAGCGAGATTGTATGGCAAATGTATTTGTAAAATTAATAATTTGGTTTCCTGAAATTTGTAAGGTTTTTCCGAAGGCATTAGAGCCAACTTTGTTGTGTGTAAATTCAAATCCGTAAGATAATTGCCTTGCATTATCTGGGGTAAGGGGTACAGAAAAATCTCCGTTTAGACTAAAAACATCGACAGTTTCTTTTCTGTAATTACGATCTAAACTATTAAATTTTCGGGTGATTCTACTTTCTTTAATGTTTTGATAAGCTGCTGTAAATGTTCCTTTTTCTAACCATTTTTTATTCAGATTGATATCTAATTGCGATGAAATTAGTATCCGTTGTTGAGGTCCATAATACCATTCTGAAAATTTTAATGAGCCAGATTTTAGTTCATTCAATTTATCGAAACGAGGAATATTTGACGAGGTTGAATATTGTAAATTAAATTTTAAATCGGTGTTTTTTGATAGAGGAATAAAGAGTTTTTGCAATACATCTGTTTGAGTATAAGCAGTGTTTTTTTGTGTATTTACATCGATATTTTCTGTTGGTGTTGCTGTATAAAAATTAGTGGTATTTTCAGAAAAATAAAAAACTTTTCCCCAATTACTAAATCCGTGAGAACGATTTTTACCCATTTTTACATCGCCAAAATCACTATAAGAAATACTTGTAAACGATGCCCAATTCTTAAAACTTACTTCTGCAGAAACATTATTGGTAACTTCGTGATTTACGGTGCTAAATCTTGAGAAAAAACTACTATTTATAGTAGTCGTTTTAGAAATTTTAGGAGTTTTTGTATAGTAATGAATTACACCTCCTAAAGCATCAGAACCATAAATTACGGATGAAGGGCCGAAGATAACTTCTGTTCTGTCTAGCAAATTCGGACTTACGGTTATCGAGTTTTGTAAATGTCCTTTTCTATAAATCGCATTGTTCATTCTAACGCCATCAACAACCAATAAAATACGGTTAGATTCCATTCCTCTTAAAATTGGACTTCCTCCACCAGATTGAGATTTTTGCACTTTAATTCCAGGGATACTCGCTAATAAATCTGCCGATGTTTGTGGAGATACTTTTTGTATATCTCGCAAAGAAACTACAGCAATTTGTTCTGCAATTCTATTAGTTTTTTCTTTCTTTTTAAAAACAGATAGCACAAATTCGTCTAATTCTTCAGATTCTCTACTTAAATAAACTAAAAAATGCTGTGTTTTTAAGTTTGATTTTTTTATCCGAAAGCGTGCGTAAGATACATGAGAAAAAATAAGAATTTCATCTTCTTTAAAGGAAGAAGTGTCAGCAATTCCTTTGTTGTTTGTTGCTATTTTATTGGTTCTAGTTTTGTTAAAAATAGTTACATTTTTAATTACTTTTCCTGTTTTTTGATCAAAAACAGTTATTTTTTGGCTAAAAACACCAAAATTTGTAAAAAAAAAGAAAATCAAGAATAAGGTTCTCATCAATTAAAAATAGTTTCTAAAATGGGTAACGATTTGGGTTGTTTAAAACCGACCAAATGTAGCCCAAAATATTGTAATATAATCTGTAAAACGACTTGTCTTTCTTTTTTGTTAAAAGACACGTTTTCTATAGCATCAAAATGTATGCCTAACAGTCTTTTAAAAAGTGTTAATTTGTTGTTAGAAATTATTTCTTTTTGATGAATTTGATCTGTAAATCTTCCTTCTAGCAAATTGAAGTTGTTTTTGTGTTTTTCAGAAATATCAGGATAAAATCCTAAGAACCGAGATAAGTTTACTAAAAATAATAAATGAAAATTTGAGATAGAACTGTGTGTGTCTAACCAAATAAATGCTGCTTCTAAATATTGATAAAGAGTATTGTTTTCTTCCTCTTCTTTGATACAATTAGACAGTACTTCTGATAAAAATAGGACAATAGTTTGCTTAATTACATCCGTGTAAATATGTGTGTATTGATGTGCTACTTGAACTTCTTTAATACTGTTTAAATTTCCTTTATTGTTGTGGTTTGCAATAATTTGAAGCTGTGTAAGTGGTTGAAAATAAGCGGCTCTTAAAGCTCCTTTTTTAGATTTTAAAACACCTCTTATTAGGTATGTTTTTAATCCGTCTTTTTCTGTAAAACATTTTACAATTAAACTAGAATCGCTGTATTTTATAGCATTTAAAACAATTGCCTTTGTGCTTACCAAAGCCATTAATTTACAATGGCAATTTTTGTGATGGCAGTTTCTGAAGCATCATCATTAGAAAGTAGTACAATATAAATGCCTGATGCTGCTTTTTTACCCGCTAAATTGGTTTTGTTCCAAACTACTTTTCCGCCTTGTAATTGTTGCCCTTCTACAACATTGGTTTCGAAAACTAAATACCCAGCAGCATCTAAAATTTTTACGTTGGTTCCTTTGGGTAAATGTGTGCCATTTCTACCATCAATAGTTATTGTTGGATGATTTTTTAACGCAGGATTTGGGTATGCATATACATCGCCTAAAACATCGCCAAAAGGAGCTACGTTGCTATTATATGCAACAATGCCTTTGTCTGTAGCAAAAAATATTTTCCCTGTGCTATTGTCAACACTTATTTTAATAATTTTATTTGAAGGAAGTGGTGAGTTTTTTGTACTAAAATTTGCCAATGTTTTTTGCCCATTTGGGTTGGTGTACAAAACGCCTCCGTTATCTGTACCAAACCATTTATTATCTGCGCCATCTATGGCAATGGAATTGATAGTTTGATCTCCTAATAATTTTTTAGGTATGCCGTCATCTAAAATAATGATGGATTTTGCATCTCTATTATCATCAGTAAAAACACTTGATGCATTTGTGTAGGTAACTAGGCCAGACAATGTACCTAACCAAACGGTATTGTTATTGTCTATGGCGAGTGTTCTTACATTTAAATCGGGTAATCCTCCAAGATTTGTATTGGCAGTGAGTGCTTTTATTTGATTGCCATTTTCATTAAAAATAAGTACACCGTTTCTTCTAGTACCTATCCATTTACTATTACTTTTATCAATAGCAATTTCGTTTAAGCCCAATTTGGTATTATTGGTTAGTACTGAGTTTAAATCGAAACTACTCCATTGTCCGCTTGTATTTAATTTTTTCAATTTTTTGGTAGCGCCCGTATTTGCAACCCATAAATTACCATTTCTATCAAAAGTAGTTCCGCCAATTCTTATGGTAATTCGGTTGAGGTCATTGGGTTCAATATCTTCTAAAGTGCTATTATTTTGATTGTAAAACTGGGTAATTTGATTGTCTTCAATAACCATTAACCCACCTGTAAGCATAGTGTTAATATCGTGTGTGTCTCCATAAACACTAATGTATGCTTTATTGTCATTGTTTGGATCTATGGTGATGTGTACCATATCTCCAATCGGGTTACTTGGATCATACGGTTTGTTCACCCAAGTTTCTCCATTAAAATGAGTAAATCCTTGTCGGTTTTGGCTAGGGGTATAAGTATCATCATAACCACCATAAACTACCCAAAGATGATTATTTTGTGTTGCAATTGAAAAAACATCATTAGAAAGTGGTCCTTCTGGATGTATTTCTTCAAAACTTGAAATATTAGTAAAATTGGAAGTTAAAACCCCAAATTCTTGAGTAGCGAGATACAGCGTGTTATCAACAGAAAAAACATTGTTTAGCGTGTAGTTAAAAGGAGTTATTGCTGATTGATGTTGTACTTCGTTCAGGTTTGCATCAAAAATAAACACCTTGTTATTTAATGCTATTGATAGGTGTGTTTCGGAAGATTTTAATGCCTTTATACTCGCTCCAAAGTTTCTGATTAGGGTTAAATTTACTCCGTTAATTTTAAAAAGATTGGTATTTGAAGCGGTAAATAATTGATTGTTAAAAGTTGTGATTTGTTTAAAAGAAGTTCCTGTAAAATTCTGCTGCCAATTATTAAAATCAATTAAATTAGGGTTGGAAATATCAGCATTAAAAATTCCGTTTTCAGTAGCGGCATAAATGGTATCATTAAAAATGGTAATTTGATTTATTTTTACTGATGATGAGCCGTTTGCAATAAAATAAGTGTCGCCAAATTCTAATTTATCGATGTCATAGACCACAATAGCAAAAGGAGTAGATAAGTATAGTTTGTTTTGGTATTCAGTAATATGATTGATGCTTTTTTCTCCTGCTTGATTAAAATTAACAATATCAGCAGAAATAGAAATAGTACTATCTTTATCTACTACTTCAATCAATCCGTTTTTGTACCCAATAACCAATCGTTTAAATTCTTTACTGTAATAAATAGAAGAAGTTGTTTTTCCAGATAACCCTTGTATAGACGATAGTTTTGTTATTTTTTGTGTGGTAATATTATAGGTAAACACAGCATTGTCTGACAGTGCATATATTGTTTCATCTACTTTTACAAAATCTTTTACGTTATTGTATGAATAGAAATCTTCCCAAAAATTACTATAATCTGTTTGTGCAGAAAGTAGTGAGCTAATGTATAAAAAAAAGAGAAGAAGGTGTTTTTTCATTGTAAAATCAATTTGTCAAATATAAATGATATTATTATAATAACGATAAAAACCCTTACATTAGTACTCCTTAGAAATCTCTTTTATGAATATAGAAATAGAACGTAAATTTTTAGTATTAAATGATGCGTATAAGCGAGAAAGTTTTAAAAAAACCACTATAAAACAAGGTTTTCTGAATTCAAATAAAAAACGAGTGGTAAGAATTAGGCTTACCGATGATACCGCTTTTTTAACCATAAAAGGAATTTCTGACACCTCTGGGATAAGCAGATTTGAGTGGGAAAAAGAAATTTTTATTGATGAAGCGAAACAATTACTAAGCCTATGTGAAAAAGGAATGATAGAAAAAACAAGATTTTATATACAAAAAGGAAATCATGTTTTTGAAGTTGATGAATTTTTAGGTGATAATAAAGGCTTGATAGTTGCAGAAATAGAATTAAGCACCAAAAAAGAAAAATTTATAAAACCAACATGGTTAGGTAAAGAAGTTACAGGAATAAAAAAATATTATAATTCTAAAATCAGTAAGCACCCTTTTAAAGATTGGGTATAAAAAAACCTTGAACCGAAGCCCAAGGTTTATAATAAATCTACCCCTAATAAGATTTATTATTTTTTAAATATAACACAAATGTAGTTTCTTTTTCACTAATAAACAAATGGTTACATCTTTTTGCTAATTCGGTAGTGTTTTAGTTATTTTTTTAAGAATAACGATTGTATTAGGTTTTCTTTTTTAAGAATTTACTGAAAACAAACTGTTTTAAATAAATTCTATGTAAATTATTTTCTATTAGTATCTTTCATGTAAGCTTTGTCGTTCAGTAAATCGTTGTGAATAATAGTAAAAGTTTGTTGCAGTACATTTTCTATATTTTCTGATGATAAGCCTTTTGTTTCAATAAAAACGTGCTGTTTTACTCGTAAAGTTCCTGGGCCTCCTTTTAAAAAATTCCAAGAAAATAAACGTTTACAATCGTAATAAACTTGAGGTACAATGGGTATTTGATGCTCTATTGCCAAACTAAAAGCCCCTTTTTTAAATGGACTTAGAACAATATATTCTTCGGGTACTAATCCTTCAGGAAATAACACGATACTCACGCCATTTTGCATTCGCTTTTTTGCCATTTTAAAAACACGTTTTCTGCTTTCTTTACTACTTCTATCTACCATAATTACGGTTCTTTTGTAAAAAAAACCAAAAACAGGGATTTTTACCAATTCCTTTTTTCCTACAAAAACAATAGGGTTTTTACTTAAAATTGCTAAAATAAAAGGATCCATAAAAGAGGTATGGTTCGGACAAAACATATAACTTTTGTTAGTTTCAATTTCTTGTTCTTTGCTAATTTTTAATCGAAATCCCATTCCGTAAACTAAAACAAAAGATAGAAATCGTACACATTTCCAAAATTTTGGATAATACTTTTCATCCGAAGTAAAGATTAATAAAAAAGGCATCATTAAAAGAATGGTTATCGTCATTAAGAGATAAAACCACAAGCGCCAAATTAATAAAAAAGGGATTTTTAGATACTTCATAGTTGCCAAAAATAGTGATTTATATTCTTATATTATTACTGAAATCTGTACTTTTGTGAGATATAATTTTACACAATGTCTAGAATACTTACAGGAGTTCAAAGTACAGGAACACCACATCTTGGAAATTTATTAGGAGCCATTTTACCTGCCATAGAGATGGCGAATAATCCAAAAAACGAAGCTTTTCTGTTTATTGCAGATATGCACTCTTTGACGCAAATTAAAGACGGAAAAGAATTGAGAGAAAACACATACAGTACAGCTGCAACTTGGTTGGCATGTGGTTTAGATATTGATAAAACGGTTTTTTATAGACAAAGTGATATTCCAGAAGTTACCGAATTATCGTGGTATTTGAGTTGTTTTTTCCCGTATCAGCGGTTAACGCTAGCGCATAGTTTTAAAGATAAGTCAGACCGATTAGATGATGTTAATGCGGGTTTATTTACCTATCCGATGTTAATGGCGGCAGATATTTTACTGTATGATGCCGAAATTGTACCTGTTGGTAAAGACCAGTTACAGCATTTAGAAATGGCTAGAGATGTAGCTAATAGGTTTAATAATGTTGTGGGAAATACCTTAATTGTGCCAGAGGCAAAAATACAGAAACATACAAAATTGGTTCCGGGTACAGATGGAGAAAAAATGAGTAAATCTAGAAATAATTATATCAATATTTTTCTTTCTGATAAAAAGCTACGCAAACAAATTATGGGAATAAAAACGGATAGCACCTCTTTAGAAGATCCTAAAAACCCAGATACAGACAATGTTTTTGCATTGTATAAATTGTTAGCTTCGGATGCTCAAATAGCAGAAATGAGAATAAAATATTTGGGAGGAAACTATGGTTATGGTCATGCAAAACAAGAGCTTTTCGAGTTGATTGTAGATAAGTTTGCCATTGTTAGAGAACGCTACAATTATTTTATGGAAAACAAACACGAAATTGATAATGCATTATCTATTGGTGCTAAGAAAGCTAAAAAAGTAGCTCAAAAAGTATTACAGAGAGTTCGGACAAAAACAGGATATTAGTTTTCTTTTAGTACTGTATTTACAGTCTCATAAATAAGTGAGGTTTCATACCCTTTTCGGAGTAAAAAATCTACTAATTTCTTTTTGCGTTTGTAAAAATTTGATTCTTTGATTTGGTTGGTTTTTTTCTCGGCAATACTTAAAATAGTTTTTAAATAGTCGTTTTCATCAATTTCTTTGAGTGCAGTTTTAATATTATATGCAGAAATGTCTCTAAATTTTAACTCTCTAGTAATGCGTTGTTTTCCGTATTTTTTGATGTTGAATTTTCCCCGAGCATAACTTTTAGAAAAACGTTCTTCATTTAAAAAATCATGTTGCATTAAATGTAATAAAATGATTTCTCTAGCTTCGGGGATTAAGTTGTAATCTCTCATTTTTTGCTCCACCTCTTTATGACAACGATCTTGATATACGCAGTAGTTTTCTAACTTTCGTTTTATCTCATCAACAGTAAAACTTTTTTTTTCATACATAATTTACTGATTAGATGTAACTTTTACACTTTTTAAGTGTCTTATTAATATATTTGTACAAATTTTATATTATGAAAAATAAAATACTTTTAATTTTTGGGCTTTTATTAAGTTCTTTAGGATACGCACAATCTACACTTTCTGCAGGTGACATTGCAATAATACAATATAATTCTGACGGAAATCCTGAGGGAATTAAATTTTTAGCTTTAACAACAATTGAGTCTGGTACTGTCATAAACTTTACTGATAAAGGCTGGGTAACTACTGGTACTCCATCTTTTAGAGCAGGAGAGGGTATACATACCTGGACTGCTGGTGCAAAAGTAAATTGTGGAGATATTGTTACGATGAGTATTTCTACTAGTTCTTGGAATTTAGCAACTGGAGGAGATCAAATTTTAGCTTATCAAGGCACTACTGCATCACCAACATTTATTTTTGCAATAAATAATGACGGAGCAGGTGTTTGGCAATCTTCTGCAACATCATCAAACACTTCTGGGGTTCCTTTAGGTCTAATAAATGGAACAAATGCAGTAGCTATACAAGAGGTAGATAATGTAATTTATTCTGGTTCTTTATCAGGGTCAAGAGCCACCATTTTATCAAATATTTGTAATAAAGCTAACTGGAATAGTGGCACAACATCAACTAGCAGTAATTCTGTTAACCAAACATTTACAGGGATATTTAATTCTACAGCTACCTATACCACTTCGTGGGATGTAGGTCCGAATGATTATTTTAATGCTGTTATTGATGGAGATTATACAGAAGTTGGTGCAATTAGTATTTGTAATTGTACGGTAAATGCTACAAAAACACTAACAGTAACCGGAACAGTTACTGTAGAAAATAACATTACTAATAACGGAACAATTCAAGCAGGGCAAACTCATACTTTTATTTTTAACACCTTTAGCAAATACTGATTATCCCAACCTGCTTTTAG
>Ga0256845_1002520_pt1 | contig 13180 bp, 9 predicted proteins | sample RiftiametaG_FD_189101 | JGI IMG/M metagenome (GOLD analysis project Ga0256845, IMG submission 189101) | Tube worm associated microbial communities from hydrothermal vent at the East Pacific Rise, Pacific Ocean - Riftia | ecosystem: Host-associated > Annelida > Integument > Unclassified ... | reverse complement strand
CTATTCATCCGGGTGTGTTTTGTCCCGACGAGTGGAGAAGATCCAAGGCGCCGAGTCGGCCGATAGACTATGGTTCTCCCGTTGGCTGAGGGCCTCAGCCAACGGGAGAACCATGGGCAATCAACGATACCCGACACTTGCGAGCGGCGCACGCGCAGCGCTGCTCGCAACCCAACTGTGCCTGACTGTTGGGTGCGCTGCCCAGACCATCAGCCCGGCAGCAACACCATGTAGTTGCAAGTGTGGGCTGCAACAAGAAGAAGCGGAAGTATCCACACCGCAGCAGATCCCCGAAGATCAAATCGCCGGATTTTCACTCGACGACTCCAAGGTCGTGAGCGCTACCTACCTAAACTCGGAGCATCCCCCGCAATTGAAAATTGCAGGTCTTGACCTTACCAATCAGCCCCTGGAGCGGGGTGCGCCAGGGGACGAGAAGATCTTCGCCAGCCTTCATATTAGCAACGATGGGGATGATCAATTGCTCCTGTCCTCCGTTGGTGAGTCTGATTGTGTTGAGATGACCCCCAGCATCGAAGTCCTGTCACGTGATGAGGAAGTCCTGGTCGTGGATGCCAAAATTCGATGTGAGTCTGGGAGCTCAGTCCTGCGAGTGTCGGTCATTCACCTCGTCGTAGCAGTCAGTTCCTCACCAATGGTAACCGACTACGGAACGTCGAGAGTTCTGTTCTCAGGGCAAAGCAAAAGTATCAGAAACGGAGGGTTTTCCCTCGAGAGCCGGCGCTACGAGTTCTATGTCGAAGGTTCTGAGCTCGTCGTGTATCAGCATGATGTAGGCTGGTGTGACGAGGCCGCTATGACTGAGGCGAAGGGAGTCGGAGGGTGCGAAAAGCGTGCACGCACCCTCTCGGAGGTCGAGAGGGTTCGACTTTGAAGGTGACTGAAGGAGGCCTTTGCGGGCTCTCCAACTGTAGCAGAACAACCTGCCCCACCTCCCCTTTGACCCGATGGTGGTTCGGTTGTCATTTCGGGGGGGGGTCCATCAATCACGTCGGACGGGTCTACGACGGCCCCGCGTGGCAACCCAGGAGGTGTTCGGCTTCAGAGGCACGCAGTCGCTGAACAGCGACCTCTCGTGTGGACAAGGAGACCCGCCCGACTGGCGTATGCTTGACGATTACGGCGACAACCTTGGACATGGAGACCGCCGTCACTTGCGCTGCTGGACTCCAGAATATTTGGGGTCTGTTCAACGTGCGAAGTGCTGATGAGTCTCTGCCCCAGATGGGTGTGGGGCAGGCCCTGCAGCTGCGCCTATCCTGACAGAGGGGGCTTCGTTCGACGCAGCGAGAGGCGATTGCAGCTCTCGATGCCAAACCCGAGAATATGAGTGGTCGAATGGAGTGAGGTTAGGGTTCTTGCTACACGCGTCCTGTTGGCGATGAGCTGGTCAATTCAGACTCCGTCCCGCGACTCCGCCCCGCGACCAGGCGATTGATGTCGGACCTCCGAACGAGCCATAGACCGCCCGGGGGCGGAGACCCAAAGCCTACCGCCAATACCCAAGTCAGCTCGACTTCAAGGGGGCGGTACGGACTCGGTAGCCTCGGACCTCGACACCGATCGGAGACCCCTCCGCAGCGGCACGGGTTCTCGTCGAGAACTCTCCTCGATAGGTTCGAGCTCGGGCTCCGGTTCAGGCGGGTGTTCCGCGTCGACCAACTCCCAGACCACCAGGGTCCGACCGCGAAAATCCAGGGTCCCGAGCGCTCGACGCCCCTTCAGCAACGCGGGACTCCGGCGGCGGATCAGCCTCTCCACGAAGTCGTCCTGGTCGAGGACCAGATGGGTAATGCCCAGCGCCTCGATGATCTCCGCGCTGTCGTTGAACTGACCGGGGCGGACGTAGAAGTGCCAGTAGGGCGTGTCGAAGACCGCCTGCGCAGCAAACTCCCCGACCACCACGGCGTGGCGATCCCCGATCAGCGCCTCTAGCTGGGGGCCCATATCGACTACGCTCGAGCGCCCCTGATCTATCCACTGCGCATAGCGCAGGCCGCTGATGCCCAACCCGGACAACGCCAACACAGCCAGGATGCCCCGCACTCCCGCCCGAACCCACACCCGCGACCAGGTATGCACCCAGGCCCTCGCCGCCGCCACACCCCCGAGGTAGGCCGCCGGCGGGAGCATGACGAGCTGGAATCGGATCGCCCGGTGGGGGCTGGCCAGGTTGGCGGCGACCGCCAGAAGCAGCCAGGCCATCATCCAGCGCTCGATCGCATCTGGGCGCCGCCTCAGGCCCTCCGCCCTGCCGGGTGAACTGCCGGATGGGTGCAGGCCGCGGGCGACGTGCATGCGCGCCTGGACCCACACCACCACCCAACGGACGCCCTCGGCGGCGGACAGCCACAGCATCAAGGGCGCGAACACCAGGAACATCAGCCGTAGACGGCTGCTGAACAGACCCCGGGAGAGCAGGCTTACGGCTCGGGGGACCACCCCTCGTTCGGTCTCGGCCCCGGTGAAGTGCTCGGCGTTGAAGGCCAGCCGCTCTTGGTACTGGGGATTGAAGAACAGAGCCGCCAAGATCAGCACCAAGACGGCGACCCCGAGCACCGCCGCCCACCCAGCGGGCCGAGTCAGGCGTGTCCGCAACTCCCCCAGCCACGCCCGTCCGCTTCGCAGAGCCGGCCACTTCCCGGACCCGGCCGCACGCAGGCCCAGCCACGGCAGCGCGACCACAAAGGGAGGCACGAGCAAGAGGCCGGTCTGCTTGGTGAGGCAAGCCCCGACCATGCCGAGCACGGCCACCACGGTCCACGCCGGCGCCCGCTCGGGGCGGCGATCGATCTGCGAGAGCCCGACGGTGGCGACCACCAGCCAGCACAGCAGCGCGCCCTCCATCAGGGCCAGGCGCGAGTACACGATGTAGGCCCAGTTCAGCCCGAGCAGGCCAGTGACGGCGATCGCCGCCTCCCAACCGTGGCGGACCTGGACCAGCCAACACAGGAGCACGAGCAGGATGATCCCATGGACCACCACAAAGGCCCGCGCCTGCATGAGACCGACACCGAAGACCTCGAACCAAAGACGCTCGCCGTAGACCCAGACCGGGCTCTGGACGCGCCAAAAACCATACTCGTCGGCCTCGGAGAGGTGCCACGATCCAAAGTTGGCCCTGTTGCGCGCCTCGTGGGCTTTGGCCGCCTCGTCGCGGTAGTGAGCCTGACCGCTGTACCCCGGCACCACCTGATCCGGGGGATCGAGATCGAGGGCCAATAGGCGCATGCCCACCAGCGTGGTCAACACGACCAGCGCCAACACGATCGCGCCTCGCTTCGTGGGTCGCCGCGCCACGCCGGGAGTATGCACGCAGATCGGTGGACCCGGGTAGGGCCGGGCTCGGCGGGCCCTGCTATCGTCGAGGGGTGCCCCTCGCTCCCGTCCACAGACCGCCGTTTCGGCGGCGCGACGGGATCCACCGCGTGCTGCGAGCGACGGGCATCTGGATCTGTTTCTGCTTCTGCTTCTGCTTCTGGTCGCTCGCCAGTGTGGGCTGCCGACATCAGGGCGCGGGGTGGCGCGCGCCCGAGGTCCGGCCATCGTCCACACCCAGCGTCGAGATCCTCGTCCTGGGCCAGGCCCGAGACAACGCGGCGACCCGACATGTCGCCGTCGAGTTGGAGGCCCACCTCGAGCGCCGGCTCGCCGCGTACCCCGGCCGCCCCGCGATCGTCTTGTGGCTGGGCACCGACCATGGTCGGCCCGGAGCCGACCCTGGATCCCACCCCCGTGCGCACTGCCCCGAGCCGGGCGCGACCCAGCCCGACCTCGAGGTCATGGCCGCGGTCCTGGCTCGACACCGAGACCGGGGCGGGGAGGTCTGGGGCCTGCCCGGACCCGACGCTTGGCGCTGCCCGGAGGCGCCCCGCATGGACCCCCCCCACGGTCCGACCTACGTGCTGCGTGTCGACGCCCAGGGCAAGGTCGAGCTCGCCTCCGACTGTGGCCCGACGCGCTGCACTGTCGCGCCACCCACGGCCGGGACCGTGCTCGAGATCGTGGCCCTCGACTTCAGCCCCTGGCACTACCCCGAGCTCGCCTCCAATATGCGCACGGCCGCGCTGATGGCCCAGCAGCAGAGCCTGCTCGAGGCCCTCGCTGCCCAGACCTACGTCGTGCCTCCGCCGCGCCTGCTCGTGTCTCCGATCCCCGCGGACTCGGCCGGACACCACGGCTTCGCCGGCCGAAGCCAGCGCACAGGGTTCCGCTACCTCCCCGAGCCGCTCCAAGATGCCCTCGCCCAGGGCCTGTTTACGGGGGTCGTCGGCGGCCTCGAACGCAGCTTGCAGATCAGCGAAGACCTCAATCCGGCGATCGTTCGGAGCGCCCGCCGGTTCATCGCCAAGCCGGTCTTCCAGGTCGTCTCGGGCGCAGCTGGAGGCGGCCACTTCACCCCCGTGACCAGCCGCGCCCACGGCCTGATCCCCGAGCTCGAGAGTGAGCACGCCGGGTTCGCCAGTCTGTCCCTCCGCCCAGGCGGCAGCTGCGTCGAGCTGCGGCTGCACACGCGGCTCGCCGGCCGCTGGCGCGAGGGTCGGGTCCGCGTCCCCCTGCGCCCGGCCCCGCTCGGCGAGCTGCGTCCCGCGACCCGCATTCAGCCCTGTGAAGGCTGCGACCCCACCGGCGATGCCACCGATGGGGTCGTCTTTGTGCCCCGAGGTCCGAGGCCGCGCTAATCTCTCTGCCGGGCCTCGATGACCTCGATGACCGCATGTCGGCGCCAGTCCCCGGCTCGCCGGGTCTGCGAGCAAGGAACACAGTGATACTCTCGCTGGCGTGGGCAAGGCCATATACACCTGCCTGCTCAGCACAGCGTTCCTCTGTGCTTGCAATTCCCCCCCTTCCCCAGTCGGCCAACGTCGACTGTCGACAGTCGACGTGCCGACCCTCAGCGGCCGAGTTCGGGCCCACGATGGATCACCGCTGAAAGCGGCCCGCCTATCCGTGTCCCGGAGCGGCTCCACCGAGCCCGAACTCGAGATCCACGTCGGGTGGGACGGACGATTCAGTGCAACCTTGCCGGGGCCTGGTGTGTATGTCGTTCAGCTCTTGGGCGTCGACCACACTCGGATACGTAGAGCCTTCGCAGTCGAATCGGGGGAGGTCGAGATCGAGGCCAGGCTCGGAACTCCGGTGCATGATTTCGGCGATGGATGGATGGATGGATGGATGGATGGATCTGCGACTCCGCTACATCGACGGCCAGGGTGTAATCGCGCCCACCCTGGAGGTCAGGGCCATGCCCGTTGAGGACCGTGTAGGGTTTTTCCGCCTCCCGCTCGAGCCCCCCGCAGGAGCGACCGGTGTGCAGTATCAGATCGTTGCCCCCAATGGACGCCATTTTAGTGGCCTGGGATCTAAACATTGGGTAGAGGACGACAGTGGGAGTTTTTGGGCCGACTATCAACTCGACGAACCCGCGCGGATCGAGTTCACCCTGTCCGACCTGCCCCCGTCTGGGCTCGAAGCAGAATTTGGGTTACGAGGTGAGAGAGTCGTCTTGTCTCGGGAGGCCGAGGCCGAAGATCTGGTCGAAGACTTGCGTCATGTGCCCTGGGGCGTCGGTGAAAACTGGGGCTGCACAGTCGGCCTCGCGGCTGCCTCCCATACTCGTGCAGATATCTCGATTTTGGAAGACCCTGTGCTGAGGGCCTTCGCAGCGCTCGCCTGGGGGCGGATACTTGGGCGCGAGGGCTGTCTCGATGAGGCTGAGCTCCAATGGGTGCTGGACACCGTGCCCCCCGAACACGTTGTTTGGGCATTCCAAGGAATACGTATACACGACCTCTTTGCCGACCGAATCGATGCCCCCCTCGTTCGACTCACACGGATTCAGCTCGCAGCGGCGCAGACCGAACCCGGGCTGCTCGCCCATCTTCTGTATCTGAATATTCTCGACGCCGAGCGCAGCGAAGACCCCAGCTTGGTACGTGAGACCTATGCCACGCTGATCCAGGACTACCCAACATCCTACTCGGCCCAGCTTGCGAAGGAGACCTTTGACCCCGAGCGTCCGCTACAGGTTGGACGTGCGATGCCGGCTTGGAGCTTTCTTGGGCTAGACGGAGAACCCGTGGGGACGGCAGACTTCGCAGGTCGGCCCTACCTCCTCGAGGTCTGGGCGACCTGGTGCGGGCCCTGCACCGACGAGATGGAGTCCGTCCACGCCGCTTGGGAGACCCTCGGCGCCGCCGAAGGTCCCGTCAGCTTCGTGTGGGTCAGCATCGACACCGAGTTGGAGCCGATTCATGCGTTCCGGCGTGAGCGCTGGCCAATGCCCTGGATCCACGCGCAGGAACCCGACGCCCAAGATCTCTTTGATGCCTGGTGGTTTGGCGGCATTCCCTTGCTCGTGCTCGTCGATGGCGGTGGCCAGATCGTCGCAACCTCCGCGACCTTGCGTGGCGATGCACTGCTTCCGAGCCTCCAGAACATCGGGGTCCCGAGTCTATAGTCACTCCGATCGAAACACGGAGGGTCAGGATGGAGGGTCCGCCAGGGGGTGTCAGAGGCTGCTGAACAGCCCCCTACACCCCCTTTCGGCCTCAGTCGCAGCCCGCGGGTTCCATCGCGCTGATCCAGTCGCTGATCAGGTCGATGCCCGCGGGATTGAGCACCCGCGAGGTCAGCTCGGGCATCTTCACCATCGGATCCAGAGACTGCATCCGAAACACGACGATGCTGTTGTCGGGCTCGCCCGGTACGACGTCGTAGGGCCGGCCGTCGGAGGCCGCACCGGCGGCGGCCGGCGGCTTACAGATGCCCAAATGCACGGGCTCGTTCTCCCAGTAGGGATAGCGCAGCCCACTGACCCCGGCGCCGCCCTCCCGGCGATGGCAGTGCGAACAGTTCGCGTGCAGGTAGGAGCGGGCCCGCTCGTCCAGCGTGCCCTCGTCGCCCATGGGATCGACCAGGGTCGGGTAGTCGGACAAGTCCGGCAAGGGCGCGTCGAACAGGCCGAGGCCCTCCAGCCACTGCATCTGGTTGACCATCTCGCCGTCCCGCTCGACCAGGTAGTTCATCTGTGGACTCACGGGCCCCAAGGTGTAGCCCTCGTTGTCCCGGGAGTGACAGCTGCCGCACTGCTCGAGGCTCGGGACCTTGTACTCTTGGGTCGCCGGCAGCCCGTCCGCGTCCTTGAACTCGACGTCGATGACTTCGCCGAACTTGGTGAGCACAGCGTCGGTCTGGGCTTCGTCCCAGACGTAGGTGTAGTACTCCCAGTCGTCCTCGAAGCGGACCAGGAGCCGGGTCTCGATCAACCTGGCGTTCTCGTCTTGGCCCGGGTCGCTGCGATCGAGGTCGAAGTAGAAGTGCTTGATGACCACCGCGCCGGTGGGAAAGTCCCAGACCTCCCCCGCCCCGCCCGGGCCGGGGCTCTCCGCCTCCCAGTCGATGTGCATGGTCTGCCCCTCGTCGAGGTAGATGTGGCGGGCCTTGCCGGCGAAGTCGGAGAACAGAGGCGAGATGATGGTGTAGGGGTGAACCCCCAGAGCCGGGTCGAGCTCCCGGAGTTCGCCCCGGAAGAAGCCGTACTCGGACAGGGTCTCGTAGGGCAGACCATCGAGGTCGATCATCGGCCAGGCTGCGCCCGTATCTCCGGTCTCACCCTCGGTCTCGGTCTGCGTATCGGACTCGTCGGAGCCGGCCTCCGAGGCCTCCGAACCGACCTCGTCGTCGCTGCTGCCCCCGCCCCCACAGGCCGGGAGCGTGAACACCAGGGAGAGGGAGAGGGCGAGCCCGCCGAGGCGCTCGACTGCCCCTGTTTGCGTCAGCCCCTTCACCCGGGCCAATCGCCGATCGAGTCGCCGACACAGTCGACCACGCTCATATCCGTGTTGGATCCGCCGTAGATCCCGCACAGATCGAGATTGAAGAAGTCGACCTCCCCGTCGGTGGAGGTGTTGTTCTGCGCGCAGATCTCCTCGCCGGCTACAAACTCCTCGGCGCACTCGGGCACGCCGCCACCCCACAGGAGCTCGGGTCCATCCAGGTCACCCAAGAACCCCGAGACCAGGGGATCGGGATCGTAGCCCGTATTGGTGAACTCGTTGTCGTGAATGTAGATACCTCGGTTCCACAGGTCGAAGTCGGGATCGTCGGCGGCCCCGAACAGGATCTCGGCGTAGTGAATCACCAACACACCCACGGTCTTGTGGTCCTCGAAGGTGTTGTTGTCGATCTCGACCTCGTTGGCGGCCAACACCAGCGCTCCCGTGCCCGCCGGGACCATGGCCACGACCCCGCCGATGGCGAAGTTGGCGAGGTTGTTGTTGGTGAGCTCGTTGTTGTAGAAGCGGCTGCGGGCGCCGTCTTTCTGCTCGAGTCCGGGCAGATCGAAGACCAGCAGGCCGGCCGTGTTGTTGTAGGCCTGGTTGTCGAACACCCAGGAGTCGTAACAGTTCTCGATCTCGATCCCGGCGACGTTGTCGTAGGCGATGCTGCCCCGGACGACGATGTTGTTCGACTGGCCGACGTAGTGCCCGGCGTCCCGTGAGCCGATGACGGTGGAGTCGATGACGGCGACATTGTTGCAACCGACGGGGTAGATGCCGTAGGCGCCGTGCTTGGCCAAGTCCTCGCTCTCCCACAGAACCTTGATCCGCTCGAAGGTGATGTCGTCGACCTGGTCGCCGCGGATGCCGTCTCCAGGCGTGTTCTTGACCTGGAGGTCCCGGAAGGTCACCCCGTCCGCGACCACCTTGATGCCGTTGCCGCCGTCGGCCTGGTCGGCGAAATCGAGCACCGTCGCGTCTTCGCCCGCGCCCATCAAGGTCACGCCATTGACCGAGATGATCAGCTCGTCGGAGATGCCGCCAAAGTCCCCCGCGTCGAGGCACAGAAGGTCCCCCTCCTCGGCGTCGGAGAGCAGCTCCTGAATGACGGCGAAGTTGTTGCCGGCGTCACTGGGTGAGGCCCAAGCAGCGGCGCCCTCACAGTGCGCGGGCATCTCACCGCCGGTGGTCTCCCCAGTCGTCTCGCCGGCGGTCTCTCCGGTCGTGTCTCCGGTCGTATCTCCCGTCGTGTCTGCGGTGGTCTCGGTCCCGACTTCATCGTCGGCGCCCCCGTCGTCTGTACAGGCGAGCGACATGAAGCTCGCCGGAACGGCGATCAGGCTCAAGGTCAACATACGCTGAAAAGCTGAAATCTTATGCATGGGGCTCCGCCGGGGATGATACCCGAATCATCCCAGCTCCCGCGCGCTCGCGCATGGCCACGAGAGTGACCGGCACCAGGACCCCAGTGCCCCGCGCGCTACGCATAGAGTGAGCCGCGCGCGCGGCAAAAAGGCTTCGGTTTCAACGGCTTATCCCCGAACCTCGAGTTGGTACAGCCCGTGCTTTGTCTATGCGCATGAACCTGTCGACGCACGAGCGAGACCAGAGTCGAGGCGAAGTGGGTCCACGTCGCAGCGCGCTGCAGTCACCTGTGGTCGCCGTGATCGACTCGGTACTCGACCCCAAGACCTGCGCCGCGCTGATCGCCCAGATCCCCACACTCGACGATCAGCGCTGGCTGAGCAGCACCGCCGAGTTCGACCGCTCGATCCTCCACAGACCGGGTCCACGCGCACCCCAGCGCGCGATGGAGCCCGATCTCCCCTGCCGGCTCCTGAGCGCAGACGCGCGCCCCAAGTTCACACCGATCGAGGATCCCACACTGGCCCTGAGGATCTTCTACCGGCTCGCCGATGTCCTCCCAGAGAGCATCCGTGACGCCCAACTCGCGGGCCTCAAGCCGCTCCTGCGTGGGCATCGATTCGGCCCGGGCGAGGGCACACACCTGCACCGGGATCCAATCCGCGAGTGCGCCGAGGCCCAACGCAGCGCCCTGAGCCTGACCTTGTTCCTCAACGACGACTTCGGCGGCGGCAGCCTCGAGTTCCCCGAGCACGGCGAGGTCGTGGCCCCCAAGACCGGGCGAGCCGTATTCTTCTCTCACGATCTCCTGCACAGAGATCGGCCCGTGGACTACGGCGAGCGCTTCGTGCTCGAGGGCGAGGTGTTCTACTCGGACCTGTGGCGGCCCTACCGGGGCTGAACGAGACGCCGCGGGCAACGGGGCGCGCTCCCTGTCTCCCAGCGGCGCCTCAGGGGACGTTGAAGATCAACGTGAACACCGCGCCAACGGCGGTGCCCGACCGGCTGAGCACGTTCTGAGCCTCCCCGTCGATCTCGATGTCGAATTCCTCGTTCAGGGCGGAGTCGACGAACACAAACATGCCGCTGGTGCCGGTCGCGGTCCCATCGAAGCCGTCGCCGGCCTCGTTGAGGTAGCGGATGACGACATCGTACTCCTCCTCGAGTGGCACGACCGTGGCCCCGGCTATGGGCGCGCCATCGGCGAGCCTGCGGACCATGCCGACGACGCCGTCTTCGACGCCCAGAGGAAGCACCTCCACAAATTCGGGGTCCCCCTCGAGCATGCCGCTCCACGTCGTCAGCAGGGCCGAAGGCACAACCCAGATGTCCCGGCGAGTGGTCGCGGGACCGTAGAGAGACACGCCGTCCGCGGGCGTGGCGATCCAATTTATGGCCGGAAAGTAGTCGCCGCTTCCAACCACGGCGACGAGCCCGACCGGGGCCAGGATCTGTCCGTCGGAGGTCGCGTCGAACTCTCCGTTGGCATCGGTGAGAGCGGCCCCGTCGACGCAGCCTATCAAACACGTCGCCGACCAGGGGGGCTCAACGCAACAGCGCGGACACCCCGACCTGGGGCGCCCGCGCTGAGTCTGTCGCCAGCGGCGACTCAGGGAATGTCGAAGATCAACGTGAACACGGCGCCGCCATTGCTGGCAGAACCGGCACGCTCGACCAGGTCTTGGGTTGCGCCGTCGAGCGCGACGTCGAACTCCTCGCCCAACCCGGGCTTGATGAGGACAAACATGCCGCTGGGGCCGGTCTCGGTCCCGTCAAAGCCGTCTCCAGCCTCGTTGAGGTAGCGGATGACCGCGTTCGAGCCGTCGTTGACCGGCAAGACCGTGGCACCAGTCACCGGCATGCCGTCGGCGATCCCACGGACCATACCGACGACGCCGCCTTCGGCGCCCAGGGGCAGCGCGTCCGCAAAGTCGGGGTCGTCGCCGAGCATGTCGCTCCACGCCGTCAGCGAAGCCGCGGGCAGAGCCCAGATGTCGCGCTGGGCGGTCGCGGGCCCGTAGAGGGAGGCGCCGTCCCAGGGCGCAGCCACGCCGGTCGCGGCCAGGTAGTAGTCGCCGCCGCCGGCGAGCGCGACGATCCCGATCGGCGCGCTGAGCTGGCCGTCGGAAATCGCGTCGAACTCTCCGTTGGCGTCGGTGGTCGCCGAGATCAGGGCCTCGGCACCCACGGGATCACCGGCGCCACCGAGGGCCGAGACTACGCGGACATCGATACCCTCGAGCGCCATGCCGGTGGTGAAGTCGAGCACGCGGCCGAAGGTCCGGGTGCTGCAGTCGGCCGGGGTCTCGTCGCAGGTGCCCTCTACGGGCGGGACGGCCTGGAACTGAACACAGACCTGGCTGGCGCAGTCGCCGTTGCTGGAGCACGCGGCCCCGACCTCGGCGCCGTCGATCGGATCGTGAGAGGGGCACTCGCCACCGGTCGTGTCGGTCTCCGTGTCGGTCTCGGTCTCGGTCTCCGTGTCGGTCCCGGTCTCCGTGTCGGTCCCGGTCTCCGTGTCGGTCTCGGTCCCCTCGTCACCAATCTCGTCGTCCTCGCCCCCGTCGTCCGAACAGGCCACCAGACCCACGGTCGAAAGCGCGAACGCGACACCAAACAGACTAAGCTTTTCTAAGTTTTTCATACGCAACATCATGTCTCTCGGCGGGCCGGATTGTTTGTGGAGGCCCGCTTCCACCCAGCCTATCAGGGCGTTCCCGGCGCAAACAAGGCCAGGCGAAGGAGTCCCAACACACGCCCGACCCACACAAGCCGTGCGCGTCGGCCGGAACCACACACAAGAAACCCGGCGCGTGAACGCCGGGTTTCGAGAGGTCGATCTGTGGGACGCGGGACCTACTCTATGGTCTCGACGTAGTTCGCGGGGACCTTGAAGTTGAACAGCGAGTCTTTCAGGCCGACGTTGGTCTTGATGTTTCGGAGCTGAAAGAAGTTTGAGGAGCCGTCGGTGTTGTAGACCACAAAGCTGTCGACTCGACCGGTGCTGGCGTGGACCGCCAAGACCAGGCCCTTGTAGTGCTTGTTCGCCTTGGAGGGCTTGAGCTCGAGCACGTAGTGGTCGGCGTCGCCGTAGCGGTCGACCTTCTTTTGCTTGGCGTAGCGGACCTTGAACTCCCGGAGAAGCTGCTTGCCACCAAACAGGAACTTGAGCGCGGCGTTGACCTCGGAGTTGCCGTCGACGCTGGTCTTGATGACCTGGCGGGTGTCGTGCTCGACCATCCACAGGGTGTCGCCGTTGGCGTAGTAGTCGGCGTCCTGACCGTCGCTGTAGTCCCAGACCATGTTGCCCGGCTTCTTGAGCTGGAGCGTGCCCGAGGTTTTCTTGGACTCGCTGTAGGTCGGGTTCCAATAGGTCTGTTTGAAGCGAGCCTCGAGGTCGTCGGCACCATCGTAGAACGCCTGAACCATCACGAGCACGTCGCTCGCGTTGTCCGGCCGCCACGCGGGCGCGCGTGGCTCTTGTTTTCCCGGCACCTCGGTGGGCTCCTGCGCGCGGAGGACGTCTCCGATCTCAGCGCCAGAGCCGAAACTGGAGCCGAAGCCAGAGGCGAAGCCAGGACCGAGCAGGGAGACGGAGAGGAAAAAAGCGATGGTCGCGTTCATATCGGTTGCTCTCGGGTGGGGGGTGAGGCCCCGGTGAGTCTGAGACGGCCCACACGGCAGCTTATTGGTGAAGCTGCGTAAACGCCACGTGATCAGGGGGATGACCGGCCTCTGCGTATTTTGCGCGCAATGGGTAGAACCCCCCTGAGCCCCGGGTGGAAGGGGGATCCCCGGGCTCTGAGGCCCCAACGCGCGCGGCCCGGGTCGGGTGACACCATTCAGGTGCCGCCGACCCGGGCCGTGCGTGTGAGCCTGCGCCCGATCAGGCCGCGCTGATGTAGACCTCGCGCGGCTTGCTGCCGTTGGCCGGGCCGATCGCGCCCTCGTCCTCCATGCGGTCGACGATCTTCGCGGCCCGGTTGTAGCCGACGTTGAGGCGACGCTGGAGC
>Ga0256845_1002519_pt1 | contig 13182 bp, 7 predicted proteins | sample RiftiametaG_FD_189101 | JGI IMG/M metagenome (GOLD analysis project Ga0256845, IMG submission 189101) | Tube worm associated microbial communities from hydrothermal vent at the East Pacific Rise, Pacific Ocean - Riftia | ecosystem: Host-associated > Annelida > Integument > Unclassified ... | reverse complement strand
TCCGATCGAATGTTGTTGGAAGGATTGTGAGTAGAATTCGTGGCAGGACAAGATGCCTGTCCCTTGCGACCCAAGTCATTGGGAAGTGGGCCGAGACAGGGAGTGGAGGTCCGACAGTGTCCGGGTGAATGGGTACGTGGAGACCCGGCAATTGAACCTTGAGTGCAGTGAAAGGAGAACGCAGGCAGAGATCCGGACAAGGGCTCTCCGGACGGCGGCTCTTCGAGCGTGGACGGGGAGAACCGGAGGAAGGGGATGAGCAACAGGCGCACGGGTGGATCGGCGGCCCCCTCAACTCGTAGCTGGCGCTTCCGCGCTCGGATCCTCGCTGGCCGCCCTGCATCCGTCACCCCGATTCATTTCTTGAATGGGAAGGTCGATTTGGCCCCCGATAGGGAGACCGCCGGTGCCCGTCGCCAGGTGTTGTTGTCGTATTGGGCCGTTGTGAGCCGCAATCGATGGCCCTGTGTGACAAGAGTGATAGGCTGCGCTCGGTCCTCCTATGGCGAGTCATCATCGAGCATGCCGTGCGAGTTTCATTTTCTGCGGGCTCGGCCTTGCCTCGGTATTGAGTTTGGGTCTCCTGGCCCTCTGGTGTCAGCCAAGGTCTGTCGAGGGTATCACGGGGAAGCTCGACAAGCGCATCTTGGAGTCCTCGGGGTTGGTCGCAAGCCGTGCGCAGAAGGGGGTGTTTTGGACCCACTCCGATTCGGGGGCGGAGAGCATCCTCTACGCGATCGACGGCGTAGGGCAGATTCTCGGGCGGTTTCGTATTGAGGCTGGGGCGGTCGACTGGGAAGACATCGCTACCGATGACAACGGAAACCTCTATGTGGGAGACATCGGCAACAACTCCGAGGACCGAGAAGACTTGGTGGTGTATCGCCTCCCTGAGCCACAGCTAAACACGCTTGCCCCTGGGCCGATCGCGGTCTCGGGGCGCCTGCGATATTCGTTCCCGCAGGTTCGGGTGGACGGACCCCTAAGCTACGACTCCGAGGCGCTTTTCTGGTTTCATGGGCATTTGTATTTGCTCACCAAACGCTGGCGAGATAGAGAGACTATCCTCTTTCGGTTTCCGGATTGGCGTCCGTCGGTCAAATCGGAGGTCTGTGGACGGAGAACGTGTGTACTTGAGCGTGTCTCGGCATTTCCTCTCGATGGACCGAAGCTGTGGGGGGGAATGGCGACGGGCGCCGATGTTCGAGGCGACGCGCACTACCTCGCGCTGCTCAGCTATCATGCGATCTACATTTTCGGCCTGAGGTCAGGTGGTCAAGAGGACCTGCTGGAGGGCCTCGTTCAGAGAATTGATCTTCAGTTCAGCGTGACTCGCCAGGCAGAGGCGATCGCTTGGCATGGCAACGATCTTGTTGTCACGAACGAGGCGGGCGAGATGTTCACTCTGGTCGACCCGGTGGCCCAGGCGACCCGGCATTTCCCTCCGCTTGGCGACTAGTTTTGTGCCTGGCTAGGTCGACCGAGATGAATCGTGGGCTCTTGGATCGTCCACGGTCGATCGGCTACGCGTCTGTGGTCCGAGCGTAGGCTTCTCGACAAGGGTCTGGATCGTTGTTGAGAGACGAACGATGCAGCCCGCTGCTTCCTCGAGAATGTCGGGCCCAAGGCTCGCCTGCGCGGAGGTCAAGAACATTGAGGCTTGGGCGATCTGCATCGCTGCGCAACTGCGTAGCTGAGTGACGGCATGGCCTGGGCACACGCCCAGTGCCCCGAGGGCCATTGGAATTTGCGCGGCCGCAAACTCGATTGAGACGGGATCCCCCTCACGCGAGAGTGCCCATCGCCCCTGTCCGGCACGCCGTCTCCATACCAACTCGAAGACCTCGCCCGCGTCACCGCGAAACACGATAAAATGCTCTTTGTCGATGGGCGAGCTTTCGAGAAAGGCGAGCAGCGTACGCATGATCCAATTGTTCGGCGCCCGAGTTCGGAGACAACAGCGGCCCGACCGCGGGCGCAAGGCGGTGACTCACTCCCTGAATGGGCGATGGTAGCGAACTCGGGGGAATCCGGAGGCGAGATGCGCAGATGGCTCCGAATGGGGAAAACGCGTCGAACTCATGGTGGCCGCCCGTGTTCGCGGCAGCGTTGGTGCTATCGGCCGAGGAGCGTGGCGACCTTTACGAGTAGGGTATAGGCCGCAGAAGAGCCGCCCACGGAGCGAAAGTCGATGCCGCCGGCGCCCTCGGGGTCTGCGGCGTTGAGCTGGTTGCGCGTGGCGACTAGGTAGAGGTTACTGCCTGTCATAAATTCCCATCGAAGGAAGAGATTGGCCACCAAGAGCGCCTCGCTGCGACGTTGAGATGTGAAAGATGGATCTGGGCTCAGCTCGTCTAGGTGAATGATCGTGTCGTTTCGTGGGCTCGAGAATCCGTTGTGAAAAATTGTCCCGACGCCGAGCAGTTGACCAAAAACCTGTAGTTCGAGCTTTGGGGTGATGGTGTAGTTGAAACGTGCGAGGAGACTGAGCGCGTGGGCATTGAGTCGAGCGAAGCGATGGCGATCGTTGATGGCATCAGATTCGATCCATCGTGGTTCACCACGCTCGATGGTGCCGTTGGTGCCAAGACGAAGCTGGATAGGACCTAAAATGTTCACGTCGATCGTGAGGTCAGCCTCGACTCTGGGACCATTGCTTCGCTGCTGGAAAGTCCCTGCAAATCGAGCGACCAAGGGTCGACGGTGATCGGAGGCGATACTTTGTTCGAGACCGACAAGGCCGGCGCGTTCGAGGGCGGCGCCGTCATGGGTCTCGCGGTTGTCAAATCTCCGGGGACGCCATTGAAATTCTGTGAAGGTCCGCCAGAAGGTGTTCCAGGTTGCTCGATAATTGATTTGATAGCCGTGGCCGAGTTGAAGACCGCCCAGCGTAAAACGCTCAAAGATCTCGACTTGCCAGCGGTCCTCGAGCACAAAGCCATGAGGGGTGAGTGTTTGGACCCCGAGGTGAGCACGTGCGGCATGCTGATTGGGGCGGGGTAAGAATCCTGTCGCATTCCAATCTGCGTGTTGGCCAAAATACTCGTATCGTGCCCAGCCGATCACTCTTCCGGCGGCCTTCTCGATCCGCGAGTGAACGGCCATGCCCAGATCTCCCGACGCGAGTGTCGTTCCGTCGGGGACCGAGCGTTCGGTCCCGCCTTGGCGCAGGGTGCCGACGACCTGTCCGGTGGCGATCCAGGTGCCTCCACGAGAGCGCAGTCGCAGGTCGGGGCCTGCCGCGTAGACATCGGCGAAGCAGCTGTTGCGAGATGGTGATTTTCCGTCGGGGCAATGGCTCCACGTACCGATCGGGCCCTGATCAAAGGAGAATCGAGAGGTCCCCATGAGACCGACGGAGCCCGCGTTCGGTAGATCTCTGAGGGCTCGGAGGACGCCGTAGGTATAGACAGGCGCGATGCGCTGGTTCGAGACCTCGCCGTTTGTATCGTCTCTGACGGCCACATCTTGGCGATGAGAGGTTGCGAACAACGAAGCAAAGGTCCACTTTTCTCCCGCGCGCGAGAGCAACTTGACCGCACCGAGCACAGGCGCAGGTGGTGGTGCGTCAAGAACAGTGCCCGCGGTTGTTCCGGTGAGTGATCCGATTCTTCGCGAATAGAACAGTTCGAGCGGGGTGCTTAGAACATCCGTGCCTTCAAGAAAGAACGGGCGCTTCTCCGGAAAGCGAACCTCGGTCGGGGTCAGATTGAAGACCGCGGTGTCCGCTTCTACGGTGCCAAAGTCGGGGTATGCGGTGGCGTCGATCGACGTATCGGAACCGAATTGGAGATTGGCATCGGCGCCGACCCGGGTGATGTATTCCACGGGAGCTCCAGTACCCGTTTCAACGACCGTTCCAGTTGCCAAATAGGGCAGGAGGCGACCGGTTACAGGTCTTGATTGGAGATCAAAACCTGCGACCGTGCCGTAGGCGCTGACCTCCTGGCTGTTGTCGCGCGGGGTCGGGACCCACTCATCGGTCTCAGCCAGCACCGAGGTGTAGCGCCGAACCTGGAGGGTGATGGGCGCGGTGGCATTGCGAGGCCGGCGGAGCAACTTCAACGGGATGGCGACCTCAGTCGTCCAACCTCCAGAATCACGCTTAACGGCAGCATCCCAGTTACCGTCCCATTGGAGGTCGAGTACCGTGTCGTTGTATCGAATGCCGTCTACGAGGCTGCCACCGGCGGTGACTTCAAAGTGAAAAGCATCTTTTCCGCGGCCTCGAGTGTCGATGTCGATCGTGACTCGGTCGGACTCCACTTCGCGATCGCGGCGGGTTCTACGTGCGACGATCGGAAGATCGGGACGAGTCTGCGCGCGGATGGCGACAAACAACGTGTCCTCGGTGACAAGCATTTTCCATGTGGTGAGAACGCTCGCTCGACCGGTACGAGGCATCTTTTGATGGTCGAGGCGGTGGAGAGGGGCCTGGGACCAGATCGCTTCGTCCAGGACCCCGTTCACCTTGATCGTCGCGTGTGTCGGGAGAGCGACGGCTTCAGGTGGAGGTCCACACGAGAGGGTGACAAACGCGAAGATCTGCGCGACGAACATGAAGAAACCCGGACCCGGCTGCGGATCTGGGTCACTAGCCTGGACTCCCCTCTGTCGCAAGGGGGAGAAAATGCGGTGGTTGCGGTGCTTTCAGAGGCACCGCGAGACCTTCGCGGTACCTCCTCAGATCTTCAAGGCGCTACGGGAGTGGAATCCAGGCGATTTCGCTGAAGTCGTCGATATCGCTGGATAGGAGTCCCGCAGTGGAGAGCGTATACAGTTGCTCGCCAATCACCAAGGATCGAAGCTGCCTTGGCATGTCGTCGCCGCTCTCAGGTTTTGCAGGATGTGAAATCTCGGCGAGGGTCCGGATCTCGTCCCCAGCATCGATCCGCAGGACAAGGGATCGGTTGAAATAGGCCGACGGGTCGCTTTCGGGATCATCGTCGCCGACGTCACCATTGTTTACCCAGCCGGAGACGGGCAACACTGCGACATTCTTGGGCTGCCAATAGAGGAATGCGTGATGATCGTATTCGGCCTCTGAGTAGCTTTCTGGCAAGGTTAGCTGCTGCACACGCGTTGGATTGGCCAGATCGGAGACGTCGAAGATCGAGACCTGGGTACCGGTGGTCTGGCCGTCTTGTGTGGCATCTTGGCCGATCCCGATGAGATGGTTCTTGCCGAGAGGATGCAGGTACGCAGAGTAGCCGTTGATCTTGAGCTCTCCGACCGATTTTGGCGCCTTCGGGTCACTGAGATCGAGCGAATAGAGAGGGTCCGTTTCGCGAAAGGTCACCAAATAGCCGGTGTCCCCCATGAACCGTACGGCATAGATGCGCTCATCCATGCCCAGCCCGCGAACCTGCCCTTGCTGGATGAGCTCGGCCTTTTCGTCGTCGCCCGTTTCGACTGCAAAGGTGGATACGAAGCTCTCTTGGGTGTCCCCGTGGACCGTGTCTTGGTCGGTACTGGCGATGCGTAAGATGTCATCGTGCTCGGACATGGACCACTGATTGAGCAGCCACCCCCGGAATTCTCCCGATGCGACGTAGTCGGCGCGAGAGGGGTCGCTGATATCGAATTTGTGCACGTAGCTTGTAAAGCCCGTGTAGTCATCGTTTTTACGAAATTCGTCGGAGTCAGGACCAGGATTTGGTTCCCCCTCGGTACTGGATTCCTCGGCTCCGGTGCCATTGTCTTCGGGATCAATTTCGCTTGTGTCCGAACCGCCATTAACAGCTACGCTTGCATCCATTTCCCAGTCACTCCAGGGTCGAGTTGCGATGTAGAGCCCCTCTGTGGAGGCGTAGACCTGTTCTCCGCTCGAGAAAATCCCGACGCCCGCACCAACCTTCAGATCTTTTTCGAGGTCGAAGGTGAGTACGGAGAGTACCCCGATCCCGGACTCAAGCCCCGGTTTCATCGCTTGCTCGCAGCCGTAGATGAGACTGCTCTCGACCTTATTTCCGTCGTCGCGGATATGGTGAGGGAGCCAATTCGCTGCAGTCGCACCGGCAAGAACCGCTTCGTTGTGCTCGCGTGCGAGCTTTTTGGCGCCTTCGACGGTCGATCCTAATTCGGTCGATCCGATTCTAAAGAACCCATCGCCATCGCTATCGCCATCGTCATCGCTACCGCCATCGTCATCGCTATCGCCATCGCCATGGGCCGCTGTTTCATCGTCGTCCGGCGTGTCGTTCTCCGGCTGCTCGGGCCTATCACCGTCGGTGTAAAATTCATTCCAATGCTTGAGGTCCAGTCCTACGGGCATGGAACGTACGACGACCCGGACGCTTCCTTGAACCATGCGGGCGGCGACGAGGTCGCCGCCGATCGTTTCACTGCGGACGAGAGTCGGCGAGTTCGGGTTCGAGATGTCGATCTCGAACAGTTGAGTTAGATTGATCCATACGTCTTCTGTTTGCCAGGCCTCGGGTATAGTGGCCAACTCCGCGCCATAGTTCTCCTCGCCATCGGAGGTCTCATTGTCTCTGTAATATTCGTTCTTGCTGATCACCAGCACCCGGTCGCCACGCATGAAGAGGACACTGTCACGGATGCCTCCAGGGAGATCGATCGAGCCGCGGAGCTCAGGAGTCATGCCTGAGCTGTCGATGATGTGTAGGGTGTCGCCCGAGATCGCAACGATACGGTCGCCGTTGGTCTTGATGACGTCGGGTTCGTCCACGCCGGCTTCCTGCACGTTTGTGGTCGAAAAATCGGCGTTGTTCTTGCCGCCGGCGCTCGGGAGCCCTTCCGCGCTATCATCACTGCCTCGTGCCGCATTCTCGATCTCGACTTCGCCGTAGAAAAAATCATCGGACTCAAGCTGCGCTAGGCTCTGTACACGAGTGTACTGAAGCATCTCAGCGCAGCTGTCGAAGTGCTCCAATGCACGGGGTTGTTGCGTCTCCGATGCCGGGGGCGCATCGAATTCCCCGCATGCGCTAAGCGAGCCAAGGCTGAGCAGGGATGCAAGGGTAAAGAGGCGCTGCAAAGGTGCGCGGTTTGACTTCAGGCGACTCTTAGTAAAAAGCCAAGTAACGTCATTTAACATGCGGGGAGGTTAGCAGGCCGAACTTTGGGAGCAAGGTCGTCAGCGGTAGCCTAGTTGTTGTTGTTGTTGGCCGACGAGCTGTTTCGGCATTACGCGATAGACAATCGGCTCCGAGATAAGCCCAACGAAGACGATGTCGGGCTTGCCGGATGTACCACCCGAGGGCTCGGTGACGCGTAGCGGCTTGGGAAGCGTCGACGGGGGGCCGCGTTCGCTCGTCGTGTTGTTCGGGTTCAGCTCGTGTGTTGCCGGGCGTGGCACGGGAGCAAAAGTGTCAATCGCGCATTTGGCGCATGGCGCGCAATGCCTGCTGGCACGGTCGTGGTTTGAGGTGGCTGTAGGCATCGCCGCCTTCGCCTGTCTCGGTCTGCTCTTCGTCGCTGCGCGGGAACATGGCCGTCAAGACCCCGCGGGGCCGGTGTCTTGGCTCTAGGATGGTTGTTCGATGACCCGATGAGGTCGGGATCTCAGCCCCAAACCGGCGTGAGCCAGTTTCGACGTCGCTCGACCCGTCCGTGAACGACGTCTTGAAAATAGTCTGAGAGTTTCTGGGTCATGGGGCCGACCGCTCCGTTGCCGATCGTTCTACGATCGACCGAGCGTACTGGAGTGACCTGGGCGCCGGTGCCACACAGGAACATCTCGTCGGCGACATAAAGCTCGGTGCGTCCCAGGCTACGCTCTTGAAATCGCATGCCTAGGTCCTCTGTGGCGAGCGTGATCAAGGTCTTGCGCGTGATGCCGTCGAGGTTGTCCTCGGTGCCGGGAGGCGAATAGAGGCAGCCATCTCGGACAATGAACACATGCTCCGCGCTCCCCTCTGAGACCTTGCCAGCCTCCGTCAAGAAAATCGCCTCATCAAATCCATTGTCGAGGGCGTCCCGTCGCGCGAGCGCACTGTTAAGATAGCCTCCTGTCGGTTTTGTGCGCGATGGGATGGCATTGTCGGCGACCCGGCGCCATGAAGAGATGCAAACGTCGATGCTGTCCTTGTCGATGTAGCGCTTGAGCGGCATGCAATAGACGACGAGACTGGTGTCCTCGGCCCGCAGTACGGGAGCGAGCTCGATGGAGTTGTTGAGCACCAACGGCCGAACGTAGACATCGTGTCGGACCGCGTTTCTGCGCAGGAGATCGAGCACAACCATCGTCAGCTCCTCGTTCTTGAGCGGGAGATCCATGTAGAGGATTTTCGCGGAATGGCCGAGGCGCTCGATGTGGGCGTTCAGACGAAAAACGAATACCTGTTGGCCGTCGTCGGCGAGATAGCCACGAATTCCACCGAAACATCCTAGCCCGTAGTTGAGTGCGCGGGAGCGCACGTTCACGGTCGCGTCGTTGTCATCCACGAACTTTCCGTCGAAGTAGGTCACCATTGCCGTCGCACAATGCCAGAAAACGAGAAAAAGAGCCCTCACGTATGGGAGCTGGGGCTCCCGCCGAAGTGTCCGGCTGGAATTGTGCTGTAGGCACCTGCTGAGGGCATATCGAGAGCAAATGGGCGTGTATCGCCGGGCGCGAAAATCGCGTGCATGCTCCATCGTCCGGCGTCGATGGTTCATGTTCCGAGGACCGGGCCCATCTTTTCGGCGAAGCCCGTATCCTCCACAGGTGCGCTGGTTCGCCGCCTTTTCGATGATGCTCTTGGTCGGCTCGCTGCTCGCTCGCTGGAGCCGGAATCGCGGTCGTGTAGGTCTGGAGGCTGGGGTCTTGCAGGTGAGTCTCGCGCTCGGCCTCTTGGGTGTTCTCGGGACGCTGCTGGCCACGGTAGGTCAATTTTCTGAGTTCACCGTGGGCGTGGGAATGATGCTGATCGCTTTGGGCTGCTGGCCGTGGAACTCGTCCAGTGTTCGGGCGCGGAGGCCTCGAGGCGAGCAGCCCTCACGGGTCTGGGGTTTTGCCCTCGCGGGGGTGATCATGGTTGGCATTGCCCTGCGTCTTCCCACAATGCCCATGCCGCTGGCGGGGCGTGATCAGGGGACCTATTCCTTGCGCGCGGCGGCGACCGCGAGAGACGGAGGCTTTCGTCGGGTGGATCGGCAGCTCGCCCAGGCGGGACGCGAGGTCTCGGAGCGATCGGGACCCATGGACGTCCTAGGTCTCTACGACAAACGTAGCGCCGAGGGTCGAAGTGGGAGATACGAGTCCGCCTATCGGCCTGGGCTCTACTTGAGTGATCGGGATCGTGGTGAGGTTGTTCCGCAGTTTTTCCATCTTCATCCGACCTTGCTCGCGGTTGGCCGGCTCGTTGCGGCCGATGCTCCTGGGGATGCGCTGGGTACAGGTCTGATCGTCGCTCTCGAAGCATTGTTGGCGTTGTTGGCGTTCGCAGCGGTCGCGCGTCGTCTGTGGCCGCGAGGAGTTTGGTCGCTCCTGGCGACGGCGCTTTTTTGCGGGTCGCCGCTGTTGATCTGGACCCAGCGCGTCCCCCTGAGCGAAGGACCGATGCTGTGTTTCGGCTTGGCGGCGTTGCTGAGTCTCTTGCGCGCGCGCTCGGTTCCGGAAGCCATGCGGAGGAGGGAGTTGGTGGCTGCGGCCTTGTATCTGGGCTTCACCGCCTGGATCCGCGGAAATGCGTTTATCGTCGCGCCGGTGTTTATGGGGATATTGTTGTTTCGGCGGCGTTCTGGTGGTGTCGCCCCACATATCTTGCTCGCCATGCTCTTTTCGAGTTTGGTGGTTCATAGCCTGACCAGCTATCCCTACCTCTATGATGAGATCATTCGCCAGATGCCGGCTCTGCTCGGGGACTGGGATCCATCACCGGGGGCCCTCATTGGCTGTGGCGCGGCGGGCTCAGCTCTGTGGCTGGTCGTCGATGGGAGGATTGGACATTCAAAGCGGCTGATGGCCTGGGCGCATGTGGGATTTCCCTGGAGCCCTCGGTTGATGGCGCTCGCTGCATGCAGCATCCTCGGCTTCTATGCCACGGTCTCGTGGGGTATCGATACAGCCCCCTACGGGCGCTTGGATCCCGCGCCGGGCCTTTTGGGCTGGCCGTTGGTGGTGCTGGCGGTCGTGGGTGTGCTCGCTACATCGTTGCGTTGGTCGCCAGGTCCCGAGCAGGCGTGGCTCGTGGCGGTGGCTTCAATTCCCGTGATGACGCTTCTCTTGTACGCGAATCGTAATTTGCCGCGCCTCGAACTCTATTATTATGGGCGCTATCTTGTTCCAGAGCTGCTCCCGTTGGCGGTTCTTGGGGGCACCGCGGCGGTACGGATCCTGACACACAGGCTCAAGATTCGTGGGGTCGACCTTGCGAAGCCCATGGCGGCGGTTGTGTCTCTTGGACTGATCTGGAGTGTGGCGGGGGTGCTATGGACCGATCCAGTGACCCGACTGCGGGAGTTCTCCGGCGCTCAGCGAGCGGTGGACTTGCTGGCGAGATCGCTGCCGGCAGATGCCGTGGTGATCGCCGGTGGCGAAGGCTGGCACCATGGACATACGCACAACCAAATCGGTGGGGCGCTCGCGCTGGGTCATGGTCGCCAGCTTCTCCCCTATCGCTCACAAGAGGCGACCTACAGCAGCTTGTGGGAGATTTTGATAGCGAGGGGCGCTGCGGGGAAACCGGTGCCTCCGGTGTTTCTATTGATCAACGAGGCGAGTCACAACTACAGGCGAGCCGATGGTCGTTCTATCGCGGGGATCGACGACATGCTGCCGTCGCCCTTTGTCGCCAGCGACTTCGGATTTCTCGAGCTCTTTGTCCACAGCCTGACCGCGACCCAGGACCGAGTGCCGACTCGTATCACGCGGCATCAGTTGAGGATGGTATTGATGCGGGTGCGTGTGGACCCACTTCAACGCCTGAAGATCGAGCGGTGGACCGCAGCGGACCTTCCCCAGATCGGAGGAGAGAACCCAGAGGGGCCGCGATGCCTCGATGTCGATGAGCCGCTGGAGATCCTTGTGCCGTTCTCGACCGGACAAGATCGGGGCCCGACCTCGATCGCTTTAATCGCGGGGCCTGGGAGTGGCCGACAGAATCATCGATGGCGGGTTGAGGTGGATGGCCGCAGATTGAATTTTGATGCCGTGGGTATCTCTCCCCGCGCGCGTGACACCCTCGGACCGGTCGCGCTCGAAACACGACCGCGACACATCAAGATCTGGGGCAGCCCTGCGGGTCCTAAGGATCCCGTGTCCCGAAAGGGGAGAGGATCGACACCCACGCCCTGTGCCCATGGCGAGTTGGCGGAGTTGCGACTGTCGCCGCCCGATCGTTCTCAACTTGAGGCTTCGAAAGTGGCTTGGACGGAAAGTATTGTCCCGCGGGATGACCTGGGACAGGCCTTTGAGCGTAGCGAGTGGACTGCCGCGCGCTCTGTGAATCGCTATCGGCCGGGGACCACTCCGCGTCCCCAGATCTCAGGCCTTAGCATGCGGCTCGGGGCGGGGCCTGGACTGGAGTTTGCGCTCATCTATTTGCCTGGCGGTGGGACTCAACCGATGCACATCGTTGTGACCTTGACCGAGTCTCGGGTGTCGGCCGAGACTCGACTGGTGGTTTTTGTCGATGACATGGAAGTCGCCCGCCTGAACCCACCTGACAATGCGCAGGGGACTTGGCCTTCCGGCCCCGTGCTCTGGACGCCGACCCGATCGGTCGCTCGGGTGCGTGTGGAGTTGCATGGAGGCGGGGAAGCCGGCACGGGACCGCTGCGTGTCGATCGACGTGACGACCAGGTCTTCATCCGAGACGTGACCTTCTTTACCCATGGGCCGAGTGGTGTGGCGCCGTCCACCCCCTAACCTCGATTTTCAGTCTTCGTCTTGACAAATCTTTGCCATGAAATATCCGAGATTGCCTTCCTCAACATCATTGTCCGGGAAAATTCCGACGGTTGAACCCGATACATAAATATCGTCATTGTGGTCAATCACCATGGCGGTTCCATAGTCATTTTTGTTCGTTCCCAGTTGTTGAACCCATATCTTGTTGCCGTCGCTATCATATTTCACAAGAAAGAAATCCTGTTCACCGGCGGAGATCACACCATCCAACTCCCCCGGTGTGCTTCCGAGAAGATAAATGTTGCCGCTGCTATCCATTCGAATTGCGTTCGTGTCTTCATCCCCAATTGTGCCGATTTGATGGGCCCACAGTTCTTCTCCGGCGCTGTTCATTTTCATTACGAACAGATCTCGGCCACCTTTGTTCGTATTCCCGTTCCCGGCGCCCGAGAGAATCCCCTCCGTGGTTCCGCCGAGATAGATGTTGCCATCGCTGTCCATGACGAAATCGGTGATTTTGTCCTGAACGTTCGTTCCGAACTGTTTGATCCACTGTCTCTGGCCATTGTTACTGTATTTGGCGAGAAATCCATCGAAGTCGCCCGAACCGCCTAGCTTGGTATTCCCTGGGAGCGCACCTCCAGTGTAGCCTGCGAGATAGAGGCTGTCGTCGCCATCGATGAGGATTCCTGTGACAGTGTCGGAGACGATTGAACCAAACATTTGGCTCCAATCGCTTGTGCCATTTTCATTGTACTTGACAATGAAAACATCTGCCCATCCGGCGGATGTGAGCCCGCCGAAGGTCAAGGGAGTGTCTCCGACGACATAGATGTTTCCAAGGCTGTCCACGGCAACATCACTCGCGGTTGTGTACGCCCCCTGGCCGGCGCCTTCTTGCTGGATCCATATCATCTCACCTTCACTGTTGAGCTTGATGGCGACCATGTCCGCTTGTCCGTCGGTCGTTTTCCCTGGCCCCAGATCGCCTGTTGTGTATCCTGCCAAGATTAAGTTGTCGTTCGAATCAAACACAAAAGATGCAGCCCGATCATCTTTGTCGGAATCGATTTCGACGGCCCACGCGTAGTTGTCCGCTCCTTTTCCTGCGTATTTTACTGCAAAAAAGCTCGGACCTCCGCTCGTCAGTCCAAGATTAGTACCACCGAGATCACCTTGCACGTATCCAGCGATGTGGATTTGATTGAGACTGTTGACTTCCATTTTTACGACGCGAGTAAAATTACCGACGTCTTCCAAGCCTGGCATATGTTCCACCCAAGCGACGCAACCGTCGCCGTCGCCGTCGCCATCGCCATCGCCATCGCCATCGCCATCGCCATCGCCATCGCCATCGCCATCGCCATCGCCATCGCCATACCGAT
>Ga0256845_1002518_pt1 | contig 13188 bp, 8 predicted proteins | sample RiftiametaG_FD_189101 | JGI IMG/M metagenome (GOLD analysis project Ga0256845, IMG submission 189101) | Tube worm associated microbial communities from hydrothermal vent at the East Pacific Rise, Pacific Ocean - Riftia | ecosystem: Host-associated > Annelida > Integument > Unclassified ... | reverse complement strand
CATGTAGTTGACGAAGCCGACCTGGACGGGCATCAGCGCAGAGATCGCGTTGTTCTCGTAGACCCGCTCTGGCAGCTCGAAGCCGGAGGACTTTGGCCCCCTGCCCCTGGCGCTGCCGGAGGTGCCGCCCGTGCCCGTTTTTCCAGAGGTCGAGAGACCCGTAGTCGGGGCTGCAGAGGCATCTTCGCCGATGAGAGCGACAGAGAAGGCGAGGAGGAGCGGGAGTACAAGCTTTGCGGGACTGGCGGTCATCGTTGCGCTTCCTAACGCCGGTAGGCAACTGCACACGACCGTAGCACCGGCCGGCAGGAGGCGAAAAAAACCCCAGTGTTTCACATCACGGAGGCCCAACGAGCTGGAGCCATCGTGTGTACGTCCGCACCTGCAACCGTGAAGTGATAGGCACAGATCGGCGTACGGGGGCCGTTGGCAACCTTCACTCGCTCGTGGTCAAGACGTCGTAGAGCTGCGCTGGGGCTACACCTTCGGCGAGTTTTGCCTCAGCCCGTTCGAGTTCCTCTTGGATGACCATGCGGAACTCGAGCTCGCCGATGGCACCGCTGATCGCCCGACCGTTGACGAAATACGCAGGCGTACCCCGGACCCCGATCTGGCGGGCGAGGTTCATGTCGCCAGTGATCATCGCGTCGTACTCGTCCGACTCCATCGCCGCACCGATGCGTTTAACATCGAGATGCAGCTCCTTCGCGACCGCCAAGATCACCGCCTCATTCAGCGAGCTTCGCTTAAAGAGCGCGTCGTGAAATTGCCAAAATTTGCCCTCATCTCGGGCCGCCAAGGTCGCCCGCGCGGCCATAAAGGCATGGCTGTGAAAGGGCAACGGCAGGTGTTTAAAGACCACCCGGATCCTGTCACCGTAGCGCTCACGGATGCGCTCCAGGGTCTGATGACCGCGGGCGCAGTAGGGGCACTCAAAATCGGTGAAGGTGACGACGGTGACCGGCGCTTGCCTGTCTCCACGGACAGGTGAATCACCGAGCGGCACCCGGTAGAGCACCTCGGCGCTGAGACCCCGCTTCTCGGAGTAGGTGACTCTGCGGTAGCCGTCGGCGATCGCGTAGGCGTAGATCTGATCCTTGGCGACGCCCTTTGCGGCCCAGGTCGCCGCCAGCCCCAACTCCTCATCGATGACCGCCCGCAGGTCTTCGATCGGCTTGGCACCCGAGATCGCCCGACCGTTGATAAAATAGGCAGGCGTACCGCGAACACCGACGCGCAGCCCCTGCCGTTGGTCGCGACGCACCGCCGAGCCAAAGCGCAGATTGTCGATGTCGTCGGCGAGAGTGCCCAGATCGATGCCGACCGCCCGCGCGTAGGCGGGCATCTCTCGAAAATCGATCTGGTCGAGGTCAAAAAGGAAGTCGTGAAATTGCCAAAATTTTCCCTGGGCCTGCGCCGAACGGGCCACCAACGCGGCGATCAGCGCCTGGCTGTGGAACGCGAGCGGAAATGCTTTGTAGGCCAGGCGCAGCTTGTCCCCGTACTCGACCTCGAGCTGCTCCATCGTCCGGTGGCCGCGCTCGCAATAGGCACACTCAAAATCGTAAAAGGCGACGATGGTCACCGGCGCATCGACGACGCCGCGTGTCGGAGCGTCGCCAACCTCGACGTAAAAGCGCTCGTAGGGCACGTCTGAGCGGTCCTGAGCAGTAAGAGCCGTCCCCTCGCGCGCAGCCGCGAGATCAGCCACGCTGCCCGCTGACGCGTCGTTTGGTGCCTGCGAATCATCGCCCTTGCGACAACTGCTCTGGGCGAGGACGATGGCGAGCAGGCCCGCCACAGACGCGGAGCCCAGGAGAGAGCGGAGGATGCTGCGGCGTTTTGGCATAGGAGCCGCGGCACCATAGCGAATCCCGGGAACCTTTGCCCGCCCCCAAACGTCCATAGAAGACGGCCCCCCATGCAGCAGGTCCAGTGCATCGACATCCACCACTCCTACGACGGCACCCGTGACGCCGTCAGTAACCTCAGCCTGACCTTGAAACGCGGCGAGGTGCTCGCGCTCATCGGCCCCAACGGTGCCGGCAAGAGCACGACCCTGCGGATCCTCGCGACCCTGCAAAGGCCCGACCGCGGAAAACTGCTTTGGGACGGCTGCGACGCCTGGCAGGATCGCTACTCGATCCGCCAGCGGATCGGATTTCTCGGCGACGGCACTGGCCTCTACCCGGCCATGAGCGCCGCCGGCTACCTGCGTTTTTTCGCCGAGTGTTACGGCCTCGCCGACGGCCCCGCAGCCGCCCGCGTCGACGAGCTGCTCGAGCTTTTCCAGCTCAGCTCCAAGGCCGACTCGACGATCGCCGAGATGAGCAAGGGCATGCGCCAGCGCCTCGCAATCGCCCGAACCCTGGTGCAGAGCCCCGAGCTTTTGCTGCTCGACGAGCCCGCCGACGGTCTGGATCCCCTGGCCCGCCGGCAGCTCCGCAAGGTGCTCCGCAAGGTCGCCGACGAGGGCGTCGCCATCGTCATCTCCTCGCATATCCTCCGCGAACTCGACGGATTTTGTGATGCGGTCGCGGTGATCCAACGGGGCAAGCTCGAGGTCCATGGCACCGTAGACGACGTCATCCAGGGCTACGAAGTTACCCGGCGAGTACACGAGGTCCAGATCACTCGCGGGCTCCAGCGCGCTCTCGAGATCCTCCGCAGCCACGAGGGCCTAGTCGAGTCGGTGAGCCCCCTCAGCAAGCACGAAACGATGGATGACCCGAGTACAGCCGACCGCGGTCTCGTGCGGGTGCGAATCCGCGGCGACGAGCAACGCGCGGCGACGATCCTCCGCGAGATGATCCTCGCCGACGTCGACGTTATCTCGCTCTCCAAAATCCGCTCCGACCTCGAAGATGTCTACTCGAGCCTCGGCCGCGACGCGGTCAGCTGACACGCCGCCAACATAGAGACGGGCGAGCCGCGTTTCGCGACTCGCCCGAATCATAGGTCTTGGTTGGTACAAGCCCGAGAGGCCCTAGTTCTTCTTGGCGCTCTTTGTATTCTTGCCGGAGGCCGTCGCACTCGCGCTCGTCTTATTCGTTGTCTTTGCCGTCTTTGCCGTCTTTGCCGTCTTTGCCGTCTTGCCCGCCTCGGGCCAGAGGGTGCCGTCGATGCGATTTTTACCGAGGTACCTCTTGGCGGCGGCCTTGACATTCGCGCTGCTCACCCGCTTGATCGCCTTCTCCTCGAGTTCGACGATCTTCCTGGGATCACTACCGTAGCGATAATGGTCGACGAGCTCGCCGAGCCAGAAGTCGTTCTCCTTGAGACGGACCTCCAGCTTGCGCCGCCGAAGCTCCTTGATCTTCGAGATGTACTCGTCGCCGATACCTTCTTTTTTGATGGTCGCGATCAACTCGAAGACGGCCTTCTTGAGCTTGTCGACGTTCTCGGGCCCGCAGCCAAAACCGATGCGATAGAAGTAACGCTGTTTCGGTCGCCGGTTGATCGTGCCCCACGAGAATGCCCCGTAGACCCCGCCCATCTCCTCGCGCAGTACCTCTCGCAGGCGAATATCCAAGACCTCAGCGAGCTGGTCGAGATCATCCTCGGCATCGGCCGACCACCTCGTCCTGCCCTGATAGGTGAGCACAACAAAGCTCTTGGGATCCTGCCCCTTCTTGACCTCGATGCTCTTGGTACCCGACGGATGCCGCTTGCCGACGTCCTTCCAGGTCTCCTTGCGACCCTTGGTCGGCAGGCTGGCGAGATAGGTTGCGCTTAGCTCTCGGAGCTTGGCGGTGTCGACATTGCCGACAAAGAAAAAGGTGAAATCACCAGCGTCGCCAAAACGATCGGCATAAAAGCTCATCGCCGCGTCGAGATCGACAGTCGCCAACGTCGCCATCGTCAGCGGCTTGCTGCGCGGATGGTTTTTGTCACTGAATGCCCGTAGCTCATCAAAGAAGACGTTTTGAGGGTCGAGGTCGCGATTTTTAACAAACGTCGCCTGCACCCCCTTCCAGGCCTCAAATGCCTCCACATCCTTGCGCGGAGCGGTGAAGGTCAGGTGGATCATCTGCATCATCGCCTCGAGATCATCGGGCGATGCGCTGCCACGCATGCCCTCCTCGAGGTCGTAGATATAGGGGCGTACCCGAACGACCTTGCCGGCCATCATCTTCTCTAGGGTGGCCGCGTCGAAGTCGGCGAGCCCGCTGTCCGCAACGATGCCGTCGGACATGTTGGCGGACCAATAATTGCGATCGTCGCTGAGCGAGGTGCCGCCCGGGCTGTACGCACGGAAGAGCAACTCGTCGTTCTTGAAGTCGGTCGGCTTGATCACGACCTTGGCCCCGTTGGAGAGGGTCCAGACAGTCACACCGATCTCGTCGATCTTCTCTTCGCCGGTGATCGTGCCAGCCTTTGGCGCCTCGGCCATCAGCGTATCGGCGATTGCTGCCTCCTCGTAGGCCTTGATCTCCTGCGCAGAGACCCGATCGACGATCGCCAGGAGTTGCTGCTCGCTGGGCATCTGATCGCGAGCCGCCCCGGTGGTCATGACGATGCGATCCTTGCGGCTGGTCCACTCCTCGACGAGCTTGTTGATCTCCTCTAGGCTGATCGTCGGCAGGAATTTTTTGACCAGCTCGAGCTCCGTCGCCCGACCCGGCATCGCCTCTTCCTCGAGGAAGTGACTGACGATCTCGAAGGTGTAGGCGCGCGCGTCGGTCTTGTCTTTTTCCTTGAGAGCGCGCTCAAAGCTGCGCATCATCTCGGATTTCTGCCGCTCAAATTCCGTCGTCAGAAAGCCGTGCCGGCGGGCGCGCTCGATCTCCGTAGTGATCACCTCGAGGGTCTGCTCGACCATGCCGGGCTTCGCGTACCCGAAGACCTGAAAGATATCGACCTGACGGCCCATCGAGCTGGTGAAGTTAAAGGCGAATGCAAAGGGCGAACTGGGTTTTTGGGCGATCTCCGAAAAGCGCGCCCCGAGCATGCCGTGCATCAGCCGCTCAACTAGCTCATCACGGTAGTCGGCCTCGGTGACGATCGGCGCAAGCGGCCCCTTGATCGCGTAGCGCACGACGGTGAACGACGCCTCGGGATCGGTGACCACGGCTGCCCGTGTCTCCTCGAGCAGCGGGATCGGCTCGTTCACCCGCTCGCGCGGCGCCTCGGGCCCCTTGATCGAGCCAAAGCGCCGCTTGATGTCGGCCTCCATGGTGTCGACATCGATGTCGCCGACGACGATCACGGCCATCAGATCGGGCCGGTACCAATCCTTGTAAAAGCGCCGCAGGGTCTCGACCGGAGCTGTCTCGAGGATCTCTTTTTCGCCGATCGGCTTGCGATCTGCGTATTTTGAGCCCTTGAGGAAGATCGGCCATTGTTTATCAAACGCACGCTGAGAGGCACCACGACCCAGGCGCCACTCCTCGATGACAACCCCGCGCTCCTTGTCGACCTCGGCCGGATCAAAGCTCAAAGCCTGGGCCCAGTCTTCGATGATGTCCATGCCCGTCGAGAATATCTTGGCATCATCGGTGGGCACGGTGAGCATATACACAGTCTCGTCGAATGACGTATATGCATTGAGGTCGGCGCCAAAATCCATGCCCGCCCGCTCGACAAAATCGATCAAGGTGTTCTTCTCGAAGCGCTCGGTCCCGTTAAACGCCATGTGCTCGACAAAATGAGCGAGGCCCCGCTGGTCGTCGTCCTCGACCACCGATCCGGCATCGACAGCGAGCCAGAGCGATGCTCGCTTCTCGGGCTTTTGGTGGCGACGGATGTAATACGTCATGCCATTGGCGAGTGTGCCCATTCGAACCTCGGAGTCGAACGGAAGCGGCGCCGACGGGACCACGGCGGGGTCTTCGGCGCTGTCCGCCACGGCCGAGCCGTCGCCGCCCGCCGGTGGTTTTGTCGTGGTTACGACGCAGGCGCTGGCGAGCAAGAGGAGACTGAGGAGCGGAGATGTGCGCATCGTCTCCTCGATATCATGTTTGCCGAAGAGAGTCCGCCAACAGCTCGGCGAAAGCTGAAAACGCCCAAATTCTCAAATTCCCAAATTCCCAATTTTCCATCGCTCTGTCCTGGCTAGAGGACAAAGGCTTCCTACTATCGTCGGAAGTAGTAGGAGTTGGGGTCGACAGACGACAGAGCAACCAGATGGGGCTCTAGATGTGTTTCGCGGTGAGATCGCGGAGCATTGCACCTCGACCTACCGCCTGCATCTACCACTGGCCCAACCAGGGCAACCGCGGGCTCACCAAGAATAAAAGCCCTGGCCGCTCTTTTTTCCGAGCTTGCCGGCGGCGACCATATCGCGCAGGAGCTTCGGCGGCTTGAAGTGATCGCCGACCTCGAGATGCTCGCTCAGGTATTCGGCGATGTGCAGGCGCACATCCAAGCCGACGAGGTCGGTAAGGCGCAACGGGCCCATCGGAAAGCCGTAGCCGAGGCACATCGCCCGGTCGATATCTTCCGCCGAAGCGACGCCCTGCTCGACCATGCGAATGGCCTCGAGACCGATCACCAGGCCAAGCCTGCTGGTCGCAAAGCCAGGCGCGTCTTTTACAGTGATGCACTGCTTGCCCAGGCGAGCGCCAAAGGCCTGCACACGGATGAGCACAGCCGGCGCAGTCGCCTCGGCGACGACGATCTCGAGCAGTTTCATGATGTGCACGGGATTGAAAAAATGAGCGCCGATCACCCGCTCGGGTCCGGGCACACCCGCTGCGATCGCAGCGATCGACAACGACGAAGTATTGGTCGCGAGGATCGCATCGGCAGCGATATGGGCCGCCGCATCCGCAAAAAGACGCTGCTTAAGTTCGAGGCGCTCGGGCACCGCTTCGATGACAATGTCAGCACCCCCGACCGCTTTGGCGAAATCAGAGCTACCGGAGAGGTTTGCCACGACCTCCGCCTTTGACTCCGCGCTGACCTTGCCGCGGGCGATGCCCTTGTCGAGGTTCTTTGTGATCTTGGCCAGGCCCTCATCGACAAGCGACTGGCGGATGTCGAAGAGACAGGTTGTGATCCCAGCGGCGGCGCAGACCTGGGCGATCCCGTGGCCCATGGTGCCGGCGCCCAGGATCGTCGCCCTGCGGACGCTTTCGGGGGTGCTCATGCACCGTTCTATAACCGCTGGATCGCCGCCCGCGAAGGGCTTTTGCGACCGCGACGGCGCAAGTCGCCGGGTCGGCGATCACGAAGTGAGCGAAGATCGCTACTGCCAGGTTGCCAGTGGCCAAGGCTAGGCCAGCGAGACCGCGAGCGGACCTGCTCTGGAGCGCGTTCTGAACGTTCTGGAACGAGCGCGCGCAATGCGCGTTCATTATCTACTACAACCGTTTTCAATCGTACCTGGATGGCTTTTTTGCCATTTTTTGGCAAAAAATACGTTCAGTGTCCGAGTGAGACGTACTACAGCTACACTTCGTAGCGAGCCTGAGGGCTCAATCCTCCTTCAAGTGACCCCTTGATGCTTCTCCGATTCTCCATCGAGAACCACCGTTCGTTTCGCGACGCCAGCGAACTGAGCCTCGTCTCTACCTCACGAAAAGACACCCCCGACTGGCGCTCCCCGTCACGCCACGCAAAGCACGGTGTGCTGCCGACGCTCGGGCTCTGGGGCGCCAACGCCTCAGGCAAGTCGAACATCCTGGACGCCCTTCTCGAATTCCAGGCGTTCGTTCGCGACTCCTTCATCAAGATCGGTCCCGAGGAGCCGCTCTCCTGGTCGCCATGGCGGCACCAACGGGGCGCTGATGACCCTCCGACGCGCATGGACATCGACCTCCTGATGGCCGGTGATACCCGCATCCACTACGGCTTTAAGTTCACGGCAAAGGGCTTTGTCGAGGAGTGGATGTACCGCTGGGTGGGTTCACGCCGCCAGATCCTCTACGAACGCTCACCTGCAGAGGGCGATGAGGATCCTTGGTACTTCGGCTCCTCGCTCACCGGGGCGAGGTCGCAGATCGCAAGGGCGACCCGAAAAAACAGCCTCTTTCTGTCGACCGCGGCCCAGCACAACCACCCGATCCTGCTGCCGATCTTCTCGGCGATTGTCGACAAAATCGTCCCCGAGCGAGGCATCAGCCTCCACGGCTATCCCCTCTTCGAATCCAACAGCCCACTCCTGGCAGACTCCTTTCGCCCAGCGCTTACCGATCTGCTGCGAGCTGCGGATCTTGGCGTGGTGGATCTCGAAATTAGGCCGCACCGACACCTATCCATGGGCCCACCTGAGGCGATCTTCAAGCCTGAATTCCTCGCCAAACTCAAGGCCCACAAAATCCAAGGGGAGCCCGAGAACACCCAACTCCAGGAGATTCACCTGCGCCACGGGAGCCTCAGCGATCCTTGGAATTTGCCGCCTCAGGACGAAAGCCGGGGCACACACATCCTCCTCGCTCGCCTCGCAGAATTTCTCCCGGTTCTCCGCTCGGGCGAGGCTCTCGTCGTCGACGAACTCGATACCAGCCTGCACCCGGACCTCTGTGCTCTCCTCGTCGGTCTCTTCACGGACAAGCGAAGCAACCCCCACGGAGCTCAGCTGATCTTTAGTACCCATGATCGTGGACTGCTCCGCAACCTGCGAACCGATGAGGTTGTCTTGGTCGATAAGGACCAAAGCGGTGCATCGCAGATTGTTCCTTCTTCGGATTACAAGGGACTCCGGACTCGCGATGATCTGCGACGGGCCCACGAAGATGGCCAGCTCGGCGGCGTACCCGTGCTCGGTGATCTCATCGAACTCTTCGCAACGGCCGTGCACAAATCATCTGAAGAGGAAGAATAGCGAAGGGTCTTTGCTACTCTATGGGCGCCATCCTGGACACGCAAAATCGCCTCACATAGTATTCAATCGTATTCAATCGTGTCTCAATCGAAAAAGCCACGCCGGGCCACTCGCACCCTCGAGCGCTCCGCAGGAACGCGGAGTATGCCGCCAAGGCTACTCATTCTCTGTGAAGGTAAAACAGAAAAGCGACTGCTCGATCAGCTTCGAGGCCATTGGAGGATCAGCTCCGCAGATATCAAAATATGTGGAGAGGTGGGTGTTCCCGATACGATCGCCGGCCTGGTTGTGATCCCAGCGGCAGCGCAGACTTGGGCGATCCCGTGGCCCAGGGTGCCGGCGCCCAAGCTCATCGCCCTACGGACGCTTTATGGATTGCGGATGCGGGTGCAAATGCACCGATCTAACTAAAGCCGCTGGATCGCCGCCCCCGAAGGGCTCTTGCGACTGCGACGCAGCAGGTCACCGGATCTGCGGGTGATGTAGTGCAGATTTAAGAGGTTGATCACAAAATGAGCGGCGATCGCCGCCCCTAGGTTGCCGGTCGCCAGGGTCAAACCGGCGAGGCAGAGGCCGAGCAGCAGCGAACTCAACGTCCAGGGCCAGAGGCTGCGCTTGGGACCGATGTGCAGGCCGGCAAAGACCACCGAGGAGATCCACGGGCCCCAGGCGTCGAGCATTGCCCCGCGAAAGAGCACTTCTTCGCCCAGGGATGAGGCCAGCGCGAGCACGAAAAGATCGCGATTGCTGGGCCTGCCCAGGAGATCGCGAAACTCCTGCTGCAGCGCCGACAACCAACTCATGCGACCCTCGAGCGCCCTAAATCCGCGGACAACCAGGAGGCCAAAGCCGACGCCCAAAAGCGGTGTCCACAGCAACGTCGTCAGCCCCTGTTCGGGGTCGAGTCGCCAGATGTCGTTGGTCTCTTGAGCGGCGCCGTGCCAAAAAAAGCCGATCAAAAAGATCACGGCGTAAAATGTGGCGGCCGTCGAGGCCTGAGCAGGGCTCGGCCTCGGGGACGCAGACTGGCTCACACGCTCCGGCACCGGCTGCGGATGATAGCCGATGCTCTCAGGGTCCGGGCAGCCGAGGAGTGCCAGACCCAAAGTGCCAGGCCCAAAGTGCCAGGCCCAAAGTGCCAGGCCCAAAGCGCCCGTGCCCAGACTCGCTAGGGCCAGCCCGCCGCCCGGGTCACTCCGCTTCCGCACCACTCGTACCGCAGTCCACATGAGAGAAGGGCACTCCCCTGTGGGAGCGCCCCTCTGACTCGTTGCGAAGGGGGGGAATCGAACCCCCACAGCTTGCGCCACTAGATCCTTAGTCTAGCGTGTCTACCAATTCCACCACCTTCGCGGGGTGTGCCTTACGGCTCGGGGCGGGTTCGTATCACGAGCTGGATCGGGAAGGCAAGCTCTCTCCGACCTCGTGGAGCTTGAGCAAGTTCACGGACTTGTGAGCCTTGATCGGATAACCGAGGGTGATGACCACCCGGTCACCCATGCGCAGCAGGTTGCGGCGGAGGATCGCCCGGTCGAGATCGATGAAGATCGACTGCCCGTCGGTGCTCGACGGCACAAAGAGCACCGGCGTCACGCCCCAGTAGAGCGCCAGCGACTGGAAAGTCGCGGCGTTCGGAGTACAGGCGAAGATCGGCACCCGCGGCCGGTAATCAGAGACCAAACGAGCGATGCCGCCGGTGCCGGTGTAGGTCACGATCGCCTTGGTCTCGCTGAGGCTCTTCGAGCAGTCGACCGCAGCCCGAGCGATCGAGTTGGTGGTATGGCCGAGTTCTAGATCGCTCGGAGGCTCGCGCCAGTACTCTTCGGCGCGCTCGGTCGAGCGCACGATCTTGTCCATGGTTCGCACCGAACGCACGGGGTAGCGACCGGTCGCCGTCTCGCCCGAAAGCATCACCGCGTCGCTGCCGTCGAGCACCGCGTTGGCGACATCCGAGGCCTCGGCCCGGGTCGGTCGCGGGTTGCGGATCATCGAGTCGAGCATCTGAGTCGCGGTGATCACCAGCTTGCCGTGGTTGTTGGCGGCCTCGATCGCCTGCTTCTGCACCAGCGGGACTTCTTCAGGCCCGAGCTCAACCCCGAGATCGCCGCGGGCGACCATGATGCCGTCGGAGACCTGCAGAATCTCGCTGAGGTTGGCGACCGCCTCGGGTTTTTCGATTTTGGCGATGATCGGCACGACCCGACCGATCTCCGTCATCAACTCGCGACCCTCGAGCACATCGGCGGCCGAGCGCACAAAGGAAAGCGCCACCGCATCAACACCCAGGTCCAAAGCAAAGGCCAGGTCAGCGCGATCCTTCTCGGACATCGCCGTGACCGAGAGCTCGATGCCCGGCAGGTTGACGCCCTTACGCGCCTTGAGCACGCCGCCAACCACCACCGTACAGATGATGTCGTCGCCCTCGATCGACTTGATCCGCACCTCCAGATTGCCGTCGTCCATCAGGATCCGGTCGCCCGGCGAAGCCTCGCCGGCGAGCCGCGGATAGTCGATCGAGACCCGCCCAGGGCCGCAAACCGTCGTGGGATCGACACTAAAAACCAGGATCTCACCGGCAACCAGGTCGATGCCCGGATCGGGGATCTGTCCGACGCGGATCTTTGGACCCTGGAGGTCCGCCAAGATCGCGACCGCGACGTCGCGCGCCGACGCCTCCTGACGGATCACTCGAAAGACCTTCTCGTGCTCGGCGTGGGTGCCATGGGAGAAGTTAAGGCGCGCGACGTTGAGGCCAGCGTCGATCAGTTGACCGATCACCTCGGGTGTATTGCTCGCCGGACCGATGGTGCAGACGATCTTGGCGCGCCGCGGGACAGAGGAGGACATGGGCGGCATCATGCCAGAGCCCGAGCGACCTGGCGGGGCCCACTCGGCGAGTCGCTCAATTGTCCTTATTTGTCCTTATTTGTCCTTATTTGTCCTTATTTACCCCTGTATCACCCCGTAATTCACGCAATTCACGCAATTTTCGGAAAAGGGGCTCACATTCCTCAGCTCGCCCGCCCCGGCCGGAGTGCTGGTACGGTGCGCCCGCGAATGCGCGAGCGAGACCTCTTTGTGGTGGCTGCACCGGGCCTTTTGCAGGTGGTCGCAGAGGAGACCGTGGCAATCCTGCCGGCCGCGGACCTGCGCCCGACCCAGGGTGGCATCGAGCTGAAGGCCGCTCAGGATCTCGACCTCTGCCGCCTCAACCTGCGCCTGCGCGCGGGCAGCCGAGTGCTCTGCCGGATCGCCGAGATCCGGGCGGCGAGCTTCGCCGAGCTCCACCGCCGGGCCGCTCGCCTGCCCTGGGAGGACTACCTGCGAGCCGGTGCACCCGTGGTGATCCGAGCCAGTGCCAAGCGATCGCGCCTCTACCACACGGGCGGCATCGCCGAACGCATCGTCAAGGGCATCCATGAGCGCCTAGGCGCCGAGCCGCAGCTGGTCGCAGAGAGCGAGGCCGGCCCCGATGCCCAGCGGATCATAGCCCGGCTCCTCCGCGATCGCCTGACCCTGAGCATCGATACCTCGGGCGAACTCCTGCACCGTCGCGGCTATCGTCAGGCGACCGCAAAGGCGCCGCTGCGCGAGAACCTAGCCGCCGCGATCCTGCTCTCCTGCCTGCGCGAGGGCGATGCACTGATCGACCCGATGTGCGGCGCCGGCACCCTCGCGATCGAAGCGGCACTGCTCCAAAGCGGCACCGCTCCAGGACACGCCCGCAGCTTCGCCCTCGAGCGCTGGCCCTCGCTGACACCTGGGATCCTAGAGCGCGCCCGCGCCGAGCTGCCCACACCGCAACAACCATCGGCGCCGATCTTCGCCAGCGATCGCGACGACGGAGCGATCACTGCGACCCAAAGCAATGCCGCCCGCGCGGGCGTCAAAACCTGGCTCAACACACAGGTCGCTGATTTTGCTTCGCTGGCGGACATCGAAGCGCCAGCCGCCCGCGGCCTGGTCGTCACCAACCCTCCCTACGGGGTGCGGATCTCCGCGCGACGACACCTGCCCGAACTCTACGCCCGCCTGGGCGCAAGCCTCCGCCAGCGCTTCGCCCACAAACCGAGCCTCTCCTGGCGCCTCGCCCTGCTCACCCCAGATCCCTCCCTCGCAGCCGCGACTGGCTTCGATCTCGAGCGCCGACTGAGCCTGAAAAACGGCGGCATCCCGATCGATCTCTGGCTCGGCCCCATCCATTAATTTTTGTTTTTCTTCCTGTGCAGATTGCTATGAGACGTCGCAAACGCCTTCCTCAGCTCCTATCGACACTGCTCTTAGGCATAGGCACCTGCACTGCGGTCGCCTGCTCCCTCTTGGATTGGAGCGCGACCGGCACGGGCACAGACTCTGACTCGGCCAGCTCCGGTACCGATTCGGGCGATACTGACAACACCGACAATACCGACAGCACTGCG
>Ga0256845_1002516_pt1 | contig 13191 bp, 9 predicted proteins | sample RiftiametaG_FD_189101 | JGI IMG/M metagenome (GOLD analysis project Ga0256845, IMG submission 189101) | Tube worm associated microbial communities from hydrothermal vent at the East Pacific Rise, Pacific Ocean - Riftia | ecosystem: Host-associated > Annelida > Integument > Unclassified ... | reverse complement strand
CTCTCCTTCCTCCTCGGTCTGGCTGCCAAGAACTATCAGTCACATCGACACAACGCCGTCCTGAACAAGCATCGTCTAAACGCGCTGAAAACATTTACGGCCCTCGCTGATGCGGCGAGCAATCGGAGTGCGAGAGACATCATCCTCTCACATGCGGCCCACTGCATCTTCGGCCCGCAACCCACAGGCTACGGCAAGTCGGTTACAGCGGAGCCTCCCACAATGAAGGCGTTGGTTGAGATGGTCTCTAAGGCTGGAGCTGATAAGTAGCGACACAAATCTCACACAGATTGATGACCGAGACGAAACCAAAATTTTTTCCCTTCCTGTGCATTTCCGCTAAGAGACGGTCACCTACGTTCCCGTCGGTGACCGTCTCTTCAATTCAGGCGGACCTTATACCCCTGCGGTGCATCGTCAAGGAGTGCGATCGCTGACCTTCGCGCGTCCGGTGAAAGGTGCCCGTACCCCCTCGTGCTCGAGGCGTGACCAAGCAACTCCTTGACCTCGGTGAGACGGACGCCGCGCATCACGAGCTGTGAGGCATAGGTTGTGATGATCGCTTGATACATCGCGAGGGCCAAGCCCAGCTGCGATGCGAAGAGCGCGAGGAGTCGCCGAGGAAAACGAAGTGCCACGAACGACGGCAGCGGTCAGGCCATCAACCACGCCTTCGGTCGCCGAAGATCAAACTTGTGGGCGCAGCACGGCCTTGTGGAACCCAGAGGTCACCGCAATCGCCAAGGCGGCAGCGACCGCGGCTGCCCACTTCTCTCCGGGAAAATCGAGCAGGGCCGCCTGAACGAGGGTGCTCACCCATCACAGCAGCGGCCACACGGTAGGACCCACCCGATGTGGCCGGCTCGCTGAACCGGCTCGCTGAAGTGGACCCGAAAGCATCGGGCCGTCGAGAATCGGCTCCACCGGCAACTCGATGTCACATTCCGAGAAGACCGCTTCCGCGTCTACGCCGAAAATGCCGCGGAGAACCTCGTCGTCATCCGCCGCATCGTGCTGAATTTTCTGCGGGCTGTCTCGTGAGCCTCGTGAGCCTTCCCAGAAGCGTTGCCGCACGTCTCTCTCATGCCGCATGCCGCGATTCAACACGGGAGAAGATCCTCCAGGCCGGCCTTCCGTGAGATGCGACTTGCTAGGGGAAGACTGCCTATCGGGACCTTACGATCGACAGGCAGCCTCTCACCCCCCGGCCCCGCCTCTTCTCGACGGGTCACCGCGAGGGCTATTCGAGGTTGGGCGGCTGAACCCCCCCAACACCGAGGTTGATCTCGTAGACCTCTGCCTTCTGATAGTTGACCACGTAAAGGTTCTGTTCAGCCCAGCCACCGTGGCCCGAGCCAAAATGATGGTTCGGGATCCAGTCACCGGACTCCGAGAGATCGACCACCAGATCAATCTCGGCACCGTCGGGAGAAATCCTCCACACGGTACCGCTCCCGATTTCGGTGGCATACACATTTCCGCAAACGTCCACCGTCAAACCATCGAGATTGCCTTCCGCTTGGCCGACTCCGGCCACCAAATTACTTTGTTCTCCCGATTCGATATCGAGAGCAAATATGTAGCCCCCCTCGTTGTGACTCCCGATATAGAGCGTCTTATAGTCAGGAGAAAATGCCAATCCATTGGGCAACGTGAGATCTTTTGCGACAATCGCATACTCACCAGAGTCCGCATCAACACGAATGACGACGCCCTTGCCCATCACTTCATCGAGATCCTCGGGAATCGGATCCCCCGGTGCACCCGCCACGACCGTGACATAGATCGCGCCTTCCTGGTCTACCGTCACTCCGTTGGGAAAAGGCAGCCCTGCCAGAATCGTTGTGATGTTCTTGCTCTCGCTCACTCGAACGATCGCGCCTTGTCCTGAGTCGGCGAATACGATGTCTCCGCCTGGCAAGGCCGCCAGACCATGGCTCGTTGCGTCGCCGTGAAAATTTTCCTCGATCACGTTCGGAACCACGATCGACATGGTTCCGTCATGGCTAAACGAAAGTAGATGGCCGTCTGCAATCGAGATCATGTTGCCCTCGCTATCGAAAGCGAAATCTTCGCTGCGACCCGGCCCGCTGATCGTTGTGTACGAAGTCGGAATCGCATCAAGGTTCTCGCAATCCACAGGTGTTTCGGCCACCGACTCCGTATCCGAACCTTCGCCACTGGCGCCGGCCGTGTCTGTGCCTTCGATCGATTTTATGTCCGTACCGGTCTCGGTCTCGGTCTCGGTCTCGGTCTCAGTCCCTTGACTCGTACTTTGAGGGCAGGCGGTCATGAGTGCCGCAACGAAGATCGATGTTACAATCGCAATTTTGTCTCTATATTTATCCATGGTTTTCAATTCATCTTCATACGCACAGTTCCAAGGCCAAATCACAAACTTGATTTTCTTCGCAGTCATCATCATCCACACAGGGTACGTAGCCAGCAATGTCGATGTCTCCAGGCATTGATGAAACGACCATGAGCTCGACGCAGCCAAAGGCCGTCTTGGCATGATCCGAGCTCCGCCGAGTCAAGGTCGCGTTGGGGAATCCGGACACACCAGAGTTGACCAGCTGTTGAAGAATCGCGGAAGGAACCTCGGCTTCGCCATTGTCCTCGAAGTCACACAGGAGGCTGGTCGGGGAAATTCCGTGTTGATCGATTTGAAGCCGAAATACGATTTCAGCATCTCGGTGCTCTGTGGTGTCCCAGTGAAGAGAGAATCCTTTTTGCGGGGTAACGACCCACTTGTTCTCATCGGTGAGAACAAGCGCTTCGACGCCAATGCCATGCAGTTCGAGATCTTCGATTTTTCCGCCTTCGGTCGTGAGCAGAAGAGGGCTCCCTGCAACGAGGGCCGACTGCGGCAAAGAAGCGTCAGCGTACTTGTATGAAGGCTCGACAGCGGCCATCTGCACAGCTTCGCTCAGTCCGAGTATCGAAACCACACCTAGATCTTGCGGCTCCGGATAGGCGACACACTCCTGTGTCAGCCCGCAGATCTCCCCTGACGAACATGCTGGATCGCAAAAAGGATTAATACGTTGGTACAGTTTACAGCTCCCCTCCGTACCCACCACTTCGAAATATGTCGATGGCGGCGGCCCATCCGAAAGAGACCCACCAACGATCAGGAACTCACCGTAACGTTCGATCACAAATGTTCCAGAACGTTCCTCGAGAAGACATGGACCATCGAGGTCGAGTTCATCGAGTTTGGGTGCTGTTGGCGCGCTTAAATTTTCGGAATCATTGTCCTTTTCGTCCCTGCAAGAAGAGCCGGCCACGACTATGAGAACTGCGAGTACATGTCCATTTTTCATTGAAAACTCGATCTTCAAAGTTTACAAGGACGATCAGTCAACACTGTAACTTCTTCACAATTTTTTCTGCGTGCCTCGTTGTTAAAACCGTCACAGCCTCCCAGAGACATGAAAGGATTGGTGCGATGTTCTCACGACCCATTCTTATGAACATATGTAGCACAAAGTTAGTAAGTGTTCTCACATGACTCCATCCATTTCAGAAATTCGTATTCAAGGACGCTAACGTCAACATCGCGGTTCATAGGCTTCAGCATCCCGCACCGTTCTGTGCACAGGCCAGGTTCATCGCTACGCCCCATCCCACACAGAAAAAAGAGGTCACTTGAACGACAATTTTTCCTCCGTCGCCCAGCCGTCGGTCGCGCGGACCCCGTCAACAACATCAGTTCCATCGGCGTCCCATTTCGAACTGTGTTCGCGCGCGACTATTTTCTTTCGTCCCAAAAAAAGACACCTTCCACATCCTCGCAGAAGACTAAACGAAAAAACCGAAGACCTATTCAACTCAAAAGAAGATTTCCAGGGATTCCTTCGTTTAATTCACAGACTGATGTCCGTTATCGACTGGACGTCGTGAATTCGTTGCGTAAAATCCCTCACGGTAAGCGAGGCCAAGCGCGGCTCGCAACGGTCTCGGAGAACGGGCCTATCGAAGCGAATCTGCTCTCGGTGGCTATCCAGCACCCGTCTTCCCGCGTATTCTCGCACCGCCATGGTGGACGATCCAAGCAGCGAGGCCGACGTCGCAATCATCGGTGCAGGCATCGGAGGGCTTACCGCCGCCGCGTTGCTTGCCAAATCTGGCCTAAAGGTCTGTGTGCTCGAGATGGACGCGCGCCCCGGGGGCTACCTTGCAGGGTTCCGTCGCGGCCCCTTTATTTTTGACACCGCGATCCACTGGCTTAACCAGTGCGGTCCGAAGGGGATCGTAACCACGATCTTTGAGCATGTTGATGAAGGCTGCCCCCATGCGCCGTCGCTCACGCACATTCGGCGTTTCCGTGGCGAGTCCCATGACTACCTGCTCACCTCCAACCCCGATGAACTCCGCGATCGTTTAGTTCACGAGACACCTCAAGAAGGGGACGCCATCACCCGCTTCTTCGAAAGCGGCGAGAAACTGGGCACCAGTTTTCGAGAACTCTCTTTTCTCATGCGCACCCGTGAGTCCATGGGCGCTTTCGAAAAGGCTCGCACCGGACTGCGCATGGGGAGGACGGCATTTCCAATGATGCGGTGGGCTCGTTTCTCCGCCGAAAAAGCCTTTCAAAAGGTCTTTCAAAGCCCGAGCTTGCGGCGCATATTTTGTACCGATCAACGCCTCATCTCGTGCCTCGCCCCCATCGCATGGGCCTACGATCACGACTATCAAGCCCCTCCCGCGGGGGGCAGCCAAGCCTATCCGAAATTCCTCGTGGAAGGCATCAAAAGGCGCGGGGGCACCGTGTCCTTTCGCTCGCGCGTAGAAGAGATCGTCATCGAAAACGGTGCCGTTGCAGGCCTTCGTTACGTAAAGGGACGCCGCAATCCGCAGCCAGGATCGGTCAAGTGCAAATATGTGCTGGCCGCGTGCGACCTCTCCACCCTCTACGAGAAAATGCTGCCCGCAGGCTCCGTTCCCGCCGGCGTGCTCGACAAACTGCGCAAGGCAGAAATCTACGACTCGACCGTCACCCTCTCGATGGGACTCAAAGTCCCCCCGCAAGAACTCGGCTTCGGAGAAGAACTCACCTTCTTGACCCGCGACAACATCGCCATCGAGGCCCACAATGACGGGAATCCACACACCTCCGCCATCAGTGTCCTCGCACCGTCGTTACGCGATCCGACGATGGCACCCGCGGGCAAAGGCACCCTCACTTTTTCGACCACGGCCAATATTCGCTACGGGGACCGCTGGAAGACCGGCCCCGATGACGAGCGGGGCGACGCCTACAAGTCTTTCAAGCGGGCCTACGCCGACGTTCTCATCGAACGGGTGCAAGCGACCCTCGCCCCCGGGCTCCGCGAACAGATCGAGCTGTTGGAGATCGCCACCCCCGTCACACATCTTCGCTACACCGGAAACCGCGACGGCTCGATCATGGCCGCGAAGCCAACCCGCGGAAACATTCACAACGGCGTGGCCGGCTATCGAACGCCCATCAAGAACCTTCTTCTTGCCAGTCATTGGGCAGAATACGGAGGCGGTGTACCCATTGCCGTCCGTGCTGGAGCAAACAGCGCCTTGCTCGTTCTCGAAGAACAAAACAAAGTGGAGTTTGAACGCCTACGCGCGGTGCTCGATGGAGAAACGCTGTAGCACGCGATAGAGGGGCGCGATACGAATCGGATGCTCTGCGCGGATGTCCCCTGTGCAATCGTGCCGACATAAGTTGCTGGCCTTCGATCGCAGAGGATGACCGCCTGGCCATCTGCAGCGCCCAAGCCATCGAACCCGTCTGAAGGCTGCAACCATCTCCACCCTTCCAAAATCGTCCCTTGCTCAACGATTGTCATGGCCTTCGATCAATGCACCGCGAGCTTACACTGCACAAAGCGGTCCAGCAGGCCGCCAACAGATGTTTCTGTGACCTTGACCCTCCCCTAAGGGGAGCCCCCAAAGTCCCTGTATGCCAACTTTCAAACGGACCCTTCTCTTGGGGTTTTTAACGTGGTTCGTCCCCTTACTCGCGTCCTTTGCCTTATTTTCTCCCGAAGGCAAACCGGTGTTGGATATCATGTTTACAAAGAGCATTCTCCTGATCATCGCCAGTGCCAATGGCGCATTTTGGATGCTGCGTTGGTTCGCTCGGGTCGATCGGTCGCCGATCCTGGCCGGACTTGTCGTTGGCGGTACATGGCTAGCGATCAACTGGGGACTGGATCTCCTAGTATTGCTGCCACTCTCCGGCGAAACACCGACGGAGTGGTTTTGCAACACCGGTCTGGGTTATCTCATCATCCCCATGATGAGTATCAGCCTGGGAGTGGTCTCGACTCGCTCCCCGAAAAACCACCTACGGAGTCCCGTGTGATAGCGAAGAACCCTTCCGAACTAAGCATCGGGCAGTTTTCTCGTGTCAGTCAACTGTCGATCAAAACCTTGCGTCACTACCATGCCCTTGGCCTGCTGGTCCCAAAACGGATTGATCGCTCCAGTGGGTATCGTTTCTATCAACCTGAACAGCTTGAGCGTGCCCAGGCAATTCTCGGCCTAAAGGATCTTGGTTTTGGACTTGAGACAATTACCGAAATCCTCCACGAGTGCAGCGAGGATCAGGACATCATCGACATCTTGGAAACCCGACGAAACTCGATTGTCGATGAAATGAACCGTATGCAGGCACGCATAGGACAACTCGACAGCGTGCTGCGTCTCGCACAGGAACGCAAAAAACGGCAGGCGGCTGACGAACTTGAAGTCAAAGAGTGTGTGCTTCCCGAGCAGCTCTTTATCAGTCGCCGAGTTCAAGGGCGCTACGAAACAATGGGCAGTCTCTTCAAAGCCTGTGGGCGTGCCGCTGGACGGCATATCGCCGGACCGCCTATGGCGCTGTTCTACGATGCCGAATACTGCGAGGTCGCTGATTTTGAGGCTGGATTTCCGGTACAGCGGGAAACGAAGGGAAAAGATCTGGTCTGCCGGGTACTGCCCATGAGCCGTGCAATCTGTGTAATTCATGTGGGGCCCTACACCGAGAGTGGTCCAGCCTGGGCAGTCGCTATCGCGGCAGCCACTGCTGCGGGCTTTTCATGCGAAGAAAAAACTCATCCTCCCCGAGAGATCTATTTGAAAGGACCAGGGATGATCTTTCGAGGACAGCCAAAGCGGTACGTCACACAGATTTGTGTTGTCGATGGCAAAGACGTGTAAATACGACAAAATTTTCACAGCATGCACGACCCTCAGACCTCTCTCTCACTATTTGTGGATCCTCCGCGACCCAAACCGCTAGCATCACGGGGCATGTCCTCCCTGCCTTTTTCCCCAGTCCCCGTGACTCTGCGCTCCGCAGCTCTCTCCTCCCTCGTGGTCGTGGCCTGCTCAGGTTCGTGCAGCTCACTACCCGGTCCAAGCGCTTCAAACGGGCTGATTGATTTCGTTGGTGATTTGGCTCCGACCACGACCCACCTCCCCTTTCCCCACCATGGCGGATTGGCATCAGGCATCCATCCAAACCACAAGTCTCAACAATCACTGGACCACGACGTGGTTGGTTTCTACGAGCAATGGAAATCTGACTATCTCAAGGACTACCTCGGCACGGACATCACCTACATCGCGGGCGACATCACCGGAGACGTCCCTCCGTCATGGCCCAGAGGGATACGGAGCGTCAGTCAATCCGAAGCGACCGGTTACGGGATGATCATCTTTGCCCTCATGGCCGGCCACGACCCCCATGCGCGGGCGTATTTCGACGGACTGGTGAAACTCTATCTTGCAAATCAAAGCCAATACAACAATGCGAACATGTCGTGGGTCATTCCCGAGAAGTACGATCCTTCGCTCGAGAAGGCGGCAAGCGCCTCGGACGGCGATTTCGACATCGCCTATGCCCTCTTGCTCGCGGACAAACAATGGGGGTCCACGGCCCCGGGCTTAGACTACCAAGGCCTGGCAAAGAAAATGCTCTCAAACGGGATCCTGGAGTTTGATATCAGCGAGCGTACAAACCGTGTCCTCCTGGGAGATTGGGGCAAAGGCAAATCGGGAGGCCCCGGTCGCCACCCCATCGACCGATACAACGAAACGAGCACGAGACCCTCGGACTGGGTGCTCGACCACCTGCGAGCCTTTGACAAGGCGTATCCCAACCCCCGTTGGGCGGCCATCATCGCAGAGACTGAGAAGCTCTTTGCCGCAGTACAGGACCCCAATACGGGGTTGTATCCAGATTTTGTGGAAGATCTGAACGGCACCCCTCAAAAGGTCCTCACCGACATCCCCTACACCGACGAGGCCGGACAGACCCGATACAAGTACCTCGAAAGCGACGCCGATGACGACTATGGGTGGAACGCATGTCGCGTGCCCTGGCGGTTGGCCACCGACTACGCCCACTATGGCCGACCAGGAACTGGCGATGCCCTCCGACGCCTCAATCGATGGTCCACGTCTCTTTCCAAAGATTCACGAGCCTGGCCAGGGTCGATCTGGCATGGCTACACCTTGGACGGCGAGAAACTCAACCCTGGGGACGACTGGAGCTGGTCGCTAGCGTTCACCGCCCCGATGGTCTCGGCCCTGATCGTCGATGCGCAAAATCAAGACTATCTAAATTCGGGATGGGAGTTCATGAGCACCCACTTTCTTGGAGATCACAGCGAGACCGAAGGGTGGTCCGGCTACTACCCCGACACGATCTCGCTTCTCAATATGCTGCTCATCTCTGGGAACTGGTGGAACCCCGCAGCGTGACGGCATAACCAGGTCCACGAGGCCTAAGGACTCTGCTTCACCCCGGGTCTGGGGGCACCCGCATGGCCTTTGCGCCTCGCTCCTGGCGCTTCCTGGCGCTTCCTGGTGTTGACGGCCCTCTCTTTTCTCGTTGTGCTCTCGGGATAACGTGGCAGTGCGAAGCCATTCCAGCCGATCTTGGGCCGAACCGAGACCGATCTCTCTTCCCGGGATTTCCGCTCTGGCGATCACCCACCGGGTCTGTCAGCCTGTCGCGTCTATGGTCGAGCTCAGTCGTACGGCACTCGTCTACCTCGTACTCGGTGCGGGTATTCTATTCACCTTGCTTCTCGGGCTGATTCAGGTGCGCGGATTGCCTGCCGCCCTCTCCGGAACTCGCGACACCCGCCAGTTCCGCCGAGGGTTGCTCGCTACGACCCTCGGCATGGGCAGCCTCTGTGGCGGTGCCCTCGCGCTTGAGTTCGGTGGACCGGGCGCGATCGGATGGATGTGGGTAGCAACGATCCTCGGCATGGCCCTCACCTACGCCGAAACTTTCCTCGCTCTGCGCACCCGCGATTCGGGTGGATCTGGCCCTACGACCTATCTTCGCCACTGCGCCGGAAAACTCGGGCCCGCGCTCGGCAGCCTCTACGCCCTCGTCGCCCTCGCCTTCGCGCTATCCGCGGGTTCCGCGCTGCAAAGCCAGCAAAGTGGCGCCATGCTCGGAGGTCTGTTCGCTGTCTCCAGTCTAAAAATACAGCTGGCTGTGGCCCTCATTGCGGCACCGGCGGTGCTCATGCCCAAAGGGAAGATTCGCGCGGTGCTGGTGACACTCGCACCAGCCATGGTCGCCGCGTACCTGCTCCTGCTGGTGACGGTGATCGCCCAGGGCTCCACGGCGCTCTCAGACCATCTTCAGACCATCACAGATGCAATGTTCTCCTCCACGACCGGCGGCGCTGGAATCGCGAGCGGCGGGCTGCTTGTCGTGCTCTCTTGGGGTGTGACCCGAGCGACACTTGCATCGGGATCCGGGCTAGGCAGCGCCGCAATTTCTGCGGACCCGGGCACGACGTCCGACGATCCACTCGACCACGGTACCGCGCACAAACTCGCCGCTTCCTCTATGCTGGCTCCACTGCTCGCGGGCGGCGTGATCACGACACTGACGGCGCTGGCGCTCATGACTCACGGCGTGAATGCGGCCCAGCGGATCGACGATCCCCAACGGACTGCCCAATCCGACACACCGTCCGACAAAGATGTACCCGCCGACTATCGGGCGCTTGAACGCGCCCACAGCCGCGGCTCCAAAGCGAGCATGAAATGGGGCCAAACCCTCGTCATGCCGGTCGACACCCCTCTCAAAGCCGGCATGGCCTATCCAATGGTCTTCCGTGCCAACCCACGGGGGCACCTTTTCGGCAAAGTAAGCCCCCTCGAAGACAAAAATGCGGTGGTCATCAGCAATTTTGCGATCGCCAAGAACATCGACACGGTCGTCTTTCGCGACGCGCACAAGCTACGACGCCACGACGCTTCCTACGATCTCCGAATCGCCGTCACCTCCGAGCTGCATGCGCTCCCAAACGGTGGGGAGCTTCTGGCCCTCACACCCGCAGATCCCAAATACGACCTCAAGAAACTCCGTACCCATCGAACAGGCCCGTACCTGGTGCTTGAGGACTTCCACTTCCAAGGTACGATCGGCGCGGCTTTTAGCCCCGACAACAAGATCGGTCAACACCTGGCCATGTTCGAAAATCGTGCCGAAGATGCGCCCCTTAACCCCCAGCTACGGACCATCCTCTCGCTCGGATTTCGCGGGCCCTATTTCGACAACGACAAGCCTCGCCCCCCCGTTGCCCTGCTGGCGCAAGAGCAGCTCGATGCCGAGATCGGCGAGCGCATCACCCTACAGATGCAATCCCCTGCCCGCGGTCTCGCTATCGGCCAGCTGATTGAGAAAGACGGAGTCCTACGCACGCCCGCGTGGGATTTTCTTGCCGACACAACAACGGCGATTTTGCGTCACAACGACGACCCCAGCCAAGATCTTCACATCCCCGTGAGCTCAAAGCTCGTCGATAGTTTTCTCCAATTCGAGAGCACGCGACCGGACATTCTCGACTTCCGTCACGCTCGAGAGATGAAGCAGTTCACCGGTCCCTATCTGAGCGTCCCGGACTACGTCTTTGACGTGGAGGTGCACAGCGCCCTGCGTGCCCCGGACCCCCGTAACCTTGAGGCTGAGAAACGCAACCAACAGCGTGGCCCCTTGGCAAACCGAAAATCCTTGGTCCCGATTCATCCCTTTACGGAACCAAAGGGCGGAGAAGGCGAACTCTTTCACCCGCACCCGGCATCGGTCACTCGCATCGGTATGCGCGGACCCTTTCGAGTCCGGCACGGAAGCGCACAGATCGCAGATCTTTTTCAGAAATCTCTGGGCAAAGCGCGGCCGCTCGCTGGCATCCTGGTCCTCTTCCTGGCGGTCACCACCATGATGGGCTGGTCGCTCCGCGCCGAGCAACTCGCTCGCCACTTGTTCGGTCCGCGTGCCGCGATCCCGACACGCGTGCTCTTCCTCGTGGTCGCCGTCGCCGGCGGCGCCCTCACCCTCGATCCTCTGTTGAAGACCGTCGACGGCCTCATGCTGCCCATGGCGCTGCTGAACCTCATGGCCCTGCTTGCGCTTTATTCGCGGTTCAAGCGGCCTCGCTCGCCCACAACATCAACCTAGCCAAGACCTCATCAAGACCTCGGATTTTCGAGACCCGCCCTGCGGCATCGTGTAAGGATAAGCGATGCCGCAGATTGTCCTGGCGACCATCAACGCCAAGTACATCCACGCCGCCTTCGGACTTCGCTATCTCGCCGCGAACCTTGGGCCGCTCCGTGCGGACTCAAAGATCCTAGAGTTTACCGCCGAGCAGCGACCGGCGGACATGGCCGAGGCCATCCTGAGCCTACAGCCGCGGATCGTGGGACTTGGCGTGTACATCTGGAACGCCGTGCAATCTCTCGAGCTCGTATCGATCCTTACCAAGGTCGCGCCGAAGCTCAAGATTATTCTTGGGGGCCCGGAGGTCAGCCACGAATACGAAGAACAAGAGATCGTCCACCACGCGGACTACGTCGTTACCGGTGAAGGCGAACATAGCTTTCGTCGACTCTGCACCTCAATTTTAGAGGGTCGTCCTTCCCTCACCAAGATTCATCCCGGCGACACCGGAGATCTCGATGCCCTGGTGTTTCCGTACGCCCTCTACGACGAACAGGACATCGCGCACCGAGTGATCTACGTCGAGGCTTCTCGAGGTTGCCCTTTTCGTTGCGAATTTTGTCTTTCCTCGTTGGACAAGAAAGTTCGTCCTTTTCCGATGGGACAATTTCTCGCGCAAATGGAGACGCTCTTGGACCGAGGTGTCCTTCACTTTAAGTTCGTCGATCGAACCTTCAACCTCGATCTAACAAGCGGATCCGCCATCCTCGATTTTTTCCTCGAACGAATGCGTCCGGGACTCTTCTTGCACTTCGAGATGATCCCAGACCGTTTCCCTGAGCTCCTACGCGAACGCATCACCCGTTTTCCCCCCGGAACCCTGCAGTTTGAGGTCGGCATTCAAAGCTTCGATCCCGAGGTCGGAAAACGGATCAGTCGCCGTCAAAACTTCGACAAGCTGCGTAAAAACCTCGACTATATTCGCGACTATACGCATGTACATCTTCACACGGATCTCATCATCGGCCTGCCTGGTGAGACCGCAGACGGCTTCGCCACGGGCTTTGACAAGCTCGTCGCCATGCAGGTTGAGGAGATTCAAGTCGGGGTTCTCAAGCGCCTCCGTGGTGTGCCGATCTCCCGACACACCGAAGCGTGGAACATGCGCTATTCGGCGCATCCGCCCTATGAAGTTCTCCAGACCGGAGCCATTGATTTTCCAACCATGCAGCGGCTCAAGCGGTTCGCTCAATGTTGGAACTCACTCGTCAACCGCGGAAACTTTCACGACACCGCCCCACAGATCTGGGAAGGGAAGTCGCCCTTTCATGCGTTCTTGGCCTTTAGCGACTGGCTCTTCAAACATGTCGGCCGTGTGCACAGCATCGCGCTAATTCGGCTGGGGCGCTATCTCATGGCCTTTTTGATCGAACATCGAGACGGCGACGCAGCGCTCATCGACCGCAGCCTCCGCGCCGACTTTACACGTGCTGGACGAAAGGACCCCGGCGTCTTTCGACCACTGTCCGCCATGCTCAACGAGCCCTCGAAGCGGCCACAGGATGCAAAAAAAGCGGCAGCACCGGCCCGTCAGGCCCGCCATCAAGGAACAGCCTAAGACGCAGACTGAGTATGATCCGTTTTCACGGACACCCGTGAAGTGAAATATGTCCAAGAAAACGACCGTGAAGAACAAAACAACGAAGACGAGAAAATCAGCCCCTCGGCGATACCCGGCTCAGTTCCGGGAA
>Ga0256845_1002515_pt1 | contig 13195 bp, 8 predicted proteins | sample RiftiametaG_FD_189101 | JGI IMG/M metagenome (GOLD analysis project Ga0256845, IMG submission 189101) | Tube worm associated microbial communities from hydrothermal vent at the East Pacific Rise, Pacific Ocean - Riftia | ecosystem: Host-associated > Annelida > Integument > Unclassified ... | reverse complement strand
TTCAATCGTTCCATGGCGTTCTTTAATAACTCTTTGGAGGCATCATCCAGTTTACAATACTCCCTAATTTGCTTGGTGTTCATTTGTGCATTATGATGAACAACCTGCCTGCCTTTTGGCAGTTTTTCCATTTCTAAAAAACGTTGGGTCTGTATCTCCCTTGCAGCGGTCACACGCTTTCTAATTTCAACGCTGCTTTCTCCTTTCCTATCTTCAGAGAGCTTTTCAAAAGGTACTGGTGTTACTTCTATATGAATATCGATACGGTCCAACAATGGACCCGATATTTTGCTCAAATACCGTTGCATTTCCATGGGCGAAGACGTTACAGGAGCATCTGGATCGTTAAAATACCCACTTGGACTGGGATTCATACTGGCGACCAACATAAAACTACTGGGATAGGTAACCGTAAACCTAGCACGGGAAATAGTCACTTCCCTATCTTCCAAAGGCTGTCGCATTACTTCCAGCACACCACGTTTAAACTCTGGCAACTCATCCAAAAACAAGACTCCGTTATGGGACAATGATATTTCTCCCGGCTGCGGGTATGCTCCGCCACCTACGAGGGCAACATCGCTTATGGTATGGTGTGGACTACGAAACGGACGTTGGTTCATTAACCCCATATTCTTTACCTTGCCCACCACACTATGAATTTTGGTTGTTTCCAAGGCTTCGTGCAAGGTCATAGGTGGTAAAATGGAAGGTAATCTTTTGGCCAACATTGTTTTTCCCGACCCAGGCGGACCTATCAAAATAATATTATGCCCTCCTGCCGCTGCAATCTCCATGCAACGTTTAATGCTCTCTTGCCCTTTTACATCAGAGAAATCAAACTCAGGAAAATCCAGACTTTTATAGAATTCTGCTCGAGTATCTATAATGGTACGTTCTAATTCGACCCCTTTATCAAAGAAATCGATTACTTCTTTAATGTTTTCAATTCCATAAACTTCCAAATCACTTACTATAGCAGCTTCTTTGGCATTTGCTTTAGGAAGAATAAAGCCTTTAAACCCTTCTTCCTGTGCTTTTATAGCTATGGGCAAAGCTCCTTTTATGGGTTGTAAACTACCATCTAGGGAAAGCTCTCCCATGATAATGTACTTTTCTATATGCTCTGATTCAATTTGTCCTGAGGCCGACAGAATTCCCAATGCTAAAGTAAGGTCATATGCAGAACCTTCTTTGCGCATATCTGCAGGAGCCATATTTATGGTAATTTTCTTTCCCGGAATTTTATAGCCATTGTTTTGTAATGCAGCGGCTATACGGTAATTACTTTCTTTAATGGCATTATCTGGCAAACCTACTAAGTGGTAGCCAATTCCTTTATCGATATTAACCTCAACGGTTATGGTTTCGGCTTCTACGCCAAATACCGCACTACCATAAATTTTTGTAAGCATGCATTATTTTTCTGATGGACTAAAAATAAGTAAAGACTCGGCAGTTTCAATAATCTCTTCTTTATTCATCATCATTTTTCTGAATTCTCCATTCACATACATTTCTGCTTGGTCTTCATAATGGGGACTAAAAGGATTTCCTGATTGTCCTGTTGGTAAAATACTTATACTGTTTTCTACATCGGAAAAATCTACCACTCTCCTTGTAGATGGTCCTGAACTAACCTTGTACCTTCCTGTTCCGTCATATGTAAAAGCCATATTATTTATAACCTCTCTTGAACCCTCTATTGAGAACGGTCCCACGTTAAAGAAAGAACGCAGCGCAGCTACTTGTCCTATTGGGTGGCCATGTTCTATGGTATGTGCCTTGTTCCATGTCCATTGCGCAATATTGCCTCCAAAATCATTTTTTAAAGATTCCATAGTCTCAATATAGGATGCATGGACAATATCCTGTATGGTTTCATCAATATCTTCTGTATTTACATTGTCCCACCAAACGGAATTGTTGTTTTCCATCATAGGAGCTATTAAGCGTTTAAGAAAATGTGTTGACATAAACTGTTTGAACATTTCTTCTCCTAATTCATCTTCAAAAGTGTTCTTTAACACATAATAGAGCCATCTAGTATATACCAATGCTTCTACACTGTTTAAAGAATATTCTCCCTGCCATAAACTTAATTTATCAAGTAAAATCAATTGTTCATCTACCAACTCCTTTACTTTCACTTTATTGAATAAATTAAAAAGTACTCTTGGATCAACCGATGAAGTAACATCTGTAATCATCTCACTTACAGCATTCTTGTCCCAATCATTTTTAGGTGCCAACAACTGTACTATTCGTTTTGCCCTGTTCTCTGGTAGATAGTATCCTGGGTACAACATACCAGCAATGGAATCTGGTTGGTTATTGGCAGAATACACATAGTTCCATGGCGGGTTGATCGACTGTGGGTTTTCAGAGAAATCCAAATAACGAACTGGTTCTTGATTTCCACTTGCTCCATCCAAAATAAACTTGGTATGTGTGCTATCTGGCATTTGGTATAGTTTTGCACTGGCAAACCACGCTACATTGTTCTCTGCATCCCCATACATTATATTTAAGCCTGGAGCATGTAGATTTGGCAATGCCTTTTTAAACTCCTCTAGGTTATCCGCATGGGATATATCACAAATAACATTAAGCACCTTATTCTCTATCTTAGGATATATCCAAGACATACTAATAGGCTCTTTCCCTGTAATCTGATTGGCAATTCCATTCAACACAGGTCCATGATGGGTTTTCTTATAACTAAATACCACATCTTCACCATCTTTCACTTTTATGGTTTTGTTTACTGTTTCATAGTTTTTCCATCCACTAGCAGTTTTATATTGGGTACTGTCTTTAGGGTTTGTTTTTTCATAATAGAAATCTATGTCATCATTCTCAAACATAGTAAGTCCGTATGCCACTTTTCTATTGTGCCCCAATAACGGAAAGGGAAATCCCGCTAAGTAATATCCGTATTTCTTGTAAGTAGGTGTACTGAGGTGTGCTTCATACCAAACCGAAGGCTGTGCAAAACCAATATGTGGATCGTTAGCAAAAATCACTTTCCCGTTCTTGGTTTTTTCTGGGGCGATAACCCAACTGTTACTTCCTTCAAATTGAGGAATTGGCAATCCGTCCAAAGCACCACTTACCATTGCCATAACATTTCCCAATAATGAGTCTGATGGTTGTACATTGTGGTTTTTTATAAAAACAGTGGATGGGTTTGCATCTATTTCCAAATCCATTAAATATTCCACTCCCAATTTATTCTTGATATCGGTCAACAAAGGATCCGTTTTATGCGCCATCGCAAAACTAAAAGCCATATAACCAATGGTATTGTATACATCTTTAAGAACAAAAGCTTGTTTCTCTATACCGGTAAGGTAGAATTCTATAGGTGTTGGGCCTTCTTCAATAAATTGATTGACACCATCCAAATAAGCCTCAGACAACTGTACCATTTTACTGTTGCTGTCCAAATTTGCCACAGTCTTTACAGATGCGTCATCTATCCCCAAGGAAAGGAAAAACTTATCTGTATCCAATAAATCTTTTCCAAAAACTTCTGAAAGTCCGCCTTTACCAATTCTACGTAACAATTCCATTTGCCATAATCTATCTTGGGCATGGACATATCCTAGTGCCCTGCTAACATCTAGTTCATTCTCTGCATAAATATGTGGAATGCCGTAGGTATCATAATATACCTTGACCTCTTTGGTTATATTGGATAATTCTTTTTTTCCTTCATAAGTTGGTTTTAGTGTGCCAATAAATATCCATGCACCTATGACCAACAATAAAATAAGGATACCTATTATCCCCAACATTTTTTTAAGCTTCTTCACAGTTTGATTCGTTTAAAACTTAAAGATAGTTCTTTTTAGAAATAAAAATAACCCAAAGAATCATTACTCGTTAAACACGCTAGAACAAGCTACTCTTTATAGCGTTCCAAGCCTTTTTCCAGCCAATTTTTGTATGTATCCGTGTCTGCATACTGGATAGAGGAATTAAGCACTTCCATCTCTGGGGACAACAGTACATAAAAAGGCTGTGATGCCGCATTAAAATTTAAGGTTTGGAAGGTCCCCCATTTTTGACCAATGGTCTCTATGGCCTTTACACGACCAGAATCATATTTAAAATCGAATTGTTGGTCTTTTGGCAATTCCTTTCTATCATCCACATAAAGGGAAATCAATACGTAATCATTGTTTATCAATGTAAACACATCTGGCTCACTCCAAACATTTTCTTCCATTTTACGACAATTGACACATGCCCATCCTGTAAAATCTAATAAAATAGGCTTATTGACTTGCTTTGCGTGTGCCACACCAGCTTCAAAATCTTTAAAGCAATCTATTCCTAAAGGGCAGTCATTTTCTTTAGCTGCTACAGTATAAAAATCCGGAGGTAAAAATCCGAATAATTTTAAATTCAATACATTCAACACACCCAAAGTAAGGTATGCAGCAAAAGCAATAGAAAGCAACCCTCCCAGTACTCTGGTAATGGGCAGTTTCTTTTTGGGTCCGTCATGTGGGAATTTTATGATCCTGAACAGGTAAAGTGCCAATAGCACAAAAATCATGATCCATATACCAATGAAAATTTCTCTTTTAAGAATCCCCCAATCTCCTACCAAATCTGCATTGGACAAAAACTTAAAGGCCATTGCCAGTTCCAAGAATCCAAGAACAACTTTAACCGTGGTCATCCAACCACCAGATTTTGGCAATGAATTAAGCCATGCAGGAAACAATGCAAACAATGCAAAGGGCAAGGCCAAAGCCACACCAAATCCCAACATACCAGCAGATAAGTTTGTTGCTACATCACCATCTGCCAAAGCAGTACTGCCCAACAATCCACCCAAAATAGGGCCCGTACAGGAAAATGAAACTATGGCCAATGTCACTGCCATAAAAAAGATGCCAATTACACCTCCCGCTTTTGTAGAAGCATCATCCATTTTATTGGCCCAAGAACTAGGCAGGGTCAACTCATAATATCCAAAAAAGGAAAAGGCAAAGAACACGAAAATCAAAAAGAAAAATACATTGAGCCAAATATTGGTGGCTATTGTATTTAGTATTTGGGAATCCACCGAATCAAATAAATGAAAGGGAAGGCTCAATAAAAAATAAATGACAACTATAAAAAACCCGTATAATACGGCATTTGCAATCCCTTTGGATTTTGTCTTGGACTGTTTTGTAAAAAAGGAAACTGTCAACGGAATCATAGGAAACACGCAAGGTGTCAATAAAGCAATAAGCCCCCCTAAAAAACCAAGCCCAAAAATGGTCCATAACCCAGAACCTTCACTAGCAACATCCTCTATACCTTCGTTCAGACGTTCTTTATGTTTTAGATCCAATACCATTGCATCACTTAAAGACTTACTGGTATTATCAATAATCTTTTCCTCTAAAACTACTGCTACTCCGCTTAAAGAAATATTAAAATCGTACTCTTTGGTAAAACAAACTTCTTTACATACTTGATAAAATAGATTTACATCTATCCGGTCAACATCAGGTTTTAATAATTTTATTTTCTGAGTAAAAACGGCAACATCACTAAAGAACGTTTCATCTACTTCAAAAACATCGCTGAACTCGGTAGTGGTTTTACTTTCTGTAGTTTCTCCTATCAATTCATAATCCTCACCAGCTTTAGCATACATAAGTTCACTTGGCAAAGAGCCTCCATCTGCTGAATACTGGGAATATACATGCCAATCTTTTAAAATTATACCCGTAAAGACCAGTTCATACTCGGTATCAGAAATTTTATTTACCTCTTGGGACCATGCTACTGGGTCATCTTCAGTCTGGGCATTACTAAAAATAGCAGTAAATAAAAATAGAAGGACAACTAATATATTTCTTATCACTTTAGTATAAATTTTAAAATTGATTTTGTTTTATCAGTCACTTTAAAACGATTGTCTGCTCGTTTACCAAATATCCATACAATATCATTTCCTGAACAGAGCAGCCATTGTTTTTCTTTAGAAATAAGGCTCATTTTTTCGTCTTTATAGAACTTGGAAAGCTTCTTCTTCCCTCCCATTCCCAATGGATAAAAATAGTCGCCTTTTTTCCATTTTCTTATCGTCAATGGATACTTTAACGTTTCTTTATCTACATAAAGTATGTCTTTGCCCATTTCTGTCACCTTGTTCGCATCTTTTATTGATAACTGAACAGGTGCATTGACCAAAGTCTGGTTTTCAACTATTTCATAGACCTCATCACTAATGGGCTGTAATTGTTGTAATAAAAGAAATGCTCTGTTTTTTAATAATCGGTGCGTTTTAGAATACACTTCTTTACCGCTCATACCAGACAAAAGCCCCAAAACATCGTTCCATTCCGTAAAGCCATAGCTCTTGAACAATCCATGTAAATACCCTTCAATTGGGTCTAACTTTTGAAGTTGTGCAATTTCAATTTTTATGACCCCATCTTCTTCTTTTAAAAGCTCACCTTTTATCTGAATGATATGATTTTCTGATAAAGCAGCCGTTTGCTCCAAATAGTTTTGTGTCTTTTCAAAATTATCAAGAAAAGTTGGATGCAATTCCTTTAGCAAAGGCACTATTTGGTGCCTTATTTTATTCCTTAAATATTTAGTTTCCTTATTGCTGCTGTCTTCTCTCCATTTTAGCTTCTCTGTTTGGGCATACTCCAAAATCTGTTCTCGGGAAAATTTCAATAAGGGTCTGGAAATCATATCTGTTTTAGACGGAATACCGGTAAGGCCATCTATTCCCGTACCTCTAGAAAGGTTGATTAAAAAGGTCTCCAAATTATCATCTGCATGATGGGCCGTTACCAGTTTGTCATACCCTTTCTCTTTCATCAACTCTTCAAACCAATCGTATCTTAATTCCCGTGCTGCAATTTGAAGTGAAACTTTATTTTTTTTAATATAACTCTTTGTGTCAAAATGGGTTAGGAAATATTTTTTATTCAAATTATTGGCAAGCTCTTTAACAAATTTCTCATCATCATCACTTTCACTTCCCCGTAAATTAAAGTTACAATGTGCTATGGAAAAGTCCAGATTGGATGCCGTGCAAAGGTGTGCCAAAACCACACTATCCAATCCTCCGCTACAGGCTAAAAGAAAAGAAGTCTCTTTTAGTTCTGGAAATTGATTTTCTATGTGTTGTTGAAATTCTTTTAGCACTGTGCAAAAATACTTAAAGTTGTTGCTGTAACCAATTCTTAACGGTTTTCAACATTTCGTCCTTACAAATATCGTAATGCAGTTCATGAAAACCACCTTCAAAAAGCAGCAATTCTGTTTTCGTTGCATTTTCATGAAAGGCCTTTGTTGCTCGGTAATCAATTATTGGATCTGCCGTACCGTGTAATAAAAGGGTGTTCACGTTTAATTGATGTGCAACTTCTATGGCCCATTCCCCAGCATCCATAATTGGGAAAGAAAACATGGGGCTCACTTTATCATGCACCAATGGATCGTTCTTATATTTCTCTACTTCCTCTGGGATTCTAGAGATTCCGGTTGGATCCAGACCAGAAGGCAATGTAATGGAAGGCCACACATTCAACATGACTTTCCCCATAGCCATTTTCCATTTTGGCGGTTCAAAGGCCAATCTTAAATATGGGCTTGTGGCTATAATTCCTTTTATTGGACTTTCTCTCCGCAAGACATAATTCAATACCAAATTTCCACCCATACTATGTCCGTAAAGAAATATAGGCATGCTTGGGAAAAGACTTTTTGCTTTATCTATCACTTTGGACAAAACATCCATTAAAGCAACATAACTGGGACAATGCCCTCTTTTGCCTTCTGATTTTCCATGTCCAAAATTATCATACAGAACCACAGCCATACCAACATCTAAAAGTGCAGGCACTACATGCTCCAAATAACGTCCAGAATGTTCTCCCATGCCATGCACCAAAACCACAACGCCTTTTATAGCATCGGGCTGGGTATATTGCCCATAAATGGAGGTGTCATTATATTGAATTGTATATTCTTGAAGCTTCATGTGTATAAAGTTATGCTTTTTCTATGTAGGTTTCAACTCCGCTCAACCAGCCATTCGTTTTCATTTTTTACTTCAACCTTCCAATACTTCCCGCATTGCCTTTGCCTTTATTAGACATTCTTCATATTCCTTTTCTGGAGATGCTTTAGCGGTTATGGCACTACCCACTGAAAAAGACACATATTCTTGGGTGGCATTGTACAGAATACTGCGAATGACCACATTAAAATCAAAATCGTTCTCAGGAGTAAAATAACCTACTGCCCCACTATACAGTCCTCTCTTGGTAGCTTCTAACTCTTCTATGATTTTCATTGCTGAAACCTTGGGAGCACCGGTCATACTGCCCATAGGAAAGGTTTCTTCTAAAATTTCAACAGGGTTCTTTGATTTTGAAACCTTGGCAACAACTGTAGAAATCATTTGGTGCACTTGATCAAACGTATATACCCTGCACAATTCTTTTACCTTAACACTGCCTTTTTTTGCGCTTTTAGAGAGGTCGTTCCGCACAAGATCTACGATCATGATATTTTCTGCCCTTTCCTTAGCATCATTCTCAAGGTTTTTTATAAGCTGCCTATCTTCTTCTTTATCCAAAGAACGCTTTGCTGTCCCTTTTATAGGCTGAGAGATTATCCTATTTTTTCTCTTCTTTAAATATCGCTCGGGAGAAGCGGACAACAGATACTTGTCCCATATTTTAACAAAGGTCGCAAAAGGAGCTTTCGAAATTTTATTAAGCTTATTATAGGTCTTCAAAGGATTTATCATTGTATCCTGAGCGTAAAATTCCTGACAAAAATTAGCTTCATAAATATCTCCACGATGAATATGGTTGAGCATTTTTCTCACACTGTTAAAATAACTGTCCTTAAAAATTCTAAGTTTTATTTTTACTGGATGTGTCTCTACAATGGGTTCTTCAATTTCATAGTTTCTTTTTAAAATCGAGTCAAAATCTGATTCCATTTCATCATCAACCATATTCAGGTACAGAAAATCCACGGTGTTTCCTGAAATGAAAACTATTTTTTTAGGTTGAAAAAAATAAAGGTCGGGAAAGTCCAATCCATCAAAATTAGTAGAAGAAAGGGTTTCCACATCATTCTTTAAATCATAGGATAAATACCCAAAAATCCAATCTTTAGTCTCGGTTTGATAGGTCAATAAATCTTCAAAAGCATTGTAATGGTCTGTCACTAAACTGGTCAGCCCATCCACGGCCAAAACACAATCAAAAGAACTGTACTTGTCTTTATGGTCATTGCTGTCCAACCAGACCACTTCATTAAACTGTTGCGCCCATTGTACAAGTGATGCTTTAAATTTTGCAACGTCAGAAACAGTAAAAGAAATTTTACTACGCAAAAAAAATGTTTTTAAAGTGAATTTATGAAAGCATTCATAGCCTTCTTATGGGTTTTAGACAATTCCATGTCTGTGATTCCTTTTTCTTCCTTAAAATTATCATAGAAAGAAGGCAATGAAAATGTTGTTGTAATTTCTGCCCCAAATCTGGGAAGCATACCTGAAACTGCTTCCAATGCACCAATTGCGCCCCTTTTACCAGGAGAAGTACCCATTAAAAGCACCTTTTTACCTTCTAAAAAAGACCTATCCAATCTAGAAAGCCAATCCAATAGGTTTTTAAAGTAGGCCGATACATATCCATTATGCTCATTGACAGATATTATAACTCCTTGTACACCTTCAATTATCTTCTTAAATGCAACTACTGAATCTGGAAATCCTTTCGTTTTCTCATGATTTTCACTATACATAGGAAATAACAAATCCGACATATTCAACAACTCTACTTCATGGGACGCTGCCAACGTAGCGGTATGTTTTACCAGTATAAAATTTATAGAGGTAGAAGAATTACTTCCTGCAAATGCCAATATTTTTGCCATGGGTTTATTTCTTTAGACGGACTAAATTACCCTAAATAACATCAAATTGCGAGGATTTTGTCTAGTTTTACGCCGCAAAAAATCCGAAACTACTCTAATACAAGTATATAAGGACAACGTCATAAAAATGAAACAAAGAATAGGTCGGTTGTATTTTATTGATGCCATGCGGGCATGGGCCATTCTCATGATGCTACAGGGTCATTTTGTTGATGGTTTGTTGGACAATGCCTTTATGGACGATACAAGTGCTGTTTATATCATCTGGAAATATTTCAGGGGCATCACAGCTCCAGTATTCTTTACCGTTTCTGGATTTATTTTTACTTTTTTATTGACCAAAGCACCACGCAAAGGTTTTGACAACCCAAGAGTAAAAAAAGGATTAAAGCGTGGTTTTCAATTACTGGTCATTGGGTATCTGTTGCGGCTTAATATTGGAAGTCTTTTAAAAGGGCAGATCTATAGTGCTTTTTATTTGGTGGATGTATTGCATTGTATTGGACTTTCATTGATTGGGATAGTAATCGTCTATTTGATTTGTTACAAAAGTGAAAAATTGGTTTTTCCTTCACTGTTACTTCTCATTAGCATACTCCTCTTTGTTTTTGAACCCCAGTACAAACCCCTAACCTATTCCTTTTTGCCCGAAGCTTTGGCCAATTACTTCACTAGGGCCAATGGTTCTGTATTTACGGTAATTCCATGGATTGGTTATACAGCTTTTGGTGGTTTTCTTTCCACACTTTTTAATCGGTTTAAAGATGCAAAATATTTGTATGTCTTTGCTATTTCCCTTTCTGCCCTATGTGGCCTATGGCTTATTTTTTATTCCTCAGCATTCTTTGTGGATATGGAAAGATGGACAGGCTTAGAACTCTTTAAGGGCATTTATTCCAATAACTACCTCTTTATACGGTTAGGTGATGTTTTGGTGGTTTTTGCCGTGTTTATGCTTTTTAAACGTTTAATGGAGTATAAGACCTTGTTAGAAATTGGCCAGAGCACCTTATCCATTTATGTGGTGCATTTTATTATTCTTTATGGCAGCTTCACAGGAATGGGTCTGTACAGATACTTTAGCTATTCCTTATCCCCTATTGTGGTTATCACTTGTGCCATCTTGTTTATGTTTGTCTGCACCATTATTGCATTACAGTATGAAAAGCATAAGGAAAGCGTTAAATATGCCATTTCTGTCACTTTTACCTATTTCTGGGAGGTACTAAAATCTTGGTACAGAATGGGATTACTACTTTTAAAAAGAAAATAAGTTTTGTGTTTTTCTACTAGAAAACTTCTCTAAACGTTAAGTCTGTTGCCTTATCGCCCATATTATCAAGTTTTGACTACATTTGAGTACAACCAATTTAATCAAACAGCTGAAAAAGCCGACCCTTTTTGCTACGCTGTCCGCTACGCTACCAACTCCCTCCCAAAGGGAAACGCAAGCCAACGGGAGTCTGCGCACAAGCTCAAAACAAACTCACAACATGAAACAAGCATTTAAGAAAAGAATTAAAAAACTAATTTTTTGGTTAATTATCATTTTTATAGTTTTATTTATTTTTAGGCTAATGTATGGATATACAAAAACCATAGATAATACACCAAATCAAACTCAATTCTTTAGTGATATTACTAATTCGAAAAGAAATTATGCAACAAAAAAGTATGAAGTAAAATCGACTACTTCGAATCAATCTGCAATAAAAGTTGACCAGAAATATGAGAAAATTGCCGAAATCAATACTAAATCCTCAAATTTTGAGGAAGAAGAAAAGTCTTCAAGAAAAACAATTAAAAAACTTGACGCATTAATACAATTTGAACAAAAAAGCGGGAATAAAGGTTATCGTAAATTGAATTTAGCTATTGGAGTACCACCTGAAAATTTTGATGCTCTCTACAATCAATTAATAACAATTGGAAAAATTCAAGCGAAACAAATAACAAAAAAGGATAAGACAAATGAATATAAAGAACTAAATGCAAAAAAACATTCGTTAGAAAAAATAAGAACATCACTAATTGAGTTAAAATCAAAGGGTGGGAAAATAGATGAATATATGGGGTTAGAAAACCGTATTCTTGAAATAGAACAACAACTTCAAGGACTTGGAGTAAGTCTTGGAGATTTTGATGATGAAAACGAATTTTGTACGGTACAATTTTCTCTTATAGAAGGAAAAAAAGTAAAAATAGGAACAATGCAAAGGGTAAAAGTAGCATTAGAATGGACTGTTAAAATATACTTACGTATTATGACAACTTTGTTCTTTTTAACTTTATTTGCTTATTTCTTATTACTTGGAATTGATAAACTGAAAATATTTGAACGAATTGTAAATAGAAAAGAATAAAGCCTGTGTACAACAAAAAAATAAAGATAATGAGGGCAATTTACTGGTTATTTGATGGTTATTGCTTCGGAATGAAATCCTCAAAATTTACAATTTTGAGGATTTAGAATATTTAAAAGGAAAAAAATGTAAATTGTGCTCCGTACAAAGTTGGATGTTAGGTGTTTCAAATGCCCTCACTATCCTTACTTCAGTCGTTGGGTTTCATTGCTCCACTCCACCCGCATTTTAGCACATCCCGAAGAAAAATCGGAAAGAGCTAAAATTTTCCCGACACACCTTAACAGATATCTAAGTTGAGTCGCTAAATTTGAGGAGGTAAAATATAAAATAAGAAATGGCACTTTTTCAAAATTCGGTTCTCAACAAATACATTAAGCTGCAAGACCAACAAGCTGTTGAAAAAGCCTATAAAAAGTACACCAAATACTTTCACAACACCGAAAGACAACAAAACATACGGGACAGCAAAGAAGAGCAATTTCAGGAAGGATTCCTGAGAGAATTGTTTGTTAATGTTTTGGGTTACACTTTAAATCCTGAACCAAACTTCAATCTGACTACCGAGTTAAAAAACGAAAAAAATGCAAAAAAAACAGACGGTGCAATCCTAAAAAACGGACAAGCACTTGCTGTAATTGAACTAAAAAGCACCAAAACAAAAGACTTAGAAAGCATACGCCAACAGGCGTTTGATTACAAAGCCAACCAAACTGGTTGTGTGTATGTAATTACTTCTAATTTCGAGAAAATTAGGTTTTACATTAACAATGCTGTTGATTTTGAGGAGTTTAACTTATTTACGTTAAACTTGGAGCGATTTACCTTGATGTACTTGTGTTTGCACCAAAGTAATTTACTCAATAATATTCCGCTGAAGATTAAAACCGATTCGGTAGTTG
>Ga0256845_1002514_pt1 | contig 13203 bp, 15 predicted proteins | sample RiftiametaG_FD_189101 | JGI IMG/M metagenome (GOLD analysis project Ga0256845, IMG submission 189101) | Tube worm associated microbial communities from hydrothermal vent at the East Pacific Rise, Pacific Ocean - Riftia | ecosystem: Host-associated > Annelida > Integument > Unclassified ... | reverse complement strand
GAGATACCAAACTATGTAATAAAGATTCTCTATTTTAACTACTTTGCCATAGAGATAGAGCAGAGAAACAGTATCAAAATCAAAGGCTCTATGGGAAAAATCCTACTTAATCTAGCACTAGGAGAGATAGAGCCATTTAAAAATCAGCTCAATGAGATAGTAAAAATCCTATCCAATCGTGATTTTATGGGTTTCGGTGAAAAATATTTTCAAGTTATTACCCTCTCACTTCTTAGCTTTGCTGAGTTCTATTTTATAGAATCTCAAGCTAAAAAAAATAATAAATACCCTGATATTATACTCACAGGAAGAGACACAAGAGTACCAAACAACTATCTCTTTGAACTCAAATGGATAAAGGGCAAAAATGACTATAACTATATCAAAAAAGATGGGATAAAACAGGTCAAAGGCTACTTGGAGCTTGACAAGATTCGAGCCATCCCAAAGCTTAGAAGCTTTCTGTTGATTGGGTCAAAAGATGGGGTGGAGTTTTTGGAAATGTAGGGTATTTTCCCCCGAAAACACCTATAACCTCCTCTAACTAAAATTAATAACCCCACCATCCTTATTATCAATCTTCTCAATATTAGTCTTGGCATTCACAATTTTCTTATTAATCGTCTGATTAAGCGTACCACCCGAGACAACACCTGTACCTATTATATCCCCATTGATATTAATAGTTGTTCCACTATCACTCTCTTGGCTCTTCTCTCTCTTCTGCTTTGGTATCATCTCACTAATCCTTATATCTTTCACACTCTCATCTCTCGTTATCATCTCGGGAGTGTACTCTTCATCAGGGCGTTGGATGCTCACAATGGTTGAAGCCTGTTCAAATGACTCTTTGAGGCTTCTATCAGAAGCAAATGAGTTATAGAACTGTCTAGCCAAAATCGTTGCCGTACCATCAAAAATAAAATCACTCATCCCAATCACAAAATCAATCTCTTTTGCTATCTCTTCGGCTTGTTCTATGGACATACAAGCGTTTAAAAAAACCAATTTTAGGTTACTATGAGCTGTACCAAACAGAGCTTTTAGATGTTTGGCATTGACCATATCCACCCCAATCTCTCGTTCAAGCTCCTCCTCTTCGTTGTCATTTACTTTTATCTTTGTTTTGATTTTTATCTTGGTGTGAGAATTGCGATTGTTAAAAAACAGACCCCTCTTCCCTGCTCCATGACCCGAAAAGTGTAAAATATCAGGCTTCTCATTGTTAAGCACTCTCACAAAATCAGTCACTTCACAAGCCAACTTTGGTTTTAACTCTATCAAATCCCGATAAGGACTCTCGGCAATCGCGTACTCTATGGCTCGATACTCCTCGTCTAGTGCTAAATCTTTTAGTGGGTCGGCTGACATGAATAGTATTTTTAGTTTCATTTTTTTCCTTTTTTTGGTGTTTTTTTTGAATTGAGGTTATTTATATTTTTATTTTTTCCCTCTAAATATTTTAACTTATATTTTTCAGACATTTGATTATTGTTTATTTTGCTATAAAGGAAAGAAATATCTTTGTAAGCACGAATCAAAGAAGGATATTTAGAATGGTTCTTTTTTATAAATTTTTCTTTAATTGCTATATGTTTTTTCTCATATTTTATTGCATTAGCATAATCCCCTTTTTTAAAATATATATAACCCATATTATAATAACTCATAGCTAAATCTAAATAATTAGAATTGTCTTTTTTATATTCTTTTTCTGTAATAATTAAACTTTTTTTAATATATTTAAAGGCATTGTCATAGTCATCTTCTGATTTATAGATTAAAGCTATATAAGTATAAATTCTAGATGCTTTTAGATAGTTATGATTCTTTTCATATATTTTTAAAAGTTCTTTAGCAAATTTTAATGCATTGGGATAGTCTCTCATAGTTTTATATATTTGACTTATATCATAATAAGCTATTGCTAAATTTGGATAGTTGGGATTATTTTTATATAGAACCTCCATAATAGCTAAAGCTTTTTTATTATATTTTAGTGCATTGGAGTATTCTTTCATAGCTTTATATATTTGACTTATATTATAATAAGTTATTGCTAAATTTGGATGATGGGGATTATTTTTATATAGAACCTCCATAATAGCTAAAGCTTTTTTATTATATTTTAGTGCATTGGGGTATTCTTTCATAGCTTCATATATTTTACTTATATTACCGTAATTTATTGCTAAATATGGATAGTTGGAATTATTTTTATAAAATATCTTACTCATTATTATAGCTTTCTTAGCATATTTTAGTGCATTTTTGTAATCTTTGTTATCTTGATATATTATACTTATATTATTATAGCCTATGACTAAACCTTGATATTTATGACTTTTTTTATATAATGTTTCCTCCATGACTAAAGCTACTTTAGCATACTTAAGTGCATTAAGATTATCCCCTTTATCATTATATAGTTTACTCATATTATTAAAATGTAATCCTAAATCTATTATTAAATCATCTGTTAAAATATAATTATTTTTAATATTAAGTAGTGTTTTTACAAGAGATTTCTGAATATATTTTAGTGCATTGATTTTATCACCCTTGAATAAATATGCTGAACCTATATTATTATAATATGTAATTAAACTATGATGATTTGGGTTATCTTTGTAAAGTATCTTACCTATATTTAAAGCTTTTTTAAAATATCTAAGTGCCTTAGGGTAATTACCTATATCTTGATATATTAAACCCAAATTATTATAACTTATAGACAAAGCTGAATTATTTGGATTATCTTTATAAAGTGTTTCTCTTATAGCCAAAGCCTCTTTACCATATTTTAGTGCATTGATATAATCTCCATATTTCCATAAGAATAAAGAAAGACCTGATAAATAAGTATCATTTTTAGGCTCTAAATCCACAGCCTCTTGATATAACTCTTTAGCATTTTTATACTCCAATCTCGAATGATACTCTTTGGCTTCAAGATAAGCACTTTGTGCTTCAAATTTTTTACTCTCCTCTCGTTTTTCTCTACTCTTTTTTCTAAACTCTCGTAGTAATTCATGATATTTACTATATTGATGATTTTTCAAATAGTTTTGAGCTTTTGTCAAAATAGGTTTAAAATCATTATTCTCTTTTTTTAGCTTCTCAATTAGTGCCTCTAACTCTCTTTTTGCTTTTAATGCTCTGTCTAATTTAGATTGTAGTTGTGAGCCATCTTGATTATTAGCTAACTTTTTAACCATTTGAAGTATCTCATTATTAGTTTTATCTACTTTATCAAGTCTCTTACCAAAATAGTCCGTCAAATTTTTCTCTATTTCGGGATATTTCTTGATATAGTTAAAAAAACCACTCTTGGTCAAATCAAACTTTTGACCATTAAAAACAATAATGGTGCTATTAGAGATATTGTTCTCTTTAAACTCAACCTTATCAGCAAAAAGAAGAGAACAAAACATTATTAGGATAATAATTTTTTTCATTGGAATACCTTTATTGTGGAGTTTTTAGTTTGATTTTTGCTAAACTCTATCTCTTTCGTAGAAGCAGAGTTATTGTTATCATTTCGTAGCTCTATGGTTGAGTTTGTGCTATTATTCTCTTTTATTGTTACTGATTTATTGGATGAAGTATACCAATAACCAATAAATGATACAAAAATAATTACTCCACCAGTAATTAAAACCTTTAGCTTTTTACCATCAGAATTATAGATATTGATAGTTCCATGATTTTTTAAATCTTCAATATTTGTTTTTGAATTAACTGTTTTGTTCTCGTTCATTCTCTTCCTTTTTATAGCTTTTTTCTAAATATGACCGATAAACCCTAAAAATCTCCTCCCGTTTCATAGGTGGATAGATGGTATTAATCATCTCCTCTGTAACACTCTCTCGCAGAAACTCTTTGGTAAGCAGTTGTCTGACTCGAATATAGGGCATATATGCCAACATCTTGGTCAATGCCCACTTTTTATCGGCTTGGCTACCTGTGAGCAGAGCCAAAAACTCTTGGGGGTTGTAGTTGGTGTCCCAGTTGATTTTCTCTATTGCATCAACCAATAGTAGCTTACGCTTTTTGGAATAGTTGGATATATCTCTAAAAATCTTCATGCTCCTACAACTTTGCCAAGACAACCCTCTCGAAATTGTCAAGAACCTCTGCTACTTTTGCCCTTTGATAGGCTTTGTCTCTGCCCAAAGATACCCTTTTGGCTAAGGTGTTTACCCCTATCTCTCTGTAGATTTCCAAAACTCTTTTGCAGTACTCTTTGAAATATCTTACATCTCTTTGGGTGTAAAATTTGGCAGATTGGTTACACTGCGTTATCAGATTTCCCCACACAATCGACTCATCAAGCAGAGCGATATGATAGACATCCACCATATCTTTGAACTCCTCACGATAGAGTAGTGTGGCGAGTTTGCTTGTGATGATATTGTGCAGGTTGTCGAGTCGATACCCACTATCCACAAGTAGGGTGCTGTTGCTTCTCTGACGCAAATCAAGAATAAACTGTAGTTTGAGCTTGACATCATCATTGTAGACATAGTAGGTAGAGACATCTTTTTGCTCTTTTGGCACGGCTGACAAAATCAAAAAGTCACTCTCCTCTTCTATCTTATAGACCTTTTCAATCTCCTCAATCACTGCCTTTTTGGCTCGAACAAAATAGTCTAAACTCTCTTGTGAACCATCCAAATTGATAAAAAAGTCCAAATCTTCGGCATGTCTCAAAATAGTGTTACCCTCTTGGGATGGCAAGATAAAACGGTTGAGCGTTGAGCCACCTGTCACATAAAAATTGGTCGGCTTAGAGAAGACCAACTCCAAGATTTTGTCCTGAAAAGGGTAGAATCGTTCATAATAATAAGCATCATCTTTGATGGTAAAAAAGTCTTTGACATCATCAAAAGAGGGCAAAACATCCGAGACAAACCCTCTATCTACCTCATCAATATCCCCAAAGAACTCAATAAAAACCTCTCTATCCATATTCTCCTTTAGAAAACCTCTAGTAAGTAGTTTTCCAACAGACTCTCTAGGCATGTGGGTCAACATCCTATTCAAAGCCCACCTCTTATCAGCCTCACTACCCATAAACAGAGTCAAAAACTCTTGGGGGTTATAGTTGGTGTCTGTGTTTATCTTCTCTATGGCGTTTAGTAGGTTTATCTTTTGCTTTTTTGGGTATCTTGTTATGTTTTTGTAGGGGGTCATTTGTTTTCCTCTGATTGTATTATACAAGGGTGTTTTCGTGGGAAAACACCCTACCGATTTTATTATTTTGTAAAATTCAAAGTTTGATTAACTGTTCCACCTTCAACATTAGCAATCCCATTTACATCCCCATGAATATTAATAGTTGTTTTTCCTTTTGAGGTTTTTTTAGCAAACGCCTTCTCAAAATCCTTAATGACATCAGCCGAAGCCACACGGATATTTTCGCCTACTCTGTAATAGACTGTTCCCTTTTTATCTGTGTTGTCTCCAAGCTTCAAATCCCTTGATAGTGAGATAAGTCTACCATGAGGCTTAATTGAGAATACAAGAACTTCTTCCTCTCCATATTCAACCCATTCAACTTTTAGTGATGTAAATTCGGGTTGAGAGAAGTTGTTTATATTTTGTAAAATATCTTTTGTAAATTTACTTATACTTTTCATTTTAGGGGCTTCAAAATCAAAAAAGTTCTTATTTTTATCTTCAATCCCAATAATCAAATAAGCTATTTTATCAATCGAATGAATATCCCCATTAGCAAGAGCTAACATATCTTTGAAAAACTCCCCTTTTAAATCCTCTTTTTTGTACCACTCTCTTTTGAAATCTACTTTTGCATTTTCACCTTGGTCTATTATTGTTTGTAACTCTTCTGTTGTCATTACTTTTTCCCTATACTTATAATATAGATTTATGATATAAGAAAAAAGATAAAATAGATATAAAATTCAAACTAATTTCAATATTTTTTCATAAAAGATATAGGTAGATATGTCTGTTGTGTATATAGTTTGATTTTTATTGTTTTAATATATTAAGATAGAATGCTTTGTTTATCAATTCTACCAAACCCTATGTTATAATTCCACATCACCACCAAAGGCAAGAGATGAAAAAGATTATATACGGAAATAAAAGTGAGTTGGAAGTTGTCTAAAAAATTCAGTCCATTATCATATGACCTCAACCAAACATTTGATAAAGATGATTTTATGACCCTCATCTACTCAATGGGATTTATAACTATCAAAGATGAGATAGTAGAGGGACTCTATAATTTTGAGATACCAAACTATGTAATCAAAATCCTATATTTCAAGGATATTTAGAGCTTGATAGTATCAAAAAAAAATATTGCTAAACTTAGGAGCTTTTTATTGATTGGGTCAAAGAATGGAGTGGAGTTTTTGGAACTAGAATAGCCCTACTCACTTCTACAAAATCTTTCTTGCAAACTAGCAAAAAACTCTCTTTGAGATTATGTTTAAGAGTATGAAATTTTTGAATAAGTTAATGTGGGGCAATATATAGGGAGGGTAGCCTTTATGACTACCCTAAAATGAGGTAGATAACTATTTTTTTCTAAGCTCTTTGATTCTAGCTTTTTTACCTTTTAATGCTCTTAGGTAGAATAGTTTCGCTCTTCTTACTCGTCCTCTTCTTAGAACTGTAATACTCTCAATACTATCTGAATATAGTGAAAAAATTCTCTCAACACCAACAGAGTTAGCACCGATTCTTCTTACGATTGCTGTTCTACCAGTTCCTTGACCACGAACTGAGATACATACACCCTCGAAGTTCTGTACTCTACTCTTGTTTCCCTCTTGAATATGAACAGCTACTCTTAGTGTATCACCTGCTCTAAACTGTGGAATAGACTTATTCTCTAGTTGTTTCTGTTCAAAATTCTCAATATATTTATTTCTCATCTGCCTACCTTTTCTTGTTTATCATCTATCTGAAGATTTTTATGCATATCAGGTCTAAAGAATTTAGTCTTAGCTCTAGCCATAGCATTTTTTAAGTCCGAGATTTTACCGTGATTTCCCTTTAGAAACTCTGACGGGACACTATTTTGGTTATAAATATTTGGTTTTGTAAAAGATGGTGCTTCCAAAGAAGACAACTCAAAACTCTCAATACTCAAAGAGTCACTATTTCCAAGCACCCCTCTCACATTTCTAGCCACTGCATCACACATAACCAATGAAGGCAACTCACCACCTGTTAGAATAAAATCACCTATAGAGAAAACCTCATCAACTCTCTGCTCTATAAATCTCTCATCTATCCCCTCATATCGTCCCGATACAAATACTAGATGCTCTTTTTTAGCTAACCGTTTAGCATCATTTTGTTTAAAAGGTTTACCCACGGGAGTAGCCACCACCACATAGGCATTAGATGAAGAGTTTTTAATAGCATCAACCGTATCAAATAGAGGTTGAGGCATCATTAACATCCCTGCCCCACCTCCAACCATTGGTTTATCTACTTTGCTATGCTTGTTTTCTGTGTAGTCTCTTGGGTTTATATAATCTATCTCTATATGGCCATTACCTATAGCTCGTTTTAATATAGAGTCTGTGAAATACCCCTCTATTATATTTGGAAATAGAGTTATGAAGGTGAATTTCATTTTTTACCTTTTTAAAATATTATGAAGCCTCCAAAATCTCTTTTGCATCCACTACAGACACGATTTTGGATTTAATATCTGTCTCCACCAAGTAGCGTTTGATATAGGGAATGAGAAAAGTCTTAACAAATCCATCTTTGACCAACTTCTCGTCAGTCTCAATAAACATATAGTTAACATCAGCTAACCGTTGCATCTCTCTAACTTTGCCCAAAACCTCACCATCCTCAACAACACTACACCCCTCTATATCAAACCAAAAATGTTCACCATCTTCTAGCTTACATCTCTCTCTAGTCTCCTTGAGAGTCGCGTATATCTTGGTATTGGTTAGTTTTTTTGCATACTCTACTCCCTCATAACCTTTGAATGCTATGATACCTCTATCTAAATTGATTCTTAGGACTTCGAGTGAACCTGAACTGCTTTTAAAACTGTAACCTACTTTGAACTGTTCTGGGAAATCTGTGTGGAGATAAAGTTTTAGGTCTCCGTGGAGTCCATGGGTTTTGCCTATTTGTGCTATGAAAAAACGAGTTGTTTTCGTTTTTTGTTCTCTTTTGGTGTGTGACATGGTCACCTACCTTTTTGATTCTACATTAACTCTGTAGTTACATCCACCTTTGGCTTTACAACCCGAGATGACTGTTTTTATAGAGTTAATCATTCGCCCCTCTTTACCTATGAGTTTACCTACATCTTCACTATTTGCTACTATAGTAATCTCATCATAGTTCTCTTCGAGATTTCTAACTGATACAGCTATATCTTCAGGATGGCTAACTAACAGTTTGGCATATTCAGCGACGAATTCAGAGACCATCTAAGACTCTACTTGCTTGTGATTTTTTTAACTCTATCACTCATCTGAGCACCAACAGAAGTCCAGTAGTTTAGTCTCTCCATATCTACAGTTAGATTATCCTCTTTGACCATTGGATTATAGTGACCGATTGACTCTATCCAACCACCATCTCTTCTTTTTCTACTATCTGTTACTACGATTCTATAAAAAGGTTTCTTTTTTCTACCCATTCTTGTAAGTCTAATTGTTGTCATGTCTATCCTTGAAATAATATAATTTCAGCAAGGGTTAACTACTCCCAAAACGCATCTGCGTAAGCCATCTGCTGACAATAGCTTGTAAGTACTGACAACTATCATTAATGATAAAACACTCATCAATACTTAAAGTGGAATTTTATCAAATAAATAGTTATACAAAGCTAAATTTAGTAGTTTGTGGTTAACTAAAGTTCAACCCTACCTAGGAATTCCACTCTGTGCCTGTTTCATCATATCCTGCATCTGTCTCATTCCACCCTTTCCTGATAGTTGCTTTGCCATCTTTCCTGCATTTTTAAACTGCTTCAAGACACGATTTACCTGCACCTGAGAGAGTCCTGCACCCTTTGCTATTCTTCTTTTTCTAGTATTATTAAGTAAATCAGGATTCTCTCTCTCTTTTGGAGTCATAGAGCTAATGAGTGCTTTGATAGAGCGAATCTCTGATGAGTTCTCCAAATCCATATCACCAATCTGTTTTGCCATGCCACTCATACCCGGTATCATACTCATAATAGATTTCATTGAGCCAAGCTTCTTCATAGAATCCATCTGCTCTAAAAAGTCATTGAAGTTAAACTTACCCTTTTTAATCTTTTTTGTAAGCTGTTTGGCTTTTTTCTCATCTATTACACTCGCTGTCTTCTCGGCTAAAGATTCGAGGTCACCTGCCCCCATTAGACGACTTGTAATCCTATCAGGAATAAATGTCTCCAAATCAGGCATCTTCTCACCAGCACCAATAAATCGTAGAGGTACTCCAACTTGATGAGCGATACCGAGTGCTACACCACCTTTTGAGTCACCATCATATTTGGAGAGAACAACACCTGTGATACCTATCTTCTCTTTGAATGTCTGTGCTGTTCGTACAGCATCCATACCTGTCATCGCATCTGCTACATAAAAGAGTTCATCAGGATTTGCTACCTTTTTGATATTTGCCAACTCATCCATCAGCTCATCATCTATAGCTAGTCGCCCTGCTGTATCTATGAGAACCACATCATATAGCTCTTTTCCTGCTCTTTGGATAGCCTCTTTGACTAATTTTTGAGGAGTAGAGTTCTCATCAGCTACCAAAGCAACATCCATATCAGCAGTAATCTGTCTAAGTTGCTCAACAGCTGCTAATCTCTGTAAATCTCCTGCTACAACCATAACTTTTTTCTTTCTCTGCTCTCGTAGAAAATATGCTAATTTACCTGTTGTAGTGGTTTTACCTGACCCCTGTAGACCAATCATCAATACAACAGTAGGTGGTTTGGAGGCAAATACAAAACCTTGATTCCCTTTGGCAGTCAAAATCTTCTCTAACTCAGATTGCAAAGCTCTCATAAAGTTCTCTTTACCAATACCTTTCTCTTTGGTCTCTTTCTCTACAACAGCTAAAAGCTCTTTTACAACTTTGTGATGAACATCAGCTTTTAACAAAGATTTTTTTAACTCTTTTATCGCTTTGGTCAATGCTTTGTTGTCATCATAAAAACGAATCTTATCTATAGCACCTTTAAAACTACTCGTTAGGGTATCAAACATATTTATCTCTTTTTTATATTTAAATTATTGTAGGGATTATAGCAAAATGGGCTTAAAAATTTGTATCTTGGGAATATTAATATAGAGTAGTAGGAGGGGGTAACCTTGATGGCTACCCTCAAAATTAACAAGAGTAAGTAGAGATATACTCAAACGCTGTTGGTCTTCCCTCAACAGGAATAACATGTCTATCAAACATATAACTAACATACTCATGAACATACTCCGAAGACATAATAGGTGCTAAGAACTCATGGTCTTTCTCTAGCCCCTCTAGTGCATCTCTAAATGAGTTTGGAAGTTCAGGAATTCCTCTCTCTGCTATCTCTTCTCTAGTAAGCTCAAATAGGTCTTCGTTAAATGGTCCAACTAATGGATACCCACCTTTTTTGATACCATCAAGTCCAGCAATCATAAGGACAGCAAACGCAAGATAAGGACAAGCAACGCTATCTGGGAATCTTGTCTCAATTCTTGTCGCTTTTTCACCTGCACCATATGGAATTCTACAAGCTGCCGAACGATTTTGGCTAGAGTAAGTTAAGATTCTTGGAGCTTCAAATCCTGGTAAAAGTCTCTTAAATGAGTTTGTACTTGGATTTGTAAATGCAGCAACAGCCTCTTTGTGAGCAAAGATACCAGATAGATAATCGAGTGCTGTTTTACTTAGATTAGCATACTCACCCTCTTTGTAGAATAGATTTTTACCATTTTTCCATAGAGATTGGTGTACATGCATACCGTTTCCATTGTCATTATAGATTGGTTTTGGCATAAATGTAGCTGTTTTACCATTGAGGTGTGCTACCATTTTTACAACATACTTATATTTTTGTACATTATCTGCAGCTGTGATAATGTCAGAGAATACTATTCCAATCTCATGTTGACCTTGTGCCACTTCGTGGTGACCTAGCATAACCTCTAGTCCAACCTCTTCAAGTACCTGCATCATCTCTGCTCTCAAATCTACAGCAGGGTCAGTTGGTTGTACAGGGAAGTATCCACCCTTAATTCTTGGTCTATGACCCATGTTACCCATCTCACCATAATCAGCATTATCAGCCCAGTGACCCTCATCAGTCTCTACTTTGAATGATTGATGGTTATCATTATCTACAATTTTTACATCATCAAAGATGAAAAACTCATTTTCTGGTCCAAAATAAGCAGCATCAGCAATTCCTGCATCATCTAATGCTTGAAGTGCTTTTTTTGCAATACTTCTTGGACACTTAGCATAGAGTTCATTTTTATAGATGTCATAAACATCACAGATAACAATAGCTGTACTATCTGCTGTAAATGGGTCGAGGAATGTAGAGCCTACATCTGGTTTGAGGAGCATATCTGATTCATTAATTGGTTGCCAATTTTCGATTGAAGAGCCATCAAAAGGGAGTCCACCCTCAAACTGTTCAGCAGTAACTGCACTCATTCTATATGAGATATGATGCCATGCACCCTTGACATCTGTAAATCTAAAATCTACAAACTCTACCTCATTATCTTCACAGAAGTTAAAAAACTCATCTACATTGTTTACAAATTTACCCATTTGTTTCTCCTATATTTTTAATTTGCGACAATTGTATCGGAAACTTTTAAAAAAATAAAGGGTCTAATGGCTAAAAAGTAAACAATTTCTGTTCTTTTTGTTCAAAGGTAACAGCTTTTTGGTATCCAACCCTCTTTGCTACTCCTTTTGCCTCCTCATATCCAAACCCTACTTGCCCTACACTATGGGCATCAGAAGAGAATGTAATAGGTATATCTAACTCATAAGCTACTTCTAAGAGAGAGGTAGAAGGATATATCTCTTCAATAGGTTTTCGTAGACCTGCACCATTTAATTCTACTACCATTCCTGATTTTTTAATAGCTTTTAGTGCATCAAAAGCTATAGTTCGTATATCTTTGGATGGCATATATCTAAATACTTTGATAAGGTCAAAATGTCCTACTATATTAAAATATCCTGTTTTTGCCATAGCCTCTATAGCATCGAAATACTCCTGCCAAATATCATCTATATTTCGACTCTTCCACTCTCCTATAAATTCAGGATTATCAAAACCCCACTTGTCAAGAAAATGGACAGAACCTATCAAGTAGTCAACATCTGCATCTAATACTCGCCTGTCCATATATCCTTTTAGATAATCTACCTCATATCCCAATAGAATCTCTATCTCTCCTTGGTATCTCTCTTTTGCATCTAACACCTCTTGGGTATACTCTTTCATCTCATCAAATTTGAGACGATAATGGCTATCAAACTCCATTGGAGCGTGTTCAGAGAAACCATAAATATCTATTCCTAGCTCTATAGCTCTCTCTATATATTCATCTATTGAACCCTCTGCGTGGTTACATCTTGTTGTATGGTTATGTAAGTCTATTCTCATGGTGGAATTTTATCATATAAATCTTTTTTTTAAACTCTTATGTTATAATCAAAAAGATAATATAAAAATAGCGTTTAATAGAATCAAAGAGAGTATAAAAAATAATGAAAAAGAGAGTAAAAGTATCATATCAAGGTATAGCAGGGGCATATTCACATCTAGCATGTTATAGCTATTTTGGAGAAAATATTGAGTGTTTAGAGAATGAGACTTTTGAAGATGCTATGGAGCAGGTCGAAGAGGGAGAATCAGACTTTGCTATCATTCCTATCGAAAATAAAACAGCAGGTAGAGTTGATGAGTTCTATGGTCTAATACCAGAGATGAAACTACAGATTGTAGGAGAACACTACCAAAAAGTTGAACACTGTTTTATAGGGCTTCATAGTAGCACATTAGAGGATATTCAATACGCCTACTCTCATCCACAAGGTTTAGCACAGTGCCCTTAGTTTAAATCGCCAAAAACACAAAGTTTATGGTTATGATTAAGGTCTAAGCTACCTTAGTAAGTTGTTTAAGCAAGATACCTCTTGCACCATTTATATCTCTATCAACAATAATTCCATT
>Ga0256845_1002513_pt1 | contig 13215 bp, 12 predicted proteins | sample RiftiametaG_FD_189101 | JGI IMG/M metagenome (GOLD analysis project Ga0256845, IMG submission 189101) | Tube worm associated microbial communities from hydrothermal vent at the East Pacific Rise, Pacific Ocean - Riftia | ecosystem: Host-associated > Annelida > Integument > Unclassified ... | reverse complement strand
CCTTCGCCTCAGGGCTCTGTACACGAATGGTGATCTTGAAGAATACTTCAAGTTTCATTTCGAGCAGGAATACTTGCGTAATCACCAAAGTCGCTATGCAAATGGGAACGTCCCCGAACTCTTTGACAAAGCACCCTCTCGATCACACAAACTCCGGTCAGTTGCTTGATTTAACCGTGTCGTAAAAGAGCCGCACCCATTTCGGTAGCATCGTCACCGCATGCAGTGAGACAGGATAACATAAGTCCGATTGTTGCGTTCTGCGCCCAGATTCTTCGTAGCATTGTACCCCCCAGAGCGAGAAGCTCACGAATTGTGACCTCCTCGATTGGTTCTTCTGTTTGGGTGTATGCCGGCGAAACGAGGGCGTTACAGTCCGTCCCAACTATTTTGAAATTGCTTGGAGGACTGACTCGCCAAAGGTAAAAATGTCATGACAATTCGGGTGCTCCATGAACTCAGCCTTTCAGCTAAGTTACAAAGACCGCCGCGAATCTATCGATACTTGAATATGCGCAAACTCAAAGAATATCCCGCAGCCGATAGTGCTCAAAGACTCTCTGACTTCCTCGAGGTCGAAGGTATTGAAAACCAGCTGCGCCCAAGGGGAGCAGGACAAGGTGTTTGGGTTTTACGCGATGATGATTTACTGAAGTCTCGCCAATTGTTGGCGCAGTTTGAGGCCGGGTTTGGCAATCAAGTGGGGGCAGTGAAGGCTAGTGCGCTCGACTCTTTGGAAGAGCCGAGCGTCGCTGAACACAATCAGATTCCTTCTCGTTTCAAACTGAGGGAGAAAGCGCAGGCAAAGAGAAAAGAGCGGCAAGTTGCTCGGCGCCCAGTCTACACCCCACAGCTAAGTGGTGCCCGACGAACTGACGAATCTATGGGCGTGGGCGTCATTCTTCTTATGATAGGCTGCGTGCTGGTCGCCGTTTTATCTAACGTTGGAAAGAAGTGGATGCCGAGCCTGTGGATAGTACCAGTTGACATGGTCACCTTGCGCATTGGCTTCTTCGACCCTCTTGAGCCTTGGCGCCTTGTGACTCCAATATTCATTCATTTTGGTTTCTTTCACCTCATTTTTAATGGATTGTGGTTGAAACGCTTGGGGGCGCAGGTCGAGTCCCATCACGGTACAGTGAGATTTCTCCTGTTGGTTGTTTTTAGTGCGATTGCAGGCAATTGGGCTCAGTTTAAAGTAAATGGGAGCCCTCTCTTTGGGGGCATGTCCGGGGTAAACTACGGGCTTTTTGGCTTCGTTTGGATGCAGTCGCGCTATGGATCTCAGCGTCTCTATAGTCTGTCACCGGCTGATGTGTGGATGTTGATGATTTGGTTGGTTCTTTGTGGCATTGGCCTCGTTGGGCATGTGGCCAATGCCACCCATGCTCTTGGGCTAGTTGCAGGACTTGCCGCTGGCTTGCCAGCCTATTTTCGGTTTCGTACTACCTATCGCCATGCGGCCCAACCAGAAAAAGGTAGTTGGGCAGATCAAAATCTCAAAGGTTGGAAGCGTTTTGAGAAACTGTATTTTGAACCTTACGCGCCCGGCTGGTTCCTATTGATAGCTCTTGTTATTCTTGGCATCTCTTACGCATAGGAGCGCAAGAATATTACCCTTCGGATGTCTCCAAATGATCGGCGATGACCCCTGCATACTCTGTCGTGTACCATCTAAGAAAATGAGTCCTATCCATCGGACGAATGAAGGACGAATTGCCTATTTCGTCCTCGACTTTCCAGGTATGCTTCGCGATTGCACAGATATGAAGGTGGTAACTTTGACCCAAGCCGTACTCGTAGCGCACCCCATCTACCAATAGTTCAGCTATCTCGGGCGTAAGCTCGCCCTTTTCTGTAATATTCACCCGCTGTGCTCTCATGATATCCTCTTCGTTCTTTCCGATTCACTCTCGTTCGGTGGTGATGAAACGGCGCCCTCGTTCGAGAGCGTTACGTCTATTTTGAGCCTAGAAACACCGCCTTGCCAGGTACTTTCTTCAGCGACGAAGGTCGAGACGGCGCAAAAGTATATATTGAGACATTTTGTAGTTTTTCTCTACAAAGCCGTTTTATAGATGAGCGGACTGTGATGAAAGGGAGTGGCAATGGCTCTCAGTATTTCCACGAATATTCCGGCGCTATTTGCTCAGAGAAGTCTTCAAAAGAATCAGCGCCTGCTCGCACAAAGCATGATTCGCTTATCGAGTGGTCTACGTATTGCATCAGCGGCCGATGACGCGGCAGGGCTAGCTATCAGTGAAGGTATGCGCGCACGTATTCGCTCAATGAGCGTTGCTGAACGCAATGCAGGGGATGGGGTCTCCATGTCCCAGACTGCCGAGGGCTCCCTGGGGGAGGTGCAAAATATATTGAGCCGAATGCGTGAACTTTCTACCCAAGCTTCCAATGGCACCCTTTCTAGTACCGATAGGGGAGACATAAATATCGAGTTTGGTGAACTTCAGTCTGAGGTAACCCGCATTCAGGGGGGCACAAAATATAACGATATAGCGATCATCGCTACGGCTGCCATCCCGATTCGTTTTCAAGTTGGAGTGGACGGTACTTCGTTTGACAGCATTTCGGTGGTTTTTGGCGGCGTGGCTTTGGCGACCCTCTTGGCGGCGTCCACATCTTTGGACACATTAACGGGGGCTCTCAGCTCCCTATCCGTGATTGACTCGGCAATCGAAAAGGTGTCGACAAGTAGGGCCAAATTTGGCGCTGCCATGAATCGATTGGAGAGCGCAACCAATAATATCATCACCATGCGCCTGCACTTGACCGAGGCGCGTTCGCGTATTGTGGATGTTGATATTGCCCACGAATCGACGCAACTTGCTCGCCGTCAAGTATTGGTCAACGCCGGGGTCGCTGTTTTAGCCCAGGCCAATAATTTGCCGCGGGCCGCGTTCAGCCTCATCACGACAGGCAACGCCTAGAGAGGTGCGTTGAGAAAACGAGTTCACTCGCAGGCCCAAGTGTTCCGTTCGAGCTATTTATTTTGAGATGATTGTAGGCGTCTCTGATCGGATTGCGCCCGATAACGCTGATAATTTTCTAAAACGCGCACTACGTAATTTTGAGTTTCTTCGTAGGGGGGGATTCCGCCGTAGCGGATTACGGCACCTTCGCCTGCATTGTAGGCCGCAACCGTGAGGTGAATATCGCCGTTGAACATATTGGCGAGGATGCGCAGGTAGCGTGAGCCCCCCATGATATTTTGGCGAGGATCCATTATATCGGCCACCATCATGCGTTCGGCGGTAAATGGCATCAATTGCATCAAACCGTGAGCGCCCGCGGGGGAGAGCGCCCGAGGGTCGAAATTGCTTTCTACCTGAATGACGGCTCGTATGAGTTCTTCGGGCAATTGGTAAAGGGTGGCGGCCTGACGAATATGCGTGTCGTAGCGGGTTAATCGAGCGAGAGAGTGGTCGCTGGGCATGTGCACAGCCGCAGTCTTCTTTTTACCAACAGCGACTCGTTTTGAGCCGGCCTTGGGTTTGCTGGTAAAAGAAATGACGCCATCTTTACCCACTGTGCGATGAATGTCGGCCTCTGCGCTGGCAGAGACTAGCAATGCCAACAGGAGGGCAAGAGAGGCGCGTGAAGCTTGCATCAAGCCCATTGTAGACGCCAAAGAGGAGATCTTCGCAACTTTGATCGTCTGAGGAGGGAAATTGTCACTAATCGCCTAAATGAACGATGATATTGACACAATGAGTGACAAACCCCACTTGGGCTTGGAGGCATCAATCAGTTAAGTAGGTATAACCCCTGAGAGACTCTTCGTAGTGCCCTAAGAGCATACGTACTTGCTCGTTGTCGAGACGCCCCGCTCGCACCGCTCTATCAGCCTGGCGCCTCATGTGTTCCACCATGTCATCGGGTTTGTACTGGACGTACTTGAGAACTTCATTGACATTATCGCCTTTTACAACGTGAGCGACTTCATAGGTGGTTTCGTTGAGGCGTACGTGGGCGGCATTGGTATCGCCAAAGAGATTGTGTAAATCTCCTAATATTTCTTGGTAAGCCCCGTTGAGGAACATACCTAAATAGTAGGGCTCTTCTTTCTTGAGCGGGTGCACTTCCAATATATCCCGCTCGTCTTCTAGATCGATAAACCGGTCCACGACCCCGTCACTATCGCATGTCATATCTGCCAAAGTGCAGGTAATCGTCGGCTGCTCTTTGAGACGATGAATTGGCATAATAGGAAAGAGCTGATCGATTGCCCAAATGTCCGGTGCGGACTGAAAGACCGAAAAGTTGCAATAGTAGATGGCGCTCAATGCGCGCTCTAAATCTAGTAGCTCTTCAGGCACATGCTTGAGACGCTTCAATGTATGTTGAATTTTTGCACAACAATGCCAATAAAGTCGTTCTGCGTGCGCTTGTTCGCGCAAACCTAAGTACCCATACTTGAAGAGACTTTGCGCCTCTTCCTTGGCCTGGGTCGCGTCATGGTAGCTCTCTTGTACATTCTTTGGGACTACATTTTTGTATGTATCATAGAGTTCTCGCAAGACTCTATGGGCGTCCTTTGTGGGTACAATGGGCTGGCCGTAGCGGACCTCATTTACGCCCACTACCTCAAAGACCAGTACCGAGTGGTGAGCCGCCACAGCTCGACCGCTTTCACTTATAATGGTTGGCGCGGGCACCGTTGCTTTTTCACAAGCAGTTTTCATCGTATCGACTACGTCGTAGGCATATTCTTGCAACTGGTAGTTCTTGCTTGCATGAAAGTCGGTTTTTGAGCCATCATAATCGATTGCTAACCCTCCCCCCACGTCAATATATTCCATGGGGCAGCCCATTTTATGGAGTTCGGTGTAAATATTCCCGGCCTCTTGCAACGCATTTTTAATGGGAATAATACTCGATATTTGGCTACCAATATGAAAATGCAAGAGTTTGAGAGTATCAAGCATTTTTGCCTCTTTGAGGCGTTCCACCAGTTGCACTATCTCGGCGCTAGAGAGACCAAATTTGGCTCGATCCCCCGATGACTTAGCCCATCTTCCGACTCCTTTACTGCTCAACTTGGCCCGCACCCCTAACATGGGAACAATTCCAAGCTTGCGGGAGGCAGTGATTGCTAACTCGACCTCTTCTAGGCGCTCAATGACAACAATGACCTTCTTGTCGAGGCGTTGAGCCAAAAGCGCCGTCTCCATGTAGGCGCGGTCTTTGTAGCCGTTGCAAATAATCAGGCAGCCAGCTCTTCTCATTGATGAGAGCGCAATGAGGAGTTCTGGCTTGCTGCCAGCCTCTAGGCCGTAGTCAAATTCCTCTCCAAATTGTACAATGTCTTCAATAAGATGATGCTGTTGGTTTACCTTAACAGGAAAAACTCCCTGGTATTTTCCAGGGTAATCGTACTCATCAATCGCCTTGTTAAATGCACCGTTGAGGCGTGCAATGCGATCCCTCACTATATCGACGAAGCGTACCAATAGGGGCATATCGAGGCCCCGTGCTTTGAGATCGACCGCGAGTTGGTGGAGATCGATTCGCGTCGGATTATCCGGGTCGGGGGTGACAACGACGTTGCCCTCCTCGCCCACGTGAAAATAGGGACGCCCCCAACCAGCGACTTGATAAAGTTCAGAACTCTTTTCGGTGTTCCAACCTTCTTCAGGTAGTTCATCATCGAGATCGGAGCGGGTGGAGTCGGGGCCTGTGTTGGAAGATTGAGTCATCGAGTTCGATTGGGGGTTGTGCGGCGGGCGTCTAGATCTAGAGGAGTATGCTCAAGAGCGGGGGACGAATTTTAGTCGGGCCAAAGTTGAGTGGGCAGCCCCCCACGCGAGGCGAGGGCGAAGTAATCCATCAGACCAGCAACAGTGATGTGGAGCAAAAAGCCAGCATAGATACTGCGTGTGCGCATTGCCAATGAACCAAGAACTACCCCAGCAACAATGGCGCCGTGGGCCTCTAGGTAAGGTTTTCCGTAGTGAATCATGCAATAGGGCACAGCCATTACAAAAATTGCGCTAGCCCCCATGGTGCGTCTGAGGGCCGCCAAAATCCAACCGCGAAAGAAGAATTCTAGGGCGAAAAACTGGGCGAAGTACATCGTTTCCCAAACTAAGAGATCGAACCAGCTTCGAGACGACTCTTTGTAAAATGGGTAATACGCCAAAAAGTCTTTTTGCTGAGAGAGCAGAGCCATCGCCCCGACCACAACGACTAAGCAAAGCCCGTAAATCCACAAATGGGAGACAAAACCTTTCACGCGCAACCCCATATCGAGCACGCTATCTCTAGGAAAAAGTACCCTCCAAACAATCAGAGGGCCAATAACATAGCCCCCAATACGTGAGGCGGACCACCATGCGTAGGAGTAGAGGTTGCGGTACTTTTTAAATTGGATCCACTCGTGCCCCTCACCCTCAAAGTACTGCAACATGGGCTGAAGAGTGCTTCTAAAAAAGACCTTACCACCGTAATAATCCTGAAGGGTAAGAGTTACGCCCAGTAGAATGAGGCATACGATGGGGCGATAGTCTATCTCATTGTGCTCACGGGCAAATGAGCGTGCCTCTTCGTCAATATCTCGCCATGTATCGCGAAAAATGAACCAAATAAGAGGTGCTAAAAGGAGTAAAACCGGCAGAGGAGCCAGCGCTTTTACCGGCGGATACTGTAAAAGAGCATCGAACGTACTCGCCACCTCTAGGGAGGGCACAAAGGTCTCGAACGCCGGAAAGTCAGCTGGCTTCATCAATTCAATCAGCCTTGGCTGCGATGTGAGCCCCATCGCGTAAACGGCGCAAGCTTACTTTTTTGCCCAAAATAACGAGTACATCAAAAAGTCCAGGGCTTGCGGTTCGCCCGGTGAGAGCCACCCTGGTGGGCTGGGCGTAGACTTTCATCTTGAGATCGCGCTCGCTGCCATAATCCTGAAAGGCTTTTTCGAGGGAATCGACCTCCCACGCTGGGAGGGCCTCAAATATTGTCGCGAGGGCCTCAAGGTGCTCCGCCGCTTCCGGTTTGAGAAACTTCTTTTGCGCTTTTTCGTCAAAAACTGGAGGATCACGAAAATAGAAATCGAGATGGTGCGCAGCGTCTTTTAGATCGCGACCTCGTTCTCGAATAAGTGGCAAACACTGTTCTAACTTTTCTCTTGTAGCATTTTCAATGCCAGCAGCCTCGAGGTAGGGGCGTACTAGGTCTAGGTAGTGTTCATCCGAGGTGAGTTCGGGCGTTTTGAGATGCTCAAACGCAACATCGGCGAACTTGGCACCGTCAAACTTGCCATCGCTTTTACCCACGTGGTCCCAGTTGAATGCCGAAATGAGTTCTTCTCGGGAAAATATTTCTTTGTCGCCCGAAGACCAACCAAAACGTACCAAATAGTTCAGTACGCTGTCGGCGGTATAACCCTTGTCCCTGTATTCGGAGACGCTCACAGAAGCATGACGCTTGGAGAGCTTTTCCCCTTTGGGGGAGAGCATCATAGGCAGATGTGCAAATTGTGGAATCTCCCAGCCTAGGGCCTCGTAAAGCATGATTTGCTGGGGGGTATTGCCAATATGATCCCGACCTCGGGCCACGAGGGTGATGCCCATTTCGTGATCATCAACAACTGCCGCGAGGTTATAAAGCGGCAGACCGTTGGGGCGAACAATTACGAAATCTTGTTGTTGAGAGTTGGGGGTGCTGATGGTCTTGAAGACTAGGTCGTTGAACGAAGTCGCGCCCTCTCGCGGGCTCTTGAAGCGCACGACATGAGGTAGATCGGGAGTGTCGGTACGGTTGCGGCAGGTCCCTGGGTAGACAAATTGGGCCTTGGGATCTTTTGCTTTGACAGTTGCCCGTTGGGCGTCCAGCTCTTCTTTGGTGCAATAGCAGCGGTAAGCATGACCGCTCTGAATGAGTGTATCGACAGCTGCGCGGTAGCGAGCTTTACGTTCACTTTGAAAGTAGGGTGCGTGGGGGCCGTCCACTTCGGGGCCTTCGTCCCAGTCAAGTCCCAACCATTTCATTGAGTCCAAAATGGCCTGCACGCTTTCCATGCTGCTGCGATCTTGATCGGTGTCTTCCACCCGTAGAATAAATTCCCCCCCCATTTTGCGGGCCCAAAGCCAACTAAAGAGAGCAGTGCGGGCGCCCCCAATATGGAGGTATCCGCTGGGTGAAGGGGCGAAACGGACCCGAGGGGGCTTATTCTCGGGGGAGGACTTATTGGAGGATTCAGCCATATTCAGCTAGTTGCGCTAGCATGGTCCCCTTCAGACGAAAAGCCATTTGCGGGGCCACCGTGCCCTTGCTAGTCCTTCGGTCCCTTCGCTATCTATCGGGGGGCGTGGTGGTCCCGCCACGGCCGTGTTTTGCCCATCAAGGCAAAGACGGAAATTCTGTAAATGGTGCCGGAAGGAGCAAAACTGCTCTTGGGACAATGGCGCCGACGGAGAATTAAAAATGGCAAAAACGCCCCTCACTCTCGTAAAAGAGAAGTTCGAAACTAAAGAGAAACTTGTTGCAGCTGTTGCAGCTCTTGCCACCAAAGAATTGTGGCTCGATCGCGTTAGCGAAGACAAAGGACTCTCTCGAATTTCCAATGCAAAGCTCTTGCGTCTTCACGCTTCTTTGGAAGATGCCAAGAAACGCTTTGGTAGCCGTGATGGCTTGATTTCGGCTATTGTTAAGCTCGAAAATCGGGCAAAAGACAGCGGATACAATGCACACCTTGCAAAGTACCCCCTGCCTCGTTTAATCGACATTCATGATTCAACAGAGAAGCGCATTGCCCGTGCCGTTGCCTCTGCTGCTAAAAAAGCAACGCGGCCTCAGCCTGCGGTTGCCAAGCGTAAAACACGCACCAAGAAGGCAAAAGCGAAAGCTGCTGCCGCTCAATAAGAGTTTTTTTGACAACAAAGCGTCGCTCTCCCTGGAGAGCGGCGTTTTTTTTGTCCTAACTTGGTAAAAAGAGGTCTGTCAGGAGCTCCTGACCGGGAGTTACGCTGTATTTTTCTAGATCAGTGACGCCAGCCTCGCGCAAAATTTCCTCGTCAATTAAGAAGTTACCCGTAAAGTTCGTCGGACGAGTCAATATTTCGTAGGCAGCGTCTGCCACGATTGAAACGTGTCGGCCTCGTTTTGCGACGGACTCACCTCCCAATAAATTGCGCACTGCAGCTGTGTCAATGATTGTGCGGGGCCACAAACTATTGGCTGCAATTTTGAACTGAGCGAGTTCACGAGCCCAACCCAGGGTGCACAGACTCATGTTGAACTTAGCTATCGAGTAGGCAACGTGGGGGCCAAAATAGTCCGGTTGCAAGTCCAGGGGGGGACTCAAAGTGAGGATCTTTCCTCGAGTGCTTTTTTTGAGATAGGGAATGCACTTCTGACCACAGAGAAAGGTGCCGCGACCATTGACCTGATGCATGAGATCGTAGCGTTTCATGGGGGTCTCCGTTGTACCGGCCAAAAAAATCGCGCTGGCGTTGTTCACTAATATATCAATACCGCCAAATTCTTTCACGGTTTCCTCAACCGCTTTTTCCACAGCATTTTCATCGCGAATATCACATTGAACTCCTAGGGCGTGGCCTCCGGCCGCTTCAATTGCTGCAACAGAGGTGTCTATGGTCCCGCTAAGGTGGGCATGAGGTGCTTTTGTCTTGCCCAAGACAGCGATATTGGCCCCATCTTTTGCGGCTTCTAGGGCAATAGCCAGTCCAATTCCTCGGGTCGCCCCGGTAATCAAGAGGGTTTGTCCTTGGAGATTTTGCCTTTCTAAATTGCCCATACCCTCATCTTGTCACGGGGGGAGAGCAAAGAGAACTCATCTTAAAGGGCGGGCATTTCTCCCACTACAATATCCAGGCTCTGGCCTGTAGAGCCGGGGGCAGAACTTTCAAATGCCGACGGGGTTTGCAAGCTCTCTATGGAATTGAGCAAATCGGGCTGTCGAGTACTCACAGGAGACTCCTTAACAACCTCAGGGACAAGCAAAGTGCTCTCGCCCGCTCTTGAATTCAGTCCTGTTTCGCCCCCAGGGGAAAGGGTGACCTCTGTTGATTGTGAGGTGCGCGTTTCTGGAACATTCGTAGGGAAAATGAGGGGAGTCTCGGTCGAGAGGGCCGTACTTGAAGTCGTCGAGTGAGCCCCTTGTGCCCCGGGTTCGATTTCTAGACTTGCTTGGGGAGGAGGGGTTGCTTCTAGATTTGCATTGAGCGCCTCGCGGGCAACTTTCGCCTCAGCCCGTGCGGTCTGCAAAGTTTCCTCGTCCATCGTTTGTGCAGGAATGAGCGCTCGCCGGAGGGCCTCGGGGCTGAGTCTCAGTTGAGTCGCAGCCTGGTCGGGGACAGCGTGGTCTTGGGAGGAGCCTACCGAACGAAGCTCTTGGGATTGTGGATGTTGCCTCGCTTGATCGGTCGCACTCACACCTCCACTGCTGGCTATTGCGCTGAGATCGAGCTCCACCGCGGCTCCTGAAGTCTCCGTGCTTGCAGGTGAGGAGGTCGACACGCCAGCCACTGGGGCTGAATGCATGCCCTGCTCTCCCGCGGGGGACGCGAGTTCTTGTAGACCGATTGCATCGACTGATCCGCTCAACATGAGAAAATCCCTTTCATCCAACCCTTTCGAACGGCATTCAGTGGTTGAGCTGAAATTTTTGTAGGGCCGAGGCGTATAATTCTACTAATACTGTAAAGTTCTACACTCCTCTTCCTTTCGGCTCTTGTGTCGCGCGCAGGCATTCCCTCTAATCGCGGCCATGCGGCTTGTGAGATCCCCGGTAAACTTACCTCGTTTAATACCTATCCTTCTGGGGGGGCTGGTCTCTTTTTCTAGCGTCTTAGGGTGTGGGGGGCATCCCCCGCCCTTGACGGCCCGAGCGTCGGAAAAAGTTCTTAATCGTGAGCCTCTTGAGGCGCAGGTGCTTGCTCAATTTTGGCAAGTCTCAGGAGAGCAGATTGTAACAAACAAAGGAACGCCTATCAGGTTGCAGGGCATAGCTTTAGGAAACCAGGTGTGGGGGCACACTGAGATACCCAGCTCTCATCATCGGGGAGAGGACTACAAGAAAATTGATGAGATGGGCATGAATTCAGTTCGTTTCTACCTGAGTGCAAATACATTTGAGAGTTTCGAAACTCCGGGAGTTTACAAGGAGTCTGGTTGGAATTGGCTTGACCAGAACATAGAGTGGGCCAAAGAAAACGGCATCCGCCTTGTGCTCAATATGCATAAACCTTGGGGTATTGATGGCGCCGCCGGGCAAGAAGCCCAGTTTTGGACTAACCAAGAATATCAGGATAGGTTTGTGAACCTTTGGCGTGTTATTGCCGAGCGCTATCGTGCCGAGCCCAATATTGTCGGATTTGACATTCTCAATGAGCCTCACCCACCCAAAAGCCAATTGCAGTGGAAAGAACTGGTAAATCGCGTCATTTCTGAAGTTCGAGAGGTCAATCAACACCACATATTTTTCGTTGAACGCGTGAATGCTGTGGGCGCCGACTGGACAGAGAATGCAGCTCGAAACTTTGTCCGCGTGAGCGACGAGCAAGTTGTGTACGAGTTTCACTTTTACAAGCCCTACCACTTCACTCATCAAAATGCCTCGTTTAGCAATTTTGCAGCACGCGAGGGTTGGTACCCGGACCACAACGTGCCCGAGGCAGAATGGTATAACTTAACAACTCGGCATCAATCTCACAGCGAGTACCTTTCACCAGGAAATTCGGATTGGACTATGCTGGAGACAGAACCCTTCTTAGTGCAGGACAAAGAACTTGTGCTTGGTAAACCAATTTTAGTTTGTGATAGTGGAGAGGGGCGAGTTGTTTTTGATTCTTTGAGCTTGACGCGCCTCAAAACTCTTCAAGAAGACACCACTATTTCGCAAGAGGAGGACGCCCTCGTAGAAAAACAAGAAGCGCCCGAGGTAGAGCTTCTCTTTGAGGTGGATCTCGACACTCGACGTGGTTGGTTCTTTTGGTCAGAAAACGGGCTGGGTAAGGCAGAGTTTCTACCCGAAGGACACGGAGACTTCTCTGCGTTATCCCTTTCGGGCACCACGGGGTTGGCCAATTTGGGGTCCGATCCTTTGCGCTTTCCTTTGGAACAGGGCTTTGAGTATCAATTGCAGGGCTTGGCTCGCGCAGAAAACTTGGGAGAAAAATCGCGCTGCGGCTTGCGGTTAGAATTTTACTCTTCCAAGGTACCCATCGTTACCCGCGGTAAAGAATACTTAGAGCAAGAACTCGACGCTTATTTGCAATGGGGCAAAAAAGAGGGGGTGCCGGTATATATGGGAGAATGGGGGACGATTCGCGATAGTTTTTTACCGGGCCGCGGGGGAGAATTATGGGTTCGCGATATGTTGACTTTGATAGACGAAAAAAACGTTAGTCATTCATACCATTCATATCATGAAATGGCTTTTGGGCTTTTTCGCAGCGAAGGAAAATTACCTCGCGAAGAGGATATAAATGAGAAGCTCTACCGCGCGTTCACAGAGGTCCCTCCCCCTACGGCTAAGGCGGATTCTGACGTGTCTCCAAGAGGGGTGCCGCGCGAGGGGGCGCCTGAGGAAAAGAACTATCAACCTTCCTCCAGCCAAGTTGGCCTTGAACAAGCAGAAGGGGACAATTGATGTCGTGCCCAGAGGACCAAGTTCAAGTTTGCTTTGTCTGCCTAGGTAATATTTGCCGTTCGCCGACAGGGGAGGGGGTACTCAAAAAACTCCTGCAGGTGGCGGGGCTGAGCTCTCAGGTGAGTGTTGAAAGTGCGGGAACCGCAGCTTATCACGTAGGTGAGCCCGCTGACCGTCGCTCATTCGCTTGTGCCCAGGCCAGGGGATATGTACTTGACGGTGTCTCACGCAAATTCGTCTCCTCAGACTTCAGCCGTTTTGACTACGTGCTGGCTATGGACGACGACAATTTAAAAAGCCTGCGCAACCTTCGTCAAGGGGTTGAATCTCCTAGGGGTCAACTCTCGTTGATGCGCGCCTTTGACGTGTCCGCCCCTGCTGGGGCCGTTGTGGGCGACCCCTATTACGGGGGCGAAGATGGATTTGACGAGGTAGTCTCTCAATGTGAGAGGGCGTGCTTAGGAGGGGGGTCGAATTTAACTTTACAAGAGGTTGCCTTTGTGATCTTAGAGAAGTGTGAAACGAGATATAGAACTTGAGGCAACAATTGTAGAAAAGTGGGCAGCAGTCAGACCGGCCCTTGATGA
>Ga0256845_1002512_pt1 | contig 13216 bp, 9 predicted proteins | sample RiftiametaG_FD_189101 | JGI IMG/M metagenome (GOLD analysis project Ga0256845, IMG submission 189101) | Tube worm associated microbial communities from hydrothermal vent at the East Pacific Rise, Pacific Ocean - Riftia | ecosystem: Host-associated > Annelida > Integument > Unclassified ... | reverse complement strand
AAACGTTTTTGGGTTTAATTCATCTACTAAGGCTAAATACAAACTAAAAGCAGTTACTTTAATGGATTGTGAATTGATCTCTATCCCAAATATATTACTTGTTAAAAGTTTTGATAAAATTTTAAAATCTGTAAGTTTTTCGATTTTATGATTATTCTCATAACGCTTTACTAAACGTTTAAAACTTTCTACTAAAAAAATTCCCGAACCACAAGAAGGATCTACTATTTTTACGTTATACTCAGTTTCTTTGTTGTTTATGGGTAATTTTTCATTTAGTATTAATTCAACTAAAGATGGTGGTGTATAATACGTTCCTGTTTTCTTTTTTTTATCTGGATTTATTTCTGAAAGAAAATTTTCATATATTTCACTTAATAATTCAATTTGAATAATTTTAAAATTAAACAATCTATCATTAAAATTTATTTGAATTTGAGTAGTATTATCATTTCCATTAATGAAACAATTTTTTATTAACTGAAGTTGTTTTCTTGTTGCTCTGGTTTCACCTTTTCCTAAAGTAAAAACATTACCATTAAAATAGTACTCTAACTTCTCGAACAACGCATACGTATCTTCAACATTGTTTAAAATATCAAAATACGATTTTGCTCCTTTTCTTATTTCGGAATATAAATCTTTTGTTGCTCCTCTATCTTCAAGATAAAGTAAAAATAATGAACGCATTATGATTTTATGAATAAAATCAATTTTTAAACCTTCATCTTGAAGTTGTTTTGCTGTTCTAATTAAACTTTCTACAAGATATTTATCAACTCTTCTTTGTAAATTTATTTTCTTTCTAATTAATTCAGCCTCTTCAATTGTCCAAATAATTCCTGTGTCTATTGCAATGGAAGAGAAAAGGTTGTTTAATTCTTCTAATTTATCTTTATCAGATAACTTATAGGATTTTATTTCAAGTTTTTCAAGTTCTTTTTCATAGTTGAAATTTTCACTTGAAATAATCAAAGGTTTTTCAGCACAATTATAAATACGAATTTCAGTATCTGAATAAACATATAGAAAAACTACTTTTTTATAGTTCCATATTTTTTTATGAGTATTTGATATGGTTTTTAACGTATCAGTATTAAAAGAAGTAACTTTTTTTAAAAATACTGCTGGATGACTATTGTTTAGATTGTCTGTACAAAAATAAATTGAATCAATATCAAAATTTTGTACTTTCTCAATAGTTAATAATTGGCTTTCGGATAAATTTGATGAATCCAAATCAATAGAAGTAGCTCTATCAAAGCCTAATTGTTCTATTATATTTGGTTTCTTCATCAGTTTTTATAAAAAAGTAGTAAGGTGTAAATGTAGTAAATTTTAAAAGATAAAAAAAGAATCAACTGATATTTAATTATCTTATTTACAGTTGTTTATATATAAGTATTTCCTCTTTTCCATCAGAAGATTTACAAGCTCTGTACATGCCTTCTGTATTAAATGGCATTGCAATATTTCCATTGGCATCAACAGCAATTAAACCACCATCGCCACCAATTTCTAAAATTCGTTTGTTTATTACTTCTGATGAAGCTTCTTGCAAACTCATTCCTTTATATTCCATCAAACAAGAAACATCGTACGCCACAACACCACGAATAAAAAACTCACCACTTCCTGTACAAGAAACTGCACAAGTTTTATTATTAGCATAATTACCCGCACCAATCATTGGGCTATCGCCAACTCTACCAAAGCGTTTATTAGTCATTCCACCTGTTGATGTTGCTGCAGCAATATTTCCGTTTTTATCACAAGCAACAGCTCCCACAGTTCCGAATTTAGAATCTTTTTTGGTTGCATGATCTAACTGAAAACTATCCGTATCTTTTATTTCTAACCATTGATTATGACGAAATTCATCATAAAAATAGGCTTCTTTTTCTAATTCATAATTTTGGATTTTTGCAAACTGCATTGCTCCTTTTCCTGCTAAAAAAACGTGCTCACTTTTTTCCATCACATCTTTTGCCAACGAAATAGGGTTTTTAATACCACTAATTAACGAAACCGCACCTGCATTTAAGGTTTTTCCTTCCATAATAGAAGCATCCATTTCGTGCGTTTCATCCGCAGTAAAAACAGCTCCTTTTCCTGCATTAAACAAATGTGAGTTTTCTAAAATAATTACCGCCTTTTCTACTGCGTCTATTGCTGATCCTCCGTTTTCTAGAACTTTATATCCCATTTCTAAGGCTTCTTTTAAAACACTTTTATATTGAGTTTCTAACTTAGAAGTCATCATCCCTTTTACTAAAGTTCCTGCGCCACCGTGAATGGCAATTGAAAAGTTTTTCATAATTACTTTTTGATTTCAGGGGTCAAAAATACATCTTTTTTCACTTGAGTATTCCATAAAGCAATGGTTGATGCTGTATAAAAAATCACTAATAATAAATTTAAAAAACCACCATTAATAATTACCCATAATTTACCTGACAATATATTGTTAAAAATACCACTAAACAAGAATAATAAAAGCGGGAAAAAGAAGACCATCCAACGTGGATACAATGTTTTACGTTTCCAAACTTGAGAAATAAATAAAATAGATAATATACCAAAAAGAGGATATCCTAATACCCGTAATAAATCATTTGTTTCTAACGCCAATATTGTAGTTTTTTTAAGATTTAAGTTGTTTTCTATCGCTATTTTTGCTGATGTTGCTATGGCTACATACGCAGCGTGTACCACTCCGTAAGAAGTTACAATTGCTACAAAACACACCAAAACCGTATTTCGAATCCATTTTTTTACGGATTTAAATGCCATATATACTTGCCCTAAACCAATTAAATACAACCACATTGCCACCAAAGCAGACAAACCACTTGCCATAATTCTTGTGTCTGATGCTTTTCCCATATTTTGTAACAAATCGGTGCTAGTAGCATCATAATAAAACAACATATCGCCTGCAAAAAGCACTAATCCACCGAGGATTCCTGCAATGCCAAATAATCGTAAACTAATTTTATTCATTCGTATAGAATATAATTTCTAAAAATACAAATACTATTTTAACAGACAACTAAAGTTTCGTAATTTTAGCGTCTTGAATAAATTTTACCATGGCAGAAAAGAAACGATTATTTTTATTAGATGCATTTGCATTAATTTTTAGAGGATATTATGCATTTATCAAAAACCCAAGAATCAACTCGAAAGGAATGGATACTTCTGCTATTTTGGGTTTTACCAATTCGCTTTTAGATGTAATTAGGCGAGAAAAACCAGACCATATTGCAGTTTGTTTTGATCGTGGTGGTAGTGTTGCTAGGAAAGACGCTTTTCCTGATTATAAAGCCAATCGACAAGAAACACCCGAGGCTATTAAAATTGCAGTACCGTATATCGAAAAAATATTAGAAGCCATGAATATTCCTGCCGTAATTTGTGCAGGTTTTGAAGCTGATGATATTATAGGAACGTTGGCAAAAAAAGCCGAAAAAGAAGATTACCAAGTTTTTATGGTAACGCCAGATAAAGATTTTGCACAACTCGTTTCTGAAAACATTTTTATGTATAGACCTCGTTTTGGCGGTGGCTATGAAACATGGGGGATTAAAGAAGTACAAGAAAAATTTGGCGTGGTAGAACCGCTACAAGTTATTGATTTTTTAGGCATGATGGGAGATGCTTCTGATAATATTCCTGGATTGCCAGGTGTTGGAGAAAAAACAGCAAAAAAATTCTTAGCCGCTTACGGTTCTATGGAAAATCTGTTTAAAAATACGGCAGATTTAAAAGGGAAAATGAAAGAAAAGGTAGAAAACAACAAAGAACTTGGCTTGCTTTCTAAAGAATTAGCAACTATTATGTTAGATGTCCCTGTAGAGTTTCATGAAGAAGATTTTGAGTTTTCAAAACCAAATATGCCTGCAATTACCGAACTTTTTAACGAATTAGAGTTTAGAAGATTAGCAGATAATTTAGCAAGAACTTATGAAGGTTTTCAGAAAAAAAGTGAAGAGCAAAAAGCAAAAGAAAATACTTCGGATACACCTAGTGTTCAGAAACCTAACAACCCAGTAAACGGGCAATTCGATTTATTTGCCGCACCTGGAACTGGAGATTTCTCATCAGAAACATCAGAAATAAATCATGGAAAAAAGAACATTCAAAACGTTGATCATTTTTATCAACTAGTAAACACCCCTCTTTCAAGAAAACTGTTATTACAGAAACTTTTACAACAAAAATCAGTTTGTTTTGATACTGAAACTACAGGTTTAAAAGCGTTGGAAGTTGAACTTATTGGTCTTTCGTTTTCTTGGGAAACTGGCAAAGGGTATTATGTATCATTTCCAGAAAATCAAGATGAAACTCAAGAAATTATTGAAGAATTTGTTCCGTTTTTTATAGATGAATCCATCGAAAAAATTGGGCATCATTTAAAATATGACATCAAGGTTTTATCTAACTACAACATTTCTGTAAAAGGAAAACTGTTTGATACCATGATTGCGCATTATTTAATCAATCCTGATATGCGACATAATATGGATATTTTAGCAGAAACATACTTAAATTACCAACCTGTTTCTATTGTAGAGCTCATCGGTAAAAAAGGAAAAAATCAACTTTCTATGAGAAATGTTGATATTAAAAAACAAACCGAATATGCAGTAGAAGATGCCGATATTACCTTGCAATTAAAAGAACATTTTAGCAAAGAATTACAAGCAGGAAATTTGGAAACATTATTTACTGATGTTGAAAATCCTTTAGTTTCTGTACTCACAGCTATGGAAATAGAAGGAATTAATGTAGATATTGATTTTCTTAAAGGTTTATCAACAGATTTAACTACGGATATTGCGCAGTTAGAAAAACAAATTTATCAGCAATCTGAAGAAGAGTTTAATATTGCATCTCCCAAACAGTTAGGCATTGTGTTGTTCGAAAAAATGAAACTTGTAGAGAAGCCTAAAAAGACAAAAACAGGGCAATATAAAACAGGTGAAGAAATTTTATCATATTTGGCAAAAGACCATCAAGTTATTCGTGATGTTTTAGCTTATAGACAACTAAAAAAATTGCAAAGTACTTATGTAGATGCTTTGCCAAACGAAGTGAATCCGAAGACAAAAAGAATTCATACAGCTTATGCACAAGCCGTTGCTGCTACGGGTAGATTGAGTTCTAACAATCCTAATTTACAGAATATTCCGATTAGAACCGAGCGAGGGAGGCAAGTAAGAAAAGCTTTTATTCCAAGAGATAAAAATCATGTGTTATTAGCTGCGGATTATTCTCAAATTGAACTCCGAATTATTGCTGCATTGAGCGAAGAAGAAACCATGATAAATGCTTTTAAAAACGGAGAAGATATTCATGCTTCTACCGCTGCAAAAGTATTTAATGTTCCGTTAAGTGAAGTTACTAGAGAGCAACGTAGCAACGCTAAAACAGTTAATTTCGGAATTATTTATGGCGTTTCTGCTTTCGGATTGAGTAACCAAACGGATTTAAGTAGAAAAGAAGCCAAAGCATTGATTGATACCTATTATGAAACCTATCCGAAGTTAAAAAATTACATGGCAAAACAAGTAGATTTTGCACGAGATAATGGATATGTAGAAACCGTTTTAGGAAGACGTAGGTATTTAAAAGATATCAATTCTAGAAATGCCATTGTGCGTGGCGCTGCCGAAAGAAATGCTGTAAATGCACCGATACAAGGTTCTGCGGCAGATATTATTAAATTAGCAATGATTAACATTTACAACAGATTAGAAAAAGAGAATTTCAAATCTAAAATGTTACTACAAGTACACGATGAATTGGTTTTTGACGTTTTAAAAACCGAATTAGAAACATTACAACCAATGATTAAAGAAGAAATGGAAAATGCCTTTAAAATGACTGTTCCGTTAGATGTTGAAATTGGTTTGGGAGAGAATTGGCTGGAAGCGCATTAGAAACTTTATCTGTCTTTTGGCTTCTTCCTGGAAGAGGAAAAACCTACTTGAACAAATGGTAAAACACAAATTTGTCATTGCGAGGAGGCACGACGTGGCAATCTTATTAAATAATCGTAAGATTCCTATATTCGTAGGAATGACAGAAAGGACTAAATGATATTTGCAATCATTTCTTTATAATCTAATAAAGTGTAGTCTGAATATTCTAAGTCTTTTAAAATTAAACTTTTATTATCATAAAGAAATAAAGTAAAATAGTATTCGTAAGTTTTCTGTTTTACATTAAAAATATTTTTAAAAGTATCTTTATTATAAAATGCAGAGGTATTTATGTTATCTACTTTTATAGGGCTAAAAAAAGGAATTAATAATTCTATTTTTGGATTATTAATTTGACAAAACCGTTCTTTTAATAAATTATCTTGAAAATTATGATAAATACTATTTTCTGCTTCTCTTTTTTGACTTACTTCTGAATAATTTTCATTTAGAGATTTTTGATAATTTGCCTTTTTAACACTCAAATTAAACAAATTGTCATAAATTTCTGGTTCAAATTCTTTTAAGATTAATAAATACAAAGTTAAATACGTTTCAAATAAGGTACCTTCTTCTTTATGAATAATATTTGGTAGTTTTAATTTTTTATCCGTATTGTTTGCTATTAAATTTTTAATAATTACATATTTATTTAAAATTTTTTTAATTCTACGTGGATTTGTAAAGTGCAGTTTTGTAAAGAAAAGAGTAATTAGGTTATATAAATCTTCATCGTTGTTATTTATACATACTATTTCATTCTTAAAATAATATTGAACCAGTTTACAAATGTTCAAATTATTTGGCATTGTAAATGAAATGTCAAAAATTTTTTCTAAATATTCATTTGCTTTTACAACATCACCATACTTGTTTTTCACAGCTTCTTTCACAGCTTTTTTGTCAATACCACATAAAAATATGGTTTTTTTACCATAAGTAAATAATAGCTTAATTGCAGAAAGTAAGTTTAAAACATTTTCAGGTTCGCATCTATCTAAATCATCTATAAAAACAATATTATATTCTGGTAATTTGTCTTTGCTTTTATTCTTTGTGGTAATTTTATCTTCCCAAGTAGAAAAACTTGTTTTAAAATCCTTTTTTAATTGTAAAAATGTTTTAGGATTTTCTTCTTCAATAGTTGTAAGTAGTTTATCTGCACTAAAATTTAGAATTGGTGTTTTAAATGTTATTGATTTTGCAAAACCTTCAAGTAATTTACTTCCAATTTCAAATAATTCATCTCCTATTTTTTGAGCATCAGTTTTCCTTTCTTCAACAAGAAACTCAAGTAAAGATAACGAAAGGTTTTTATCACTTTCAAACTCCCAAGCTTCAAAAAAGAACGTGTTAAAAGTGCCTTTCAATTCTTTTTTAAGATATTTCATAAGTGTACTTTTCCCACTTCCCCATTCTCCGTAAATTGAGAAAATTTTTATTTTAGAAAAATCATCTTTATTCGTTAAGAAAAATGATTTTAAGAGATTTCCTTTCTCTATAATTCCGATATAATCATTTTCTTGAGTTAAATCTTCTATTGGGAGATTTGATAAAAGTTTTAGCATAGTTCTTTTTTTTAGTAAAAGTAAGAAATTAATTGTTTTTAAATTATCTACATTACTCAATTTCATTATTTACCTTTGAATAAATTTTTGTTCAACAAAATGTCTAAAATCCACTTCCACCACTTTAAAACTGATATTTCTGAAATTTCTTTACCCAAAAAATTCACCTTTCCGTTTTATTACGATCCACATACCTTGTGTAAAATAGCTAGTAAAGAAATACAAAAATATTTAGAAACTCAAACTGATTTTAATCACAATTTCGGATTAAAAAAAAATGAGAAAGGATTATCTATTGGTAAAATGTTTGGTGTTTTAGTTGTTCAGAATCAAAAAAAGGAAATTGGTTATTTAGCTGCTTTTTCAGGCAAATTTTCTGATAATAGTTTGCCTAAAATGTTTGTTCCACCAATTTTTGACACACACCAAAAAGATGGTTTTTTTGCCAAAGGAGAAATACAACTAAATCAAATAAATCAGCAAATTGTTCAGCTAGAAAATAATCTAGATTTTGTGAAAATTACTGCTAAGTTTTATCAAAAAAAAGAAGCAATTCAGCAAGAATTACAGATAGAAAAAGAAAAATTAAAGCTTGCCAAAAAAGACAGAAAAACACAACGTAAACAAGCAATAAAAACACTTTCTGAAACGGAGTTTTATCAACTAAAAAAACAATTGGAGCAAGAGAGTTTTAATCAGCAGTTTTTTATCAAAGAATTTACAGAATATAAGCATCAAAAATTAGCAGAAATTGAAAAAGAATTAGTTGTGTTTACAGCTAAAATTGCATCATTTAAAAAACAACGAAAAGAGCTTTCTAACGCACTACAATCAAAACTTTTTAAACAATATCAGTTTTTAAATCATCAGAAAAAAACAAAAGGAGTTCTTGAAATTTTCAAAGAATTACCTGTAAAAATACCTCCTGCAGGTTCAGGAGATTGCGCTGCTCCAAGATTATTACAGCATGCCTTTTTACATAATTTACAACCGATTGCAATGGCAGAGTTTTGGTGGGGAACATCGCCAAATAAAGCCATTAGAAAGCACAAAAACTTTTATCCATCGTGCCAAGGAAGGTGCAAACCCATTTTAGCACATATGTTGCATGGAATAGAAATGGACGAAAATCCGTTATTACAAAATCCTGCGAAAGAAAAAAAACTTACTTTTTTATACGAAGATGATGCTTTGGTGGTGGTTCATAAACCCGCAGAATTTTTATCGGTTCCTGGAAAAGAAATTAGCGATTCTGTCTATACTAGAATGAGAGAAAAGTACCCAAATGCCACGGGTGCTATGATTGTGCATCGGTTAGACATGAGTACTTCGGGTATTTTACTAATCAGCAAAACCAAAGAAGCAAATAAAAATTTACAAAGTCAATTTATCAACAGAACCATAAAAAAGCGTTATGTGGCTTTGTTAGACGGAATTATAAAAAAGAATTCTGGAACTATCAATTTACCACTTCGGGTAGATTTAGATGATAGACCTAGACAACTAGTCTGTTATGAACATGGTAAAAAAGCGATTACAAAATGGAAAGTGATAGAACGAAAAGAAGGTAAAACCCGCATTTATTTTTACCCAATTACTGGCAGAACACACCAATTAAGAGTACATGCAGCACATTTATTAGGTTTAAACACACCTATTGTGGGAGATGATTTATACGGTAAAAAAGTTGACAGATTACATTTACATGCCGATTATATTGAGTTTACGCATCCATCAACAAAGAAAAAAATGCAATTTCAAGTAGATGCTGCGTTTTAAAAAAAGAAAATCTTTAAACCAATTTTAACATTTTCAGATGATAAAATATCGCTTTTTTAGGCTGTATTTTTTTATATTTGTATTCAATTATGAAAGAAGTCTGGTATTTAGAATGTGTTAATTTATTTAAAATTATTTGTCCTCATCAATATAAGGACTATAAAGAGACGCATACTTTTGACACGTATAAAAAGAAAGATTATGTTTATTTTGATAAAGACACTTCACAAACCATATATTTAATTAATTCGGGTAAAGTAAAGTTAGGTTATTATACCGAAGAAGGGAATGAAGTGGTTAAAGCAATTCTTAGTAAAGGAGAAGTTTTTGGAGAAAAAGCTTTTTTAGGGGAAGGAAAGAGAAATGAATTTGCCCAATCTATTGATAATACTACTGTAATTTGCCCAATACCTGTAAATACTTTGCAAAATATGATGAAGAACAATACTTCATTTACTTTAAGTTTTTATAAACTGATTAGTTTTAGAATTAAAAAACTTGAAAGACGTTTAGAGATTTTACTCTTTAAAGATATTCGTAAAAGAACTATTGAATTTATAAAAGAATTGAAAGAAGAATTCGGAACTTCTTTATTAAATGGAGATACGCTAATTAAACATCCGTATTCTCAAAAAGAAATTGCTACTTTAATAGGAGCATCAAGACCTTCGTTAAATATTGTTATAAATAATTTGCGTGATGAGGGCTATTTATCCTTTAATGGAAAAGAAATAATTATAAAAAATGGAAAAGTGTTAGATAACTAACATCCTGTTTTTTTAATTGAACATAATTTTGCTGTATTATAAACTTAAAACAACATATTATGAAAAATCTTTTAAAATTATTATCGCTTACACTTACTTTATTATTTCTTACTTCATGTAGTAATGATGACAGTCCAACAACAAAATCATTAACATTAAACTTAACAGGTTTAGCTGAATTGGGTTCAAACTTTGTTTATGAAGGTTGGATTATAGTTGATGGTGCCCCTGTAAGTACAGGAACTTTTACAAGTGTAGATTTTCCTCAGTCGTTCTCAGTAAATATTGATCAATTAGACGATGCTACTAAATTTGTACTTTCAATAGAGCCTGCAAATGATACAGACCCTGCACCAGCAGCAACCAAAATTTTAGCAGGAAATTTTTCAGGAAAAAATGCCTCAGTTTCATCTGCATTAGTTGCTGATTTTTCAGGTGTAGCAGGTAAATATATTTTAGCAACACCAACAAATGGAATGAATAATAATGAAAATAGTGGAATTTGGTTTTTATATCCAAACGGACCTTCAGCTGGTTTAACTTTACCTACATTATCATCAGGATGGATTTATGAAGGCTGGGTTGTAATAGATGGGAAACCAGTATCTACAGGTACATTTAATAATGTAAGCGCAACAGATAATTTTAATGGTTTTAGTGGTGCTATGGCATTACCAATGCCAAATGGAACAGACGGTTTTTTTCCAGGTGAAGATTTTTTAATGGGAGCTCCAAGCGGATTAACTTTTCCTACGGATATAGCGGGAGGAAAGGCTGTTATTTCAGTAGAACCAGTACCAGATAATAGCCCAATGCCATTTTCTATAAAACCATTAGTTGGAAGTATTCCTGCAACGGCAGTAGATCATACAGCCTATAATTTAGGTAAAAACTTAGCGAGTTTACCTTCAGGATCTGTATCTAGATAAATAAATTTGCATGAAATAAACCATTCATTTCATACAAATACAATAAATTACAAAGCGTTAGTTTAATACTAACGCTTTGTTTAAAATTAAAAAACATGAAAGTATTATTCTTATTACTATTTACCGCGAGTTTATCTCTTTGCGCTCAAGAAACAAATTATAATGTAAAAAATGGCTGTGGGGTTAGTGGTTATGACGTTGTTGCGTATTTTAACGGGAGCGCTACTAAAGGGAAAAGTGACTATGAATATACTTATGATAATGTAAAGTATCGATTTTCGAATATTAAAAATTTAGAAAAATTCAAACTAAGTCCAAAACAATATTTACCACAATATGGTGGCTGGTGTGCTTATGCAATGAGTAAAAAAGGAAAAAAAGTAGACATGGATCCTTCAAAATTTGAAATTAGAGATGGCAAACTATACTTATTTTACACTTCCTTTTTTACAGATACCTATAAAAAGTGGTTAAATGAAGATCCAGAAAAACTAAAGAAAACGGCAGATAAAAAATGGAAAAAATATAAAAAGACTAATTAAGTCTCATTATTTAATTTCTGTATATGTTCTTTAGAGTAAACGGATGTGAAACTTCATTAAAAAAATAAAAATCTAAACTAACATCGTAAAAAATTGAGGAATTAATTTGGGGGAATTAATTCTCTTGATTAGGTGTTAGTTTATTTTTAAAAAAATAGACTCTCTTATACCTAATTTACATTACAAAACGATAAGTTGCCTTGATTAAAAAAGTATCTTCTGATGGCTGATTGAAAACTCGATCTCCGATAGCACTAAATAAAGAATCGTTTATGTCAGCACTCCCAGAAGTTCCTCTAGACCACACCAAAAAGATTTCTGATCCTGGTATATATTCCCATCGTACAACCAAATTAGATTGAAACTGCACAAAAGAAAAATCTGGATTATCAAACGTATAATCTGTAGTTCCGTCTAAATTTTCATCAACTAAATACTCATTATTCCACTGTACTCTATTATTAATATTTTTAGCTGTTGGGTTGGTTACATAATTAAAATCGTTATACTTTCCTTTTGTAATAAATGGTGAACCATAAAACTGAACTGATAAATTAGGGTTGATACTATAATTAATTCGTAACGAAGTACTCAGCGTTGTAAAATCAATATTCCCTAAAACATATCTTGTATCTGTACCAAAACTTCTTTGAGTTACATATTGCGCTTTGTTTGGGCTAGACCTTAATGAACCGCTCAAAGAAAAATTTAACGAATTTGTAGGTTGATAATTCAGACCAAACCTATACATACTAAATTTATAAGATTTATCTTTTACAAAAGCACGTACATGCCCCATTGTAAAATTAAATTTCTTTTGTCTGTCTGATCCAAAAAATGCTACCAAAAAAGTTCTGTTAGAGTTCTGCCACCTAGGACCTCCTCTTAGAAAAGTATTTGAAAAAACTCTAGATTTTGTACCATAAGCGAGTTCTGACCACCAATTATTTTTCCACGTTATTTTTCCTTTTAACTCATAATGTGCGACATTAAAATTTCCTTCAAAATCATATTCATGGTTTTGTTCTAAAATAATACTCGCATCTCTATAAGTTTCTGTAGGTTTTAAAAACTTATACTCCACATCTACAAATTCTTTTATTTTATCTGCTTGTCTTAAAAAACCAATGTCATTTAGCTCTAATTCTGGTGATAACCATTCTAAACCGCCATTAAATCGCCAGTTTCCTCCACCAGATTTTCCTGTAACAATTTTCCCTCCTGTTCCTGTTAACGATGTTTTATTAGGATCTACATTTACATGACTCGCATCTATTCTTTGAAAGTTATGTGTATTTTTTCTTTGAGTTCTTTCAATAGCTGCTTTACTTCCTAATACTTTACTTACTACCACGTTTCCTTCTACAAAGTAATTTCTATTTTTCCAATTGTGTCTAAAATCCAATCCTCCAGAATATGCGGATTCATGTAAATTAGGAAAGTTATTTTTTAAACTCCTATTGGTTGCTGTAAAAATTCCACCGATATAAGTATTTCTATTGTTAAAATCTTTTTGAGTTCTTAGTACCACAGGGCAAACTCATACTTTTATTTTTAACACCTTTAGCAAATACTGATTATCCCAACCTGCTTTTAGTCTTTTCCCTTTAATTCCTTGCTTCTCCGTTTTTTCATTTTTCAATA
>Ga0256845_1002511_pt1 | contig 13225 bp, 13 predicted proteins | sample RiftiametaG_FD_189101 | JGI IMG/M metagenome (GOLD analysis project Ga0256845, IMG submission 189101) | Tube worm associated microbial communities from hydrothermal vent at the East Pacific Rise, Pacific Ocean - Riftia | ecosystem: Host-associated > Annelida > Integument > Unclassified ... | reverse complement strand
ATTCAAACTAAATACTAGACCTAGAAAAAGATTTGGGTACGAAAACCCTATATTTGTAATGAATCAATTATTGTTTAATTAAAAAGTTGCATTTGTGACTTGAATTCAGCATACCTTGCACAAGTAAATCAAACATAAACACAAAAAATTATGGAACAATTAATAAAAAAAGGAATCGATTTAGCCACTGAATACGGTCCTAAGATAATCATTGCAGTACTCGCCCTTGTCATCGGGATGTGGGTTATCAAGAGGGTAACAAAGCTATTCAGAAAAATACTAGAGAAAAAGAACGTAGATGAATCTCTTGTTCCGTTCTTATCTAGTCTAGTGTCCACGTTACTTAAAATAATGTTACTTATTTCGATAGCAAGTACGCTTGGCTTCCAAACTACATCTTTAATAGCTGTATTGGGTGCTGCTTCCCTAGCTATTGGTTTAGCACTACAAGGTAGCTTGGCAAACTTTGCTGGCGGAGTACTTATCCTTATATTCAAACCTTATAAAATAGGTGATTTGATAGAAACGCAAGGACACCTAGGGGTAGTAAAAGAAATCAAAATTTTCAATACTATATTGACCAGCCCCGAAGAGAGAACAATTATCCTGCCTAATGGAGTTGTATCAAATGGTAGTATTGTAAACTTTACCGAACAAGGTTTTTTAAGAGTCGATACAACTATTGGTGTGGCGTATGACGCTGACATACGGGAGGTGAAAAAGGTAATTGAAGATGTGCTATTAGCTGACCCTAAAGTAATGAAAGACCCAGCACCAACTGTAAGAGTAGGTGAATTGGCTGATTCTAGCGTAAACTTTGTTGTAAGACCTTATGCCAAAGTAGAAGATTATTGGGATGTATATTTCAATATACATGAAAATGTAAAAATGGCTTTAGACAAAGCAAACATCTCTATTCCATTCCCACAAGTAGAAATGAAAAATTTATAACACTTATTATTTATAATAATTATCACAAAAGGTTAAGTGAATCGCTTAACCTTTTATTTTTTGTACAAACCCTTCAATTGACTTTTTAAAATCTTTCTTTTCTTTTGGCAATGATTTTATAAATGCAGTACCTATGATTGCTCCTCTTGAATATTTACAAGCATTATCAAATGTAATCCTATCTTTTATATTAAAACCAATCAAAGTAGGGTTTTCTAAACCGGCGCTTTGTATTCTATCAAAATAGCTAGACATATCCTGATTGGCTTTACTCTCATTACCCGTTGTACTATTTGTAGACACAATATAAACAAAGCCTTTACTAGAAGCATCTATCTTATGTAGACGTTCTTCTGATGTTTGAGGAGTTATTAAGAATATGTTTGATACATTATGAGCTTCAAAAACATCCTTATATAATCTATTGTATTCTGCATAAGGAAGGTCTGGAAAAATCAATCCGTCAATACCAATTGAAGCTATTTCTTTCACAAAGGCTTCTACTCCGTACTGTAATACTGGGTTGATGTATCCCATAAGCATAATGGGAATAGTAATCTCTTTTCTTATATCTTTCAGTTGTTCTAATAATTTACGAATGGTCATTCCATTAGCTAATGCTTGTTCAGACGAGGCTTGTATCACTGGTCCGTCTGCAATTGGATCAGAATATGGCATTCCTATTTCTACCATATCAGCACCTGCTTCTTCTAGTGCTTTGAGGATCGGTTGGGTATCATCTAAAGATGGGTATCCTGCTGTAAAATAGACGTTAAGAACATCTTTTTTACCACTATCAAATAATGTTGTAATTCTATTTTTCATATTTCTAATCTATTAGAATATTATTGGTTTTTATAGCACTTTTTTTTGTGGGAAGAGGAGTAGCATCCTTTTTTTGTTTATTTTTACTTATATTTTAATAACTAATAATAAAAAAATAGCGGATAGTCCAGTCACCTCCCTAATTTTAATAACCGCCTCTTTCTATGTAAGTCATCAAATCTTTATCTCCTCTTCCTGATAAGTTGAGCACGATAACATCTTCTTTTTTAAATTTTATTTTTTCTAGAATCGCCAAGGCATGAGAGCTTTCTAGTGCTGGGATAATCCCCTCTAATTGACTCAGTATAATACCGGAAGCGTAGGCTTCATCATCTGTAATTGGAATAAATTCAGCTCTTTTGGTGTCGTGTAGGTGTGCGTGAAGAGGTCCAATCCCTGGGTAATCTAGTCCTGCCGAAATTGAGTGTGGCTCTATTACTTGACCATCTTCAGTTTGCATCAGCAACGACCTAGAGGCGTGCAAGACTCCTTCTGTACCCAATACCGTAGTGGCGGCTGTTTTACCTGAATCTAAGCCTAATCCTGCTGCCTCTGCTGCTAATAATTTCACACTTTCATCTTCTAAAAAATGATAAAATGCTCCTGCGGCATTAGAACCACCTCCTACACAAGCAATCACGTAATCGGGTTTTGTTTTCCCTGTTTGCTCATTTAATTGTTTTTTGATTTCTTTAGAAATAATTGATTGAAACCTTGCTACCATATCTGGATATGGATGAGGTCCAACTACCGAACCAATAATATAATAAGTATCTTCTGGATTGTTTATCCAATCCCTAAGTGCCTCATTAGTAGCATCTTTAAGAGTTTTACTACCACTTTTCGCAGGTCTTACTTCCGCTCCCAATATTTTCATTCTTTCTACATTGGGTTTTTGACGTTCTATATCTACTTCTCCCATATATACTACACAAGGCAGCCCCATCAACGCACACATTGTAGCCGTTGCTACACCATGTTGTCCTGCTCCTGTTTCTGCAATAATACGTTTTTTACCTAATCTCTTGGCTAATAAAATTTGTCCTAAAGTATTGTTTACTTTGTGAGCCCCTGTATGGTTAAGGTCTTCTCGCTTTAGGTATATATTTGTGTTATACTTGGCTGATAATCGTTTGGCAAAATACAGTGGTGTAGGTCTACCTACATAATCTCGTAGTAATTGCTGAAATTCTTTCTGAAAGTCATTATCCTTTATAATTTTCAGGTAATTATCTTTTAATTCTTCAATATTAGGATGTAGAGCTTCTGGGATATATGCACCACCAAATTTTCCATAATATCCATTTTCGTCTATACTGTATTTCATATTCTTGTAAATACTTCTTCTTGAAGTAGTTTTATGTTTTTTAACCCTGGCTTTGACTCAAAATTACTATTAATATCTAAGACTTGCATACGCTTATCATCAAACATTAGTGCTTCTTTGACATTTTCTTTACTTATCCCTCCGCTCAAAAAATAAGGTTTCTCTCCTTTATATTTTTTTAAAAATTTCCAGTTATAAGCTTTACCAGAACCGCCATAATCTTTGGTTTTGGTATCAAAAAGAAAAAAGTCTACATATTTCTCATATTTATCTAATGATGTAAAATCAAACTCCTCATTAATACCAAATGCTTTGATTAGCGTATAACCTAGATTTTTTACCTTGAGACAGTCTTCTGTGGATTCATCCCCATGTAATTGAACGTGATTAAGACTAAACTTTTGACAGATACGATGTATTTCGGCTATTGGCTCGTTTACAAATACTCCTACTTTGTTTATTTCAGTCGGTATTAAATTTAAAATAGCTTTATCTAAAACTTTTTCCGCATAACGTTTTGATTTTTTGTAGAAAATAAAACCTATATAATCGGGTTTAAGCGATACTAAAGCTTTTATATTTTCGGAATTTCTCATTCCACAAATTTTTATTTTCATATTATCTATAGGTCTAAATAATGCTCTACAACAGGAAATGGTTCATAGAAATGATGTAATAGATTTTTCCACTCTTGGTATTTCTTTGATTTCCTAAAACCGCCTTCATGATTTTCTAAAGTTTCCCAGTTTACTAGCAGAATATATTGGTTAGGTTTTTCATAGCATTTTTTGAGTTGATGAGAAACATAGCCTTTCATACTCGATACAATAAGGGATGCTTCCTCAAAAGCTTTTTCAAATTTCTTTGATTGATTCGCTTTAACATTCAATATAGCAACTTCAAGTATCATTTATTCAACTCTGCTACTAACTCTGCTAAAGCCAGTTCAGGATTATTTGTTTTCATAAAAGTTTCTCCAATTAGAAAACCATCAAATCCTGCTTTGCTTAATTCTTTGATATCAACAACTTTACTCAATCCGCTTTCTGATACTTTTTTGAATTCCCCAGGGATCATCTGAACCAACTCTAACGAAGTCTCAATTGATACATCAAATGTTTTTAAGTTTCGATTATTAACTCCGATCACATCCAGCTCAGGCATAATACTTGGCATAAGTTCATCTTCATCATGAACTTCCATTAATACTTGCATCCCCAAAGAATGAGCAAGCTTCGCAAAATTTTTTATTTCTGATGGAGTCAGTAATGCTGCAATAAGTAAAATAAAATCAGCACCAATTGCTTTGGCTTCAATTATTTGATATTCATCTATCATAAAATCTTTTCGCAAGATGGGAATATTTACTTTTTCTTTCACTTGAGTTAAGTATTCCATTTTTCCACCAAAAAACTCATAATCAGTTAACACCGAAATAGCAGATGCGCCACTCTTCTCATAGCCAACCCCGATTTCTTCTACCGAAGAAAAATCATTTATAATACCTTTGGATGGCGACTGTCTTTTAATCTCAGCGATAATTCCTGACTTATTAGGGTCAGCCAAAAACTCTGTTACCTTAAAACAATCTCTAAAGAAAAAAGGACTTGTTTCTAAGTCTGATACACTTAGTTTAGTTTTTCTTTCTGTTATTTCTCTTCTTGTGTTTTTTACGATTTTATCTAAAATATTCATATATCAGTAATTCTATACGCAAAGATACGAATTTGAATTTTGTTTTTCTTTATTGAAAAGTGAAATTGACAGAATGAAAGCTCTTATTACCATAATTGGTCCTACTGCATCGGGAAAAACTAGACTAGCAGTACAACTAGCCGAAAAAAGAAATGCTGAAATCATTAGTGCAGACTCTAGGCAAGTGTATAAAAATATGGATATAGGTACGGGAAAAGACCTTGATGAGTACAAAAACATTCCTTATCACCTTATTGATATTTGTAATGCGGGATATCAATACAACCTTTATCAATACATTCGGGACTTTCATACAGTTTATAACAATGACAAGAGTCTAATACTTTGCGGAGGAACGGGACTTTATGTACAGGCTGTCCTACAAGGGTACTCACTAACCAATATACCAGAGAACGATTTATTACGAAAGAAATTAAAAAACAAAAATACAATAGAGCTTCAGCAAATACTTGGGGACACGGATGAAAGTTCTAAAAAAAGACTACTGAGAGCAATTGAAAAAAAAAAGCACATACAAGCAGGACTTGATTATACAGAAACAAATTATCCAGCCATCCAAAGTGTAGTAATTGGTATTAATATCCCAACAGACTTGCGTAGAAAAAAAATTAGTCAACGACTTATATTTAGGTTAGAAAATGGAATGGTTGAAGAAGTTGAAAGATTACTGAACCAAGGCATATCGCATGAACAACTCTATTGGTATGGGTTGGAATACAAATTCCTTAGTTTGTATTTACAAAAAGTAATTAGTTATGACGAAATGTTTAAGCAATTAGAAACTAGCATACATCAGTTTGCAAAAAGGCAAATGACTTATTTTAGAAAAATGGAAAAAGATGGAATTAAAATCTATTGGGTAGATTATAAAAACCCTTTAGACGAAAGCCTAAGAATCATCAATAATCATTAAACAAAAAAAGCAAGACAAATGTCCTGCTTTTTTTTAATCACGCTATAATAGTGTTAATTATTTTTTTGTAATAGCCATTACAATTCTTTTTTGAGATGCATCTTTACCATCAACACCTTCTAATAATTGATCTTTTCCAAAACCTTTAGCAGTTAATTGCTCTCCTTTGAAGTCTTCGAATAAAACCAATTTGGCTTTAATAGCATTAGCTCTTGCTGTTGTACCAGCTTTCACTAAAGCTACGTCACGACCATGTGCTTGAATTTCAGCACCTAACTCAGGGTTAGCGGCAAGAATTGCAGCAATATTTTTAAGCTGAGTTTCTGCACCTGCAGAAATAGCATCGTCAGCACCTTCTTCTCCACTTTCAACAACAGCAAATTGATCTAAAACGAAAGTTTTAGTTCCAGCTTCTCCGCCATTAACAAAATCTAAAATAGACTTTTCAGCAGAACCTTCTGCAAAATCAGCTCCAATTGTAGAAACTGCAACAGTATCAATCGATGTTGCATCTTCTGTTGTCTCGCCTTCTGTTCCTTCTCCTTCTATTCCTTCACCATCAGTAGCTACTGAAGTAGAGTCCGTAGTTTCACCTTCTGTATTTCCTGTTTTTTTACATGCTGTAACAGTCAATGCTGCAGCTACTAATAACATAATTACCTTTTTCATTCCTTTGTATAAGTTTAAGTTGATTGATTTATCTTACAAGAATAATAAAAAAACTACTTTTATCAAAAAAAGAACTGATTTTCGTTAGACAAAGTTGTTTATTTAATTTCATGAAACAAAAATCGTCCGCAAACCATCCTTATATCGAGCTATAATTTGTAGTTTAGCGGTATGCGTGAAGATTACTTAAATGCCGATGACCAAAAATTTTCTTCTTCTGAAAAAGAAGTAGAAAAAGCATTGCGTCCCCTTTCTTTTGATGACTTTAGTGGTCAAGACAAGATAATGGACAATATCAAAATTTTTGTAAACGCTGCCAACCAAAGAGAGGAAGCACTTGATCATGTACTGCTACATGGACCTCCAGGTCTAGGAAAAACGACTTTAGCAAACATCATTGCCAATGAACTCAATACCAACATCATTACAACTTCTGGTCCTGTGCTAGACAAACCGAGTGATTTGGCAGGGTTACTTACAGGCTTAGAAGAAGGTGATGTATTATTTATAGATGAGATTCATCGCCTTAGCCCCATCATAGAGGAATATCTATACTCTGCTATGGAAGATTACAAAATAGACATCATGCTAGATAGCGGACCGTCTGCCAGAACAGTACAGATTGGGCTCAACCCCTTTACATTAATAGGTGCAACTACTCGCTCAGGATTATTAACCTCGCCCCTACGTGCTAGGTTTAGCATCAATTGTAGGTTACAGTATTATGATGCTAAGCTACTCACAAGCATCGTCACAAGATCATGTGAGATACTAAAGACCCCAGTAGACCAAACTGCTGCTTACGAAATAGCTAGACGTAGTCGAGGGACACCACGTATTGCCAATAACTTATTAAGAAGAACAAGGGATTTTGCTCAAGTAAAGGGAGACGGAACAATCAATCTTGAAATAGCACAATTAGCACTTAACGCACTAGATGTAGATGCAAATGGCTTGGACGAAATGGACAATAGAATCTTGCGGACTATTATCGAAAAGTTTAAAGGGGGACCAGTAGGACTCTCTACAATAGCTACTGCTTGTGGAGAAGAGGCAGAAACAATAGAAGAAGTTTATGAGCCATTCCTCATACAAGAGGGCTATATCAAACGTACTTCGAGAGGTAGGGAAACCACCGAAAATGCTTATAAGCATATCGGAATAGTACCACCCAGTAAGATGGGTCGCTTATTTGAAAATGATTAGCACTGCTGTTGCATGAAACACAAAACGTAGCTTTAGCTATTTTTTCCTAAAATAATATAAATAAAACAATTGTTTGTTTTGCGTGAGGGACAGAAGTGGAAATCCTTTTTTTTACCTAAAATAATAAAAGCTTAAAAAAAGATTGGGAACGAATAGCCCGACCCCACGAGCTCGCCTTTTTGGCGAGTGGGGACACGCCTTAATCCTTATTAAAATTGCTCAACTACTCCTTCTAAAATAATTGCCTAGCCTTTTGGCGAAGATAAAAATCTAATATCACAATGGCAGACATCGCCTCTACGATAGGCACAGCACGAGGTACTACGCAAGGATCATGTCGCCCCTTTCCAGTTACTACGGCAGGATTTCCGTGTATATCGATACTCTCTTGGTCCACCATAATGGTTGCCACAGGCTTAAATGCTACATTAAAATAAATATCCTGACCATTACTAATACCTCCCTGAACACCTCCAGAATAATTAGTCTTAGTCTTCACCTTTCCATTTTCGGTATAAAATAAATCATTATGAATCGAGCCATTCATCTTAACCCCCTCAAAACCACTACCTATTTCAAAACCTTTTACGGCATTAATACTCAGCATCGCCTTACCTAATTCCGCATTAAGACGGTCAAAAACAGGCTCACCCAATCCTGCGGCGACTCCAGTAATCACACCTGTTACAATACCTCCAATTGTATCTCTATTTTTTCTTGTCTGGTCAATCAAATCATACATTTTTTGTGCCATATCTGCATCGGGGCAACGCACATCATTATCTTCCGTTTTGGACAAATCCAAGTCCGTATAAGGCTTATCTAACTTCAAATCACCCACTTGAGATACATACGACAGACAACTAATCCCTAGTTGAGTCAAAGCCAATTTGGCAATAGCACCAGCCGCCACACGGGCAGCCGTCTCACGAGCAGAAGAACGCCCACCGCCTCTATAATCTCTCACACCATACTTAGCTTGGTAAGTATAATCGGCATGAGAAGGTCTAAACTTTTCTGCTATATGCGAGTAATCGTGGCTACGCTGATCTTGGTTACGGATAAATAAACACAAAGGGGTTCCAGTGGTTACATCTTCAAATACACCCGACAAAACCTCATACTCATCTGTCTCTTGCCGTTGGGTTACAATCTTAGACTGTCCTGGTTTCCTACGGGTCAATTCGCTTTGGATAAAGTCATAATCTAGCTTAATCCCCGCAGGACAGCCGTCTATCACTACTCCTATCCCCTTTCCGTGCGACTCGCCAAAAGTTGTAATCTGAAATAATTGTCCAAATGTATTATTCATAAGCTCGTTTCCAAAATGTATGATTCCCCAAATATACGCTATATCCCATCAAAAACTTTTTGTTTATAACAAATAAAAACATATTAATTAGATATCTTTGTAGGAAGTACTTAAAAGAAAAAAGAAATGAAAAAGATATTCTTCGTATTAATTTTATTAATAACTTTAAACTCACAAGCACAAAGCTCTTACGATCTTCTAATCGACGCTAATTTAATTGGTCAATATGATCAAAATAATAACAACATACTCGATCCATCTGAACTTTCTAATATATCTGTTTTAGACTTAGGCGGAGCGGGATACTTTGAGCTAGATGTAATGTCAATGTTTCCTAACCTAAATATTTTATCTTGTGAAAACAACAATATCACTAACTTAGACCTAAGTAATAATACTGCTTTGACACAGTTGAATTGTAACAACAACCAACTCACTAGCTTAGACCTAAGTAATAATACTGCTTTGATACGGTTGAATTGTAACAACAACCAACTCACAAGTTTAAACCTAAGCAAGAGTACTAATCTAAACTATTTAGAATGTAATGACAATCAACTCACAAACTTAGACCTAAGCAAGGCTACTAATGTAGCAAATCTGATTTGTGACAATAATAACCTCACTAACCTAAATCTAAGTAAGAGTACTGCTTTAATAAGTCTTAATTGTAACAACAACAAGCTCTCAAGTTTGGATGTGGCTAATAGCAGTAACATCGGTGTTCTATCATGCACAAACAATCCTCTTGGTACAATCTGCGTTCCCTCCGTTTCTTATGCTCTATCGCACTCTGGTCAATTCAAAAAACCGTCAACTGCTGTATGGTCAGATTACTGTACAATTATCCCCGACCCTATTTTTAGATCAATACTACTTTCTGATACTTTAATCAATACGAACAAAAACCAAATAATAGAACCATCCGAGGCCTCATCGGTCATACAGCTAGACGTCTCCAAGCAAAACATATCTAATTTAACTGGAATAGAGCTTTTTAGCAATCTCGAAAAACTAAACTGCGAGATAAATCAACTCTCTAAACTAGATGTTTCTCATAATTTGAAACTGGTCAACCTGCAATGTGGTGGAAATGTTGAAATAACTACTATTAATTTATCAAAAAACACCGCTCTCACAAACCTTCATACTGGAGGAAATTATAAAATAAAAAGTCTTGATCTTTCTGAAAATATAAACTTAGATACGCTCAATTGTTATTTTAATCAAATAACAAACTTAGATTTATCTCATAATTTAAAAATAAAAAAAGTTTCATGTATCAATACCCAGATTAATTATTTGGACGTAACAGCAAACAAAGAACTCACTTACCTAAATTGTTCTTCTAATTTTAGAAATGAAAACGTACACCCTAGATTTCTAAACGCATCCAACCTAACTAAGCTAAAACATTTATATTGTAGTACTAACTCGTTAGATAGCTTAAATATTTCTGGGGACACTAGCCTAGAAACTTTAACCTGTGGAAGATTCTCATCATTAACCAGTTTAGACCTCTCTACCAATACTAATTTAAAAAGCTTAAACTGTTCAATTTCTGACATTACTTATTTGGACGTATCTAATAACCATAAACTCAAAAAATTATTTTGTTATTCCTCCAAAATAGATAGCCTAAACTTACACGGTGCAGATAGTTTGACAATACTAAACTGTTACAGCAACAACCTTACTAATTTGGACATATCAAATAATACCGTACTAGAAGAAGTCTATTGCTATAACAATAGAACAGCATTAAACATCAATACTGTTGGTGCTAAAGCCTTAGAACAATTATGGTGTTACAATTCATCATTACTTCATTTAGATTTGTCTAGCAACACTGCTCTAACAGATCTTCGTTGCCAAAACAATCAACTACTTACTAAGTTAAGCGTAGCCAATGGCAACAATACCTCTCTTAATACATTTTACAGCAACGACAACCCTAAGCTTAGTTGTATCCAAACAGATGATGATTCAGGGGTTACTAGCAGTTGGTGGAGTAAAGACCCTACAACGGCTTACAGCAAAGATTGCTCTAAAATCACAGGGATTGACGCTACAAGCTTAGCAGATAAATTACAACTCTATCCTAATCCTGCCAAAAACACCTTACACCTATCAGGATTAAGCATCATTAGCAGTACCGTCATAAATAGCAAGGGGAATGTTATCAAAATCTTTGTAAATAAAGAACTAATAGACATATCAAGTTTAATAATTGGGATTTACACGCTTCAAGTCCAAACCCCAAGTGGTGTAGTATACAAACGCTTTGTAAAAGAATAAAAAAAAACCTTAGACACTAAAAATCCCTACGAAGAAGATAACTAAGTAGGGACTTTTTTTAAGAGTCTATCCTCTTTACAGAAAGTAGTATATCAATGTACTATCAAAAACAACCAATCCTCACTGATTAAACGAGATTTTTTTGTTTATTTTTTTATTATATAATCGATAAATAACCCTATATTTATTGTCTAGAAGAAACTATTTAGTTATGAAGAAAATATTTTTAGTCACTTTTGTTGGTTTATTATTAAATACAGGTTGTAGAAAAGAAGAACCTGATGTTATATACCCTCATCAACTATATTATTACAATAATGGTAGTGTACACACAATTCCTTATGGGCAAACTGGTTATATAACCAATGCAAATCTATCTGGTCAAGGCAATCAAACAGTCTTGCACAACACCTCTTTAATTATTAATGGAAATGTAACGATGGATGCATTAACTATTACTGGAAAAGTAGTTATTGCTAAAGGTGCCAACCTTACAGTTACAGGTACCACTACAGTTGTTGGAGGTGGTAATTTTATAGTTTTAGGAACAATAAAAACAAATACTCTAACTCAAACAGGAGACACCTATCTCAACAATGGGAAGATTACTGTTTTAGGTAAATACACAATAGTTGGAGGCTCTACATTATACATACAAAATTCATCCGTCCATGTCAATGAATTAATTGTTACAGGAAATATTCAACATCCTAAAAACAATCACACACAAACAACATATATATATTCAGTCATTGAATCAATCAATACAAAATATCTATTCATCACTTCTGGAGCAGATATTTGTGGTCCTATTTTATTTACAACTAACAATGACCAAGGTTCTTCTGGAGTTGCTTTAGCAGATATTTCTACAACTGTTATTACAACCAAACCAACTATATACTCTATCTATGGACTAAATAACGCTACCAACTTTTACGATTACCAAAGTTCTTGTTCTCCTTTAACTAATTTCCCTATTTATTAATGAAAATTTTAAAAAACACATTACTTACTTATATTCTTTTTCTTACAGGGAATATTGTAATAGCACAAAACCTATCTAAAGGTGATCATTTGATTAATGCCTCTATAGGATTGAGTAATTTAGTAAGACCACAAGGATTTGAAACGACATTACCCCCTTTAGTTTTTCAATTTGAATATGCCCTTACCAATCGTATTACCGTAGGAACTTATTTAGGCATCTCTCGCTCTTTATTCGAAGACCAAGGTTATTTTTCGTTATATAAATATCCTTACAATATTGAACATCAAACGTATCATTGGACTGCCACAAATATCTTAGCAGGTATAAAAGGGGCTTATCATTTTGGAGAGTTATTAAAAACAACCGAAAAACTAGACCTTTATATAGGTGCAACATTTGGTTATAATATAGTTGCAGTAAAGATAAAACAAACTGAAGGGAGCATAAACTTAAATCCTTATTTGACACCTGAACCAAAAACAAAAGCAATGGGAGGGGTGTTTTTTGGAACCCGTTATTATTTAACTAAAAAAATTGCACTTATGGGAGAAATTGGTTACTCTACAGCTATTTTTCAAGTAGGAATTAGCTATAAATTATAAAGAAATAAACTGCTATGGACTTTTTGGTTAATCACACTAGCACCTTATATACTGAGCTATCACTCTAAAGTGAAACTTGAATTGATGGAACTATCTAATTTTCTCCTATGATATTCTAGATAATATTTCACCATTTCATCTGTAATATTTCCTGTAATCCAATACCCATAATCAATCGCCCAAAAGTGTCTGCCCCAATAATACTTCTGCCTTTCAATTTCTTCACAAGATTACGTATATCATATTAACTATAATATACGTCAATTATCTTGTTTGTTTTTCACATTCTAAGACCGTTGCAAAACCCTTGTAGTCAATTCTCTCTTTTTATATCCGTTATTTTTACCCCAAGTGAGTTAATAATAGCGTGATCTTATCGGTTAAATAGCGTGATTAAATGAGTTTTACCTCATTT
>Ga0256845_1002510_pt1 | contig 13233 bp, 13 predicted proteins | sample RiftiametaG_FD_189101 | JGI IMG/M metagenome (GOLD analysis project Ga0256845, IMG submission 189101) | Tube worm associated microbial communities from hydrothermal vent at the East Pacific Rise, Pacific Ocean - Riftia | ecosystem: Host-associated > Annelida > Integument > Unclassified ... | reverse complement strand
CTCTACAAGTTCGTTTTTTTCCTGAGCTGAAGACGGTTCAATTTGAGAAGTAAGATTGTTCTCCATTGCCCTGTAGGTAGGGTTGAGCGGTGTGATTTTAATTAGAAAGCATTCCGGATCGAAGTGCTGCAGAAGCACATCAGGTTCAAGGGGAGAACCTTTCGCAAGGGCGAAGTTAAGGGTTATCTTGCGGTCGCCTGTACTGTGGAACTCCCTGCCGCAGGCCGCTATTTCCGCCATTGTCCATGTGTTAACCGGTATGATTTTTCTGCGGAGAACCGGGTCGGTTGTGTGAAGAGAAAACTGCAGCTGGAAGTTACCCCGGGAGTACAGATTCCGCTTAACATCAAGAAGATCTTTGAAGAACCTGTTTGTTCCCGTCGGTGCCACAGTGGAGATTGAAGGCATGAATCCAGGGGCATCTATTCTGCCGGGAAGGTTCGTCAGCACATCAATTACAGCGGGGTTAAGCGCAGGCTCTCCCATTCTGGCAAACTGAACTTTGAACTGTGCAGAAGGAACCTTCATGTCCGGGAAGCGCCTGCGAACCATCATCTCAATCTGGTCAGTTATCTCCGAAGCAGAGAGGCGGCCGTGGTACTCCGTGCCGGCATCGCACATGGAACAGCCCACAGGGCATCCGTACAGAGTTGAAACCAGCAGTACCCACTTCTTTTCTCGCGGCAGAGGCGGCTGGACGGATTCTGCACATTCAACCTGAAGCCCGTTTTCAAACTCAACTATGTAAACCCGGGCAAGATCATCTCTGCCGGAGGACGCAACAACTTTCATTACAGGGTACTCAACTTTCTAAGGTATGCGGCAGTTTTCATTGCGGCTTCAACCCCGTTGCCAACTGCAATGGCAGTCTGGCGGAAAATACCGTTGCTGCAGTCTCCGCACAGATGGAACGAGCCGTTGCCCGGTGGCGCAGACAGCAGCTCTCCGGAGATAAAATCCAAAGCAGGAATTCTCCCTGCTGCCACAACAATAGTTTTCTCGGTAAACAGTGTTTTATCCGGGGTTCCAGGGCGAAGAGTTATATGGCTGATCTTTCCTGCAGAAGCCAGCAGATGGGGAACTGCACCTGAAAAATCCCCCCTTGCGTAAACGGTAACTGAAAACTTTGAACTCAGGCTCACTGCGTAGTCGAGAGCAGCATCACCTCCACCGATCACTGCCACAGTGTCTCCTGGGATATCCCGGATGTTCTTCACATCGTACAGAATCAGTGTATCCGGTGTGCACTGTACAGAAATCTTCCGGGGAATGGTACCGGATGCCACAACTACTGCGGAAGAGGTAACACAATCTGTATCCGACAGGTCGACCCGGTACGCTGAATCCTCTCTTTTAACAGAAGTAACTCTGTTGAAGCGGAGTTTTTCAGGAAGAGGGAAGAGTTTTATCAGATCTCTTCCGGCTGTCCCCCCGGGAACCCCGGGGTAGTTCTTCACGGAATTTGCGTTAAGAAGCAGACCTCCAGGCTGGTCTTTTTCGAAAACCAGCGGGGTTATACCGTACAGCTTCAGCTGTTGTGCTGCTGCAAGACCGGCGGGGCCGGCGCCGATTACCACGACTTTTTCAGTTATCATCAGAACTCCGAAGTGATACCACTATTGAAGCAGTACTAACCGGTCTGGTGAAACCGTAAGACAGGTTCAATGTGGTTGCCTTGTGCAGCTCCATGTTCATTGCTGCAGTACCGTCAACCGGCATGAATACCCGGAGTCCGCGAACGAAAGCCGCCCTTGCAGTGGTTTCACAGCACAGGTTTGTCATAACCCCGGTTATCACAACAGTGGTTGTTTTCAACTGCTCAAGCAGGCTGCCCAGCTCTGTTCTGTAAAAAGCATCGTACTGGGTTTTCTCAACAACAACGGAACCGGAAGTGTTAAAACCGCTGTGTATCCGGCTCAGGGGGTTGTCTGCTGTGATAACATCCCTCCACCACCTTCCCATCATCTGTGCGTTGCTGTGTGTATTCAGGTGTTTTGTGTAGATCACCGGCAGGTTGTGATGCTTGAATTCTTTTACCAGCAGCTGAATTACAGGCACGAGTTCGGGAGTAGACGGAACAAATGCATGGGAATCAGGCGAGACAAAGAAATCCTGCATGTCCAGCACAAGCAGAGCTGTACCGGGCACTTCCAGTTCCACCTCATCGCAAAGCCCGGTCAGATCCATTCTGCTCAGGTAGTTTTCCTTCAGCACATTCCATCCTTGAGAGAGTGTTTCAAACAGTGACCGAATATACCAAGCATTTCCTCCATGTCGGGCTTCTGTGTTATCAGGGGTGGCCACAGATAAACAACAGAGCCCAGCGGCCGGATAAACAGCCCCATTTCAAGGGCGGACGCAGCTGCTGCCGCAGCTGTGTTTCTGCCCCCTGCGTCATCTGATATCTCAAGAGAACTCATGCATCCAAGGGTAGCAGACCGGTGTACGCCGGGAATGCTGCTGAATTCCAGAAAAGCTTCTTTCATGAGTTTGGCAGGAATACTGCTGCGTTCAAGAATGTTTTCATTTTCAAACACTTCAAGAGCTGCAATTGCTGCAGCAGCAGCAATAGGATTTCCCGAAAATGTGTGACCGTGATAGAAGGTACGATCTCTGCCATTGTTTCGCCGGAATGAATCGTACACTTCATCGGTTGCAACAACAGCACTCATTGGAAGGTATCCGCCAGTAAGCGATTTTCCCACAACCATCAGATCAGGTTGTATTCCTGCAAGGTCAGATGCAAACATCGCTCCCGTTCTTCCGAAACCAACGGCTATTTCGTCTGCAACAAGAAGGATGTTCAGTTCAGTACAGAGCTTCCGGAGCTCCGTGATGTATTCCGGCGGGTATATGCGGATACCTGCCGCTCCCTGGCACACAGGTTCCACAATTACAGCTGCAGTGGTGTCTGCATTCTCCCTCAGCAGCATTTCCATTCCGCTGAAACACTGAAGTGAGCAGTTGTCTGCATAGGGGCAGTGAAAGCAGTGGGGGGCGGGAGCCTGAACAGATCTGTTTACCACATGCTCTACTGACTTGTGAAATTTCGGAAGGAAACCAAGACCAACAGCGCCCAGTGTGTCGCCATGGTATGCCCCTTCAAGTGAGATGATGTTCTTTTTTTCAGGAACCCCCAGGTTCCACCAGTACTGAACTGCCATCCGTACAGCGGCCTCAACAGCGCTTGCTCCGTCTGAAGCGTAGTACACTCGGTTTAGCTCACCTGGAGCGATGTCTGACAGCATTGCAGACAGTCTTACAATACCTGTGTGTGATATGCCTCCGGTAATACTGTGCTGCAGCTTATATGCTTGTTGCACAACAGCGTTTACAATGTTGGGATGGCTGTGTCCCAGGTTAACGCACCACCACGAGCTGATACCGTCCAGATACTCTTTCCCGTCTGTGTCCCGGAGGCGAACACCTTCTGCAGCCTGTATTACAGGGAAGTTCTGCTGCTCGAAAGCAAGTATATCGGTGTAAGGGTGCCACAGATGTTCAAGGTCGGTTCTTCTGTAATCAATCACGAAAGAATTCCTTTCAGCTGTGTGCAGATGCCCAGGAAGGACTCTGCAGGAAAACAATCAGGCGAGTACGGGATTTCAGCAAGAATCTCAGTTCTGCCGTAGTTTTTTATGGTTTGCATGTTGCTTGCACTGATAAGAGGGGATGGTGGCGTGATGTGGTTTACAACAACACCGGCAACATCAATACCAGCACGGCGCAGAGCTTCAAGTGACAGCAGGGTGTGGTTGATGGTTCCGAGTTTGTCAGAGGACACTAGAACAACCGGCCAGCCCAGCAGAACCATGAGGTCAAGCATGGTTTTCCCGTCGCCCAGGGGAACAAGTATTCCACCGGCACCTTCTGCAACCACGCACTGATAGCTGCTTTGAAGATCTTTCAGACTGGAAGCCATTGCAGCTGCACTGAGTGAACTGCCGGCCAGCTCTGCGGCGAGATGCGGTGAGCATGCAGGAGTGAAGCGATTGGGGCACAGCCTGTATTTTACTTCTTCCATAAAGCTTAGTCCGGCAGTTTTCAGCGAGAACTCCAGATCATCTGAAACCCCATTGATACATCCTGTCTGCACCGGTTTAGCCGGAACGGCATTGATTCCCATGGAGATAAAACCATTCAGTATTCCGGCGGTTACAAATGTTTTCCCGCAGTCTGTGTCCGTGCCAGTTACAAACAGTGATCTCAAGGCAGAACCTTCCTTGCCACAACGAACTGTATTCTGTATGTGGCCGGCACTGCTCCGCAGGTATCACCGTACGCTCTGCTGTAGTGCTTTAGAACTCTTCTAAGTTCCACCGGTGTAACATGTAACGAACCGGGGTGTCCGGTGAGGGATGCTCCTATACCCCTGACGGCATGCAGTACACGGGCAGATCCCGGGTAGCGAACTGAAAAGTCTTTCAGAAAGGAGCCGCAGTCAACAAAACCTTCGTGAAAAAAAAGATCTTTCCACTGTTCGCCCTCCAGATAATCTAGCCGGTTCCATCTGACACCTTCTGCACGGAAACTGTCCTGAAGTTCCTGAAGCATGCCGTGTACAGGAATAGCATGAACGGTATAGCCTCCGGTAGTGACGGCTGAAGACAGGTTGTTTACAGTGGAAACGGGATCAACTGCCCACTGCAGAGCACAGCTGGAAACAACCAGATCATAGCTTCCAGGGCTCTTCTGCTTTTCAAAGTTCCATAGCATGTGGTTCACAAACGGAGACTCCGGAAGTTTTTCTCTGCAGGTTCTGACCATGCCGGGGGCAATGTCTGTGAATGTTTTTACAGCACGGGGGAAACACCTGTTCAGCTTTTCCGACAGTATTCCCGTGCCGCTTCCAGGTTCAAGAAGAGATTTCGGATTCATGTTCAGTACAATCCGTTCCACCTCCTCTGCGATCAGTCTGTGGTGTTCCGCATAGTTGTCATACACTGATGACGCGGCAGAGAATCTTGCCTGGATCAGCTCTGTGTCAGGAGTTAATACGCTCTGCAAGCTTTTTTACCTCCTCTGTAACGATCTCCGGGTGTGTCAGAGGAATCAGGTGGCCGCCTTCAGCTGCAGGCAGAAGCGGGGTATTTCCTTCAAAGAGCTTTTCTGCGATGTATTCAGATGATGAAAATGGAATAATTCTGTCTGCAGTACCGTGGATGACTGTAGCCGGAATGCCCGGAGCCGGAACAGCAACCCTGCTGAACATCACATCCAGGCTGTACAGCAGGTCTTCAGTGGAAAAGGCAGAGGAATCCTTTATCAGATCAGGCAGCTCGTTTCTTCCAGCACCGCACTCTCTGAAGAAAGATTTCAGATAGCCTTCTCTGCTTCGTTTCAGCATGGAAACAATGTTCCTGTGTGTGGAAGGATCAATACCGGGTCGGTTTCCTCCTGAAGCAATGCAGGTCATGGAGGAAACAAGAACCAAGCCTTTTACCTCAGAACGGATGCTCAGCTCCATTGCCAGCTGGCCGCCAAGTGACCAACCAACAAGAATACAGCGTTCAGGCAGGCTGAAATCGCCTTTGAGAACAGTGTTCCAGTTGATATATCGCACAGGAATTCCGAAGCTGCCGATTCTGTTCCATATGTATTTCGAGGTTGCCCAGCCGCTGATGAATACTAGTTCCATTTCAGATTTCTCATTTCTTCAACGGTATTCTGAAGTGTTTCAAGTTGGTGACCAAGAGTAACTGAAAACCGTAGACGGGCATAACCTTCAGGCACAGTCGGTGGCCGAATTGCAACGGCGAGAATACCTCTGTTCTCAAGTGAATGTGAAAGTGCAACAGTTTCTGAACTGCCGCCAGCAATTACAGGAATTATCTGCGAGGCAGAGTTTCCAGTGTTAAAACCTGCCTGCTTCAAACACTCTCTAAATAACATGGCACGGCTGACAAGCTCTGAACCTGCAACCTGCCGGGACTCTATTACCTGTAGCGCACCAACAGCAGCACCGGCAGAGGCTGGCGGCAGGCCTGTGCTGTAAACAAAGCTCCTTGATTTGTTTATCAGGAATTCCCTTGTTTCTCTGGAGCATGCGGCAAAACCGCCATAGCTTCCCAGAGCTTTGCTGAGGGTTCCAGTTACAACATCAGGAACAACACCCTTCTCGCTGCATATCCCGCCGCCACGGCCGAACACACCTGTCGCATGGGCTTCATCCACAACCAGTATGCAGCCATTTCTGCGGGACACTTCACAGATATCCCTGACAGGGGCAATATCTCCATCCATGCTGAACACAGACTCTGTAATGATTATTTTTCTGCCAGGTCCTGTTTCCCTGTTTATAAGATCGGAAAGGTGCTGTACATCGCAGTGTCTATACCGGCAGACCTTCCCTCTGGATGTAATGGCTCCGTCTACAATACTGGCATGGTTCAGTCTGTCTGAAAAAACTGTATCGTTTCTTCCTGCCAGTGCTGTGAGTACGCCGGTGTTTGCAAGGAATCCGCTTCCGTATACCAGTGCGGTTTCCATGCCTGTAAGCCGGGCCAGTCTGTGTTCCAGCTCTTCGTGCAGGGGTAGATTTCCCGCCATAAGTCTTGATCCTCCCGAGCCTGTCCCGAACAGCTCAACAGCTTCAACAGCCCGTTTCACAACAAGGGGATGGGTTGACAGACCCAGGTAGTCATTTGTTGAGTAGTTTATCAGTTCTTCTGAATGAATTCTCAGCGTTCTTTTAAGACCCAGCTTTTCAAGTTCTGAAAGGGTTGTATTCACAAAATTCACAGCGTTAAACCTGCCTTTTGTATCAGATCGAGGTCAGAGCCGGGAAGGCTTCCATCAGTGGTGAGCAGCTCTCCGGTCATAAGCCCTGTAACTCCAAAGGAAAACATCCTGTTCGCAGACTTACCCAGTTGAAAGCGGCCTGCACAGACCCTCAGCTCCGCCTTCGGATTTACCATTCTGAACATTCCGATTATTCGAAGAAGTTTTTCTTCAGGCAGATGTTCGGCAACGGCAGTTGCCCCGGGAACAGGAATGTAGATGTTAAGGGCAATGGAATCCACTTCCAGTTCCCTCAGCAAAAATGCAAGATCCAGCCTGTCTTCATCTGATTCACCCATACCGATAATTCCACCTGAGCACACAGACATACCTGCCAGTTTCGTCCTCCTGATAGTCATTACCCTCTCATCAAAGCTGTGTGTAGTACACACCGAAGGGAAGAACGCCTGCGAAGTTTCAAGATTGTGGTGGTATCTGGTTACACCGGCATTCTTCAGTTTCTGCATTTCACTTAAACCCAGTATCCCAAGTGACGCGCACAGCCAACCGTTGACCCTGCTCTGTATCGCCGCTTCACATATCCTTTCTAATTCCTCACCGCGCAGCCCTTTTCCGCTTGTAACCATGGAAAACCTGTGCACGCCGGCCTTTGAGTTTGCCCGGTGGGCTTCAACTATCTCTCCGGCAGAAATCATGGGAGTTCCTGTGGTTCGCGACTGGGCACAGAATGTACAGTCTTCAGAGCAGGCACCGTTTTTTGCGTTGATTATGGCACACAGCTCTGCCTTGTTCCCGAATGCTGAAATTCTTGTTTCTGTGCACATTCTTTCAATTGTGTGCATGGGCAGACTGGTAAGAATGTCTGCTGCCTGTTCTCTATTCATTGCGCTGCCATTTCAGGTAGTTTTTTTCAAACTCTTCAAGAACTGCAACTGTGAGCTCTGCCCTCGATATCATTTTTCCAGTTGCAAGAAACAGTGATGTTGAGTGGAATTCCGTGGAAGTGTGCGAAACATTCAGCCCAATACCAGCGGCCATGTAGTGTACAAGACCAATTTCACCGCGAACTTCGCACAGCACTCCGCCAAGCTTTTTAGCATCGAAGAACAGACCGTAGTCTCTGGTTGAAAAGGGTGCTTCCGGAAAGAATCTGCCAACAGCTGTTCCCAAAGCCTGTGCAGCCAGCCCTGCAACTTCACCGGACACGGCAAGAGAAATTTCAGGACGAACAACGACAGAAAGGTAGAGGTTTTTACCGGGAGGGCTTGGCCATATCTCTCCCTTTCTTGCCTTTCCTGCAGTTTGTCTGTCTGCTGTTATCACAGTTCCACAGGCTGCTCCCTGTGCTCCCAGTTCCATAGCTCTGTCATTTGTAGATGTTACCACCGGATGGTATTCAATGGAATGACCGAATACAGTGGTGTTGATCAGAGAATACATCACCGGGGCAGAGGGAGTATCGGGAACAGAAACAAGTTTGTAACCACGGTTGGTTGACGCGGACACGCTGAATCCGGCTTTTCGCAGGCTGTTGATACTTTTCCAGATAGAAGCTCTACTTACGCCGAGTTCCCTGGCTATATGTTCACCGGAAACATAGCTTTCCGCCTTTTTAAGAATCTGAACCACTGCACCGGCAGTTTGCACAAAACCTCCTGAACAATGTCCGGTTCCCATTGAAGCCTTCAGAGTGACACGCAGGCGCGAAGATGGCGAAAACTGCGGAAATTGTCAACACACTCCGGCACTCGGTTTACAATCCACATTTCGCACTCGTTTTCCTGTCGGTAAGCCCGAGCTTACAGTGAACTTGAACAGAAGCAAAGTGGTTCCGGTTGGAAATGGCAGTTTCCCCGGTTTCTTCTTTATAAGAGAGAATTCGGCAGAAAGACATAGAATTCAAGAGGCGGGATGACAAAAAAGGCTGAAATTCACTACCCGGTTCACTGTTTGTTTACGGTATCAAATATTACTCATATGCAAAAATAACAAGAGTTTTTTCACCTGTATCCCACATAGCTCTTCCGCATATTCCATTTCTTGATATGCGCAGGGAGGGCTGTGAAAGATTCTGAACTGTGGATAGATCGAAGAAAACAGATCTCACAAATTCGCCATCAGGCTTGAAAATATTCCAGCGTTCAGATTGCGGTGACCAGGAAACCCGGACCCAAAGGTTGTTTTCAGGCCCGTATGCAATTCCGCTTATGACAGGCTCCCTCTCTGGAACTTGTACAGTAAATGTTCGAGTATCGTCACCGAAACTGATAGGCATCAATACCGGCAAACCACTGATTTTATAGGTTGAATCAACTCTAGTTCTCTCATATGTCATATCCAACTGAATGGTGCTAGACCACTCGCCGAACCGGTTAAAGATATCAACTTCCGGGGAATCCTGATTCAATGTGGCTGTTGCTACACTACCGTTTCCGTCAACGGCATACAGAGGGTAATAATCAGCACAGTCAGTTTGTAATGACCTCATCGCTTCCGAGTGTTCGTAATAGATAGTTTGAAGAACTCCAGTGTATGCGTTAATTGCTACAAGCTGAACTGTGGCAACAGGAGCTTCAGGGGTTATTTCAATATTCAATTGCTTAACTACAATTGTTGAATCTCTTCCTGCCTGCACTTCAAGAATTGTATTTAAATAATTATCCGAGTAGTATTCTTTGGATGAACCATTGCTATCAAGAACCTGCCAGTTCTCCATTCTCATATCACGCACAACAAAGTCTCCTGTGTCCAAGTATGCAAAAGGGTACGGACCTCTAAACTCACCGGGTCCCGATCCCCGGCCACCAATTTGCAACTTAACACTGCCTTCGGTGTCAAGAATGTGTATGCAGCAGGCAATGTAATCCAGTACGGCGTAATCACCATTATCCATTAGAGCGATATCAGAAACATCAGCGATGCCGGAATCAATATCTCCCGCTTCTGGCACAGCAAGCATAATTCGAAGAGAATCTCTTGTGGTGCCAGCTCCGTTGAATAAATCTGGATGGGGATCACTACAAGACAAGGAAAGCAATACAGAAACAACAAGTATGATGATAAGGTGCAATTTGACCATAATGCGATACCCTCTTCTGGGCCGAACCCTGTTTGTGAAGGCTCCGAAAAACAGAGCAGCACTTAAAAGCAGGGAATATGGCCACTGTTCTGTTGATTCAGGTGTTCACCAGATTCATTATTCTACCTAATTTGAGCGATTTAGCGAAGCATCTTCACTTGATATTAGGATAAGTTGTTAGTGTATTAGAATTTACCACAAACCTAACAAACAAGCCACTGTTACCCAATGAGTAAAAAGCACTCCATATTTAATATGGCAGATTCTCAGTGTTCCGCAAGTGTCAGAATTGACATGAGTCGATGAATGGAAAGCAATAAAGCCAATACCCTGTCAAGGGACACCCAGATTCCCGCTGTTGGGGGATATTCACTTTCCCGCATGTAACAAAGAGTCCCCTTGATTTTGAGACATACGACATCCTTTCTACCCTGCCTTTGGAATTCTCTCTCTGATTGATGGAGAAGTAACATTTCTGTACAGACCTGTTGACGTGATGACTGGAAGATGAAGCTGCCGGTACTTGCATTCATGGCCCGATTCCTGCAGCATGTCTTACCCAGGGGATTCTGCAAAGTACGATACTATGGTTTTCTTCATCAGCGGTGCGGAGAAAAGCTGAAGTCGATCAGAAAACAATTGAAACTACCAGTGGTTACCGTAACCATCCCGGAACCTCCAAAGCACTTTTGCCCTCACTGTGGTGACGAACTGATACTTGTTCGTATCCTGCAGTCTCAACGGGGGCCTCCGTGAGAACTCTACTGACTCCTGCTCAGTACAAGCTACTGATTATATCCATGAAGCGGCAGGGGATGGTATGTTTAGTTCAACAGGGTTGCAGACGCACGCAAGGGCGTGCGTTACCAACCCATTACTCGTTATGCGTACGTTTCATTATGCTCAAGCTCCAGATCCCGTGATCGCAGTCCGAAGAATAGAAGCTGGAAGCTCAGGACGATCTCGAACAGTACCATCGGCGTATCAAACCACCATAGGTTCACAGTCTTCGAAAAGCCAGGATTGATGAAGAGGATGATGGTGCAGCCAGCGCACCATGCACTCGCCAGGATGCCGAAAGCTGCTAAGGCGCGGTGAATGTAGCGCGATTTGAGCCAAAGGTAGGCGCCAACGCCGCTTGCCAGGGACCAAAGCAACAGGCCGACATAGTACTGATCGAAACCCGACAGATATAGGTGTGCCAAAATTGGTAACTGATCGGATGGGAGCCCCGCGTACTCGGGATGACTCAGTAATCTTAAGGCTGCAAAAAGGTTTAGCACGACTAGGAGCCAGATGTAGCCGAGGGCCAGCCGACTGAAGGTGGCGAATAGGGCCAGATTGCGGTCAACCGACTTCAAAACTACGTAGAGCGATGTGCTTAGCACGAGAACGGCAACGCTATAAAGAATGATGCCAACGAGGCCCACTCGAAAAAGCGTTTCGTGCATAAGGATGCTTCGCGCGATTTGCGCCGGATCCGGCCCGGAGACCATCGGCCGCAAGATGCCGAAGTTGATTGCAGCAAGGAGCAGGAACGAGGGCAAGTAGGCGAATCCGAAGACTTTTGCGGCTTTTCTTTGTGAGCTATCGAAAAAGCTGGACGTCATCTCACTTCCTCCATACGCATAATGCTTGGCATAACTTGCTCAGTTATGATGTAGCCTGTTGACACATGAGCGACTGCGCCAAGATCATGCTATTGTTGAACTAAGCGCCGCTCGGCAGCGCAGAATCAAAGCCAATTAATTCCTAAGGTACTGAGCATACTCCTCATCTCTTACTCTAATAATCTCCATGGCGATTCTCTCGGGTTCATCCCAGAAAATTGAGTGTGCCGAGTTTTCAAACCAAATCAGTTTCTTACCTGCGGGAGCATCTAATTCGTTATAGTATGCTTCTATTAACTCATAAGGAGTATTGAAGTCGTATTTCCCTACAAAAAAATATACCGGAACATCTACTTGAGTGATTGTTTCGTCAAAATCAACTTCCATTATCATTGGCTGTAGCTGTTTCAAAGAGCTTGCACTCCCAAGCGGCCAAAAAGCGAAATCGATTAACGAGTATTCTGGTGCTTTAAACAACAATGCAGCCTCATGATTATATGTATCCAAGGTGTGATATACACCGCCAAATCTCAGTAACCATTTCCTTTCAATCATCAACTGCCTATACCAATCATCAGAGAGATAAGTTGGGTTTATTTGCTCAAGCTCTGTCAGGGCTTGTTCATTATTTGTCTCGTGAGCTATTCTCATTACATAATCCAAAGATAGTTTTTCGGCCTTCTGCGGATTTACAATCTGACCAACGGAGATGTATGCAAAAATATCTTCTGGATATTGAGCAGCGATAGATAACCCGGGAACAGTACCCCATGAGAACCCCATCAAATATATCTTTTCAACGCTAAATCGGTTCTTTAAATGGACGATCAATTCATGCGTATCATTTACAATCTGTTCGATCGTTAGAGAATTCTTGTCAAGAGTGGGTGAGTACGTTTTTCCTGCGCCACGTTGATCCCAATTTACGACTACAAAATGTTTTTCCAAATCAGGGCATTGAGTTCGGAGGAGAGCAAGATTTGCAGAACCAGGGCCACCGTGCAAGAATAACAGAATTGGGTCATCTGTACTTTGCCCTCGGATTGATATCCATTGTTTCACACCCCCTAGTTCAATCTTTTCAAGCGTGTTGATGCCCTTTTCCTTGTCTATTTTCAGTGGTGAAACTCTATAGAAAGATGCGAGAAATAGTAATACTCCAACAATCAGCGCAGCTATCAATTTTCCTTTGCTCCTCGGTGTGGCTATTTCTGACATCCTATTCTCGCTTTAATCATTTTGATTTTGTCGCTATTTCTTCAGCCGCCCAACGCTCTGAATAACAAGAACAGTATCGAGATGCCCTAAATGTCACCGCTGTTTCTGGTTGATTCAGTTGGTACTCATTGAGGCCTCCAACTACTCATATCAATTTGATATGCTGGTGGCGCGAACCTTAACCAAAGGAGGAGACCCCAATGAGATTCTATACTACCGCACATCAATATTACTGCGGAATTGATCTTCACGCCAGGGTGATGTATCTTTGCATAATTAATTCTGAGGGTGAAATCGTTCTGTATCGTAATATAAGGCTGATCCGGAATCCCTTCTCAAAGCCATTGAGCCTTACAGACCGGATATTCTTATCGGAGTGGAGTGTATCTTCACCTGGTACTGGATAGTTGGATCTTTGTGCTGAAGCCACCCTGCTGGAAACCAAGCGCTCCCACAGTGATAGCATGCGGAAGAAGCCGTTTGATATGAATAAGTTTTTAAGTGCTTAAGGGAGGGGGCGATCAAGCCAAGATCCCAACTGTCACCGTAGGAAAAAGCTGGATGAATACCCCAGTCAAAGAACTT
>Ga0256845_1002509_pt1 | contig 13243 bp, 11 predicted proteins | sample RiftiametaG_FD_189101 | JGI IMG/M metagenome (GOLD analysis project Ga0256845, IMG submission 189101) | Tube worm associated microbial communities from hydrothermal vent at the East Pacific Rise, Pacific Ocean - Riftia | ecosystem: Host-associated > Annelida > Integument > Unclassified ... | reverse complement strand
CAGGCACGATAATATCTTGGTGTTGGTCATTCTCATCATTCCATAGATAGTAGACTCTCATAGGTTGATATTTTTTCTGCTCTATATTGTCTATAATCAACCTAGATACCTGTTTCATACCCTCCTTTTCATCATCAGTTAAATCCATATTATCTATATAATCCTCTATCTTTGAAAAATCCTCTCTCCAGTCCGAATAGAACCATACAAATGAGTTGGAGACGATATTAAACCAAATATGCTTATTGCTACTATCAAAACTATCCTCTATCAGAGATATAACCTCAGGGTCACTCATAAATCTAAAGAGTCGAGATAGTTTATCCCTCTGCTCATCGGTAAACCCTCTTCTATCCTCCATATGCACAGAGTAGTTCTCTCCATCTGGCCCACTATTGGTATACTCATGACAATACCCACTAGCTACAAGCCCTTTGAACTTGACATCCAAAGAGGCTCTTTTAGCCCAAGTTTGACTAGAGTCATGTTTTCCAACCATCCCAACACTCAAACTAGGAGATTGACAAGCCTCATTTTCGTGATGCAATCCTGCATCAAATGTTTTTTTAGTAGCAGAGAGTGTAATATTTTTTATCTTACCCGAAGCATCAAACTTATTATCCCCCTCTCTAGCTGAAACAGTCCAATATGATGGCAAATCAAGCTCCAAACAGTAAGGCTGACCCATCACAATATCATCAAAACGATAATACCCCACATCAGAACTCTTGGTTGTCGCTTTTGGAGTTCCACTACAGTCACCATTTTCATAAAGTTTAACAGTAATACCATAAATTCCCAACTCACCCTTGTCCTGTATGCTATTTTGGTTATAATCAAACCATATATAATCCCCCATAGAGAGCTTAAGTCCCTCGGACTTGGAAATTATATTGCTACCCTTTTTCTCTTTTTCGTACATAACACTCTTTCCACTAGTATCAAAACTAGAGAACTTAACCTGTGCAGAGGAGTAGGTACTCACTATTAATATCGGTAGAACTATATTTTTTATACTCTTATAGAATCTAAAATTACTCACTTTTGGCTCCTGTATTTTTTATAAAAATTATTTTTTAAAATTAAAATTTTATTTTAATTTCTATTTTATATTAATAATTCTTTAATTATCTTTTTTAGTATAGTCAATTGTATTATAAGTAAAAGATAGTAGAATAATCTGTTGAATAGTTATCTGTTTATGTTTTATTAGATTAAAGTTATTTGAAAAATATGATTTTTTATGAGAGAGGGATGAATTTGTATTGGAGTTAGTAGTCTATCTATATATATTAATATGAACACTTATAAAAATAGAGTGTTCATAGTTTCTATTTTAATTCTACAAGCCCATTTTATTTGGATTGAGTATATTATTAGGGTCAAACGCCTTTTTAATATCCTTAAATAGTTGCATCTCCTCATCCGAAAAGGCTATACCCATAAATGGGGCTTTGCTAGTTCCTATTCCATGTTCGCCACTTAGTGTTCCTCCCATCTGGACTACCATCTCAAATATCTCCTCTATACATTTGTGACCCTCATCTATTTGACTTATATCTATCATAACATTTACATGGATATTACCATCACCTGCATGACCAAAACATGGGACTTTGAAGTTGTATCTATCTCCTATCTCATAGATTTTCTTCAAAGCTTTTGGTAGCATAGAGCGAGGTACGGATATATCTTCGTTTAGCTTTTTATTTCCAAATATTGTAATAGATTGAGATGCGTTTTTTCTAGCATACCATAACTTCTTGGCTTCATTTTCATCTCTAGCTACTCTAAACTCTGTTGCTCCATTTTCTCCAAATGACTCCTCTAGTGTCTTTAGCTGAAACTCAACCTCTTGTGTTACATTTCCATCTACATCACCCACCAAAACAGCACCTGCATCTGTTGGTAAATCTACACCCAATTTTTCTATTAAAGCCTCTATAACCAAACTATCCAAAAACTCCATAGCCACAGGGTTAGCACCAGCAGAGAGAGATTTAAAAACAGCATTCATAGCATTATCAACAGAGGGAAAAATTCCCATATAGGTCTTTTTGTATTTTGGTTTTGGTATAAGCTTTAGGGTCAACTCCGTTAAAATTGCCAAAGTCCCCTCTGATGCTATCAATATACCTGCTGTATTGTACCCTGCTACATCCTTGATAGTTCGTTTTCCTGCTCTAATTATATCACCATTGGCTCGAACAGCTCGTAGTGCCATTACAAAATCTTTTGTAATTCCATACTTGGCCGCTCTCATACCACCTGCATTTTCACTTACATTACCACCTAGAGTAGAGTACTCTTCACTAGCAGGGTCAGGTGGATAAAATAGCCCTTGTGATTCGGCTCTCTTTTGCAAATCCATATTGATTACAGCAGGTTGAACCACTGCTACCATATTTTCGGTATCAATCTCTAGGATTTTGTTCATATGCTTCTCCATAGCCATAACAATACCACCATTAGCAGGTAATGCACCACCTGTAAATCCACTTCCTGCACCTCTTGCAGTTATAACTATTTTGTGTTCATTGCAGTATTTCAAAATATCACTCACATCCTGCTCATGACGAGGAAAAATAACAGCGTCAGGTTCATATCGTGTACGAGTGGCATCATAACTATAGGCTATCATATGGGCTTTGTCATCATATATATTCTCTTTGCCCACTATATTGGTCAATGCTTTTAAGTGCTGTTTATCTATCATTTTATCAATCTCTCTATCCCTTTGTAGTACTCTTCAAACTCTTTTGTATCTGATGAAGAGAATATATCTGTATCTATCTGTTCAAATCGTGCATAGAATGGAGATTGAGCATTTTGATTATTAAGAGTTATCGGATTTTTGGATAGGACAGCTCCACTAATAGGGTCAAGAGCTACAATAGAATCTCTAGTTGCAATCAATACCAATCCTACTTGAGCATTTTGTGCAAATGCTTTTATATTATCTGGTGTTAGATGAATCTCATCATTATTTATTAGGTGCATAGCATAAGTATCAGGGTGTATCCAAGACCTTTTGATAGATTGGGTAATCTCTCTATAACTCCGTCCATTGGGTGCAATAAGAAGAGCATTATTATAATAGTTTCCAAATATAACTATATCTCCCTTTTTAGCTTCTGTTTTGATATTTGGCAATTTTTTATGACTCAATATATTATATGGTTTCAATAGAGCTTTATTACCACCTTGACTTATAACCGAATAGGTAATTGCAGAGAGTCCATTACCATACTCATGTACAACAATACCACTCATACCCTTCTGTACGCTTTTTGATAGTTGGATGCCATCTTTATTGACAGCTTGAATAGTTGTTTTGATAGTTGTCGGTAGTTCTAGTGCCAATAACGATAGTGTTGCTAATACTATAAGTAGAAGTTTTTTCATAATTTTCCTTAAAAAATTTTGGGATGATTATACTTGTTAAAAGGTTAATACATCCTAAATTCTATTTGGCTCTTTGGAGTAGTTATACTAAAATAAACTCTACTCCATCTTTTGACCCAATAATCAAATTTCTCTATTAAGTAGTTATTTTCTATAGCCATTTTATAGTTACTTATGCCATATATTATCTTTTTCATCTCTCTTCCTTATTTCTAAACTCATATTTCCTCCTCTACGACTAATAAACCAAATTAATCCAAAAATAGCAAAAAGAGTAGGTAATCCAATTTGAATCCAAGCAGATATTTTTATGCTTTTATTTAAGATATCTTTGTGCATACTATTATCTATCTCAATATCTGTCATATTAGCTATATGGTTCATAGCAGATATTGCCAAATCACCTTTTGGAATACTTTGATGGCATGATAGACAGACACCTTGACGGTCTAGTTTGTCTCTTGTCTCCTTGGGAAGGGGATTTCCCAATCTCCAGTGGTTATCGACGGTTTGGACTTGTGTTCCATTCTCATCTATCATTACAGAGTAGTCATGTTTTAGATTTGGGATTGCAGGGATTTGTTCATCTATTTTTTTTGGTAGAACTTCTCTATCTGCACTCATTAAATCTATAATAGAGCTTTTGCTTTGGTCTGAAAAATATTTTCCACCATTAATACCCATACCCAAAGCTTTTTTACTTGTGTGACAACTCTCACAACTTCTCGATTTTTTACTTACTGTATGGGGTTGAACTTGAGACATAGTTATCGCATTTTGTCCTTCACTTCCAGCCCCCTCTACATTTGGAATTTTAAATATATGATTTTGAAGTAGTCTATTTCCATTTTTGCCGATAACTGTTACGGTAGTTTGACACCCTGGGATTGTAGGAGATACTCTACCCTCTCCATTAATGGAGAGGGCAGGATTTTCCCATCTAAGATAACTTCTAGTCTCTGTAACTTTTCCATCTACTAAGAAATCTTTTAAGCTATCTTCACCTGTTACTCCATGAATATTATGGTATTTAGATGCTTTTAGATAGTCAGGGTTCTGTTTTCCTTTTGAGTAGTCTATCTTGACATGACAACCATAACATTGAGGTGCCCAAGTAGCATGACATGTATAGCACTCTAGTTTGGAGTTGTGAGCCTCTATCCTGTCCATAGCTATTAGGGCTTTTTTAGATAGTTTTTTTTGCTCTTTTAGTCTCTTTAGAGGAGTTAACTCTATATCTCTACCAGAGGAGAGGTGCATAATAATCTTATTGCCATCTTTGACAGCTTTTGTTAATGGATTTCCTCTAGCTGTTAGTAAAAATCCATCTCCTCTATCTTTTGGAATTGCACCTTTTTTGAGATAATCGGCTAGGGTTTTGATAGTTCCTCTTGGTTTTCCATCTTTTTCTCTCATACTAAACTCATCAGAGTATCCCAAAGGCAACTCCCAAGGGTATTTTTGGGTTGTTCCATGACAATCTTGACACTCAATTTCAACTGCTCCCAAATTAGCTCCCACCATAAAACCATCTCCGTGCATATCACTACTTGTATGACAATCTTGACATAGCATACCTTTAGAGTAGTGAATATCTTCTGTTAGGTGTAGGTATCTTTTTGTATGGAGTTTTGGTTGAGCATTTCCATTGCTATCAAATGTAGCTTTATACTCTGTCTCCATCAAGCCTTGATATGATACTCCTATTCTTTTGCCTCTGTTGTGACAAGTGGTACAGGTTTCAACTGGAATTCCTGAATATCTTATACCATGAATATTTACTTTAACATCTCTGGAGGATTGGATTTGATGAGTTAGTATATGACCCCTTTTATCATGGGATATTGAGCTATCATCTCCCTCATAAAAGCCCTCATTGGAGTAGGGAATATGACAACTAGCACACCCCATTCCTCTATAATCTCCTCTTCTCTTTCTCCCTTTTCCTCCAGTATGACAACGCAGACACTCTTGACGCAAATATGTATACACAGCCAAAGATGGTTCTTTTTCAATCTCATCTGCTGTTGGTGCTTGTGGTATTGTTTGCATCTTTTTTGGAAAGGCTTGGGACTCTTTTTTCTCCAAATCTCTCATATACTCTCTATAAGTTTTAGTTCCTAGTCTCTTATGGGTATTGTTTAGGTCATAGTTTGACATATAGTGTTGGTATCCCTCTTGCCCTCCAAATCCCCATAAAGCACCATGAATCTTTCCTGCTTCAGTATTCATTAGAGAACTCCATTGAGCTTTGACCTGTTCGGCATGGCACACTCCACAGGTATTGATATTTATCCATTGACTTGTAGGGGATGGATAGAACTCTTTTGGACCTTTGTGATTTAGAAAATATTTGAGAGTTCCTGAGTGAGAGATATTTTTATCATTACTATTTGGGTTACCCCCATGACAAACTATACAGTCATTTCCCTCTGCACCTGCTCTATTGGCTATTTTTAGAATCTCTTTCATCATTTTTGAGTTATTATCACGGATATGCTCTATCCCTTTGTGACATTTCCAACAGCTATTTGCAGATATAACTATGGTTAACAGAAGGATTAAGGATATGATTTTCATAAGATGCTCTTTTTATTTTATAATAGTAGAATATTACTTATTTTTATCTAAATTTATGGTTTTTTAGTTGTTAGCAATAGAGATTTAAATAAAGAGGAGAGGCTCTCTGCACCGTCCTAAAAGGACGATGTCTCTGAGCCTAAAATTATTTGATGAAAATTTGTTTTGGATATTAAAATCAAACTCCATCAACTCTAAGTAGTTTAGTCTTACCAATCATCAAATCTATAGTCATGCCCATTCGTTTGAAAACACTCTCTTGTCTATACTCAAGATTATGTTTTTTACAAATCTCTTTTACTAGTGGTTGAGTCTTTTGATAGAAGCTTAGAGGCATATCAGGGAATAGATGATGCTCTACTTGATAGTTTAGGAAGCCGTGTACATAATCATTGAAATCACTACCTGTTTTATAGTTAACAGAACCCATGATTTGTCTTAGATAGAACTCTCCATGCCCTTTGTATGGCTTGTTAAACATATATATATCCTCTGCTGAGTGGTTTGGAACAATTACTAAAAATGAGTGTAGATTTGCAAAGAATTCTGCCATAATAACAACAATCAAAGCATTCCATACAGCAGTTATTCCAAGTGGAATAAATAGTGCAGGAATTACTATGAATTTGATAGCAAAATATGGTAGATAGTAGTTCCACCAAAGCTCAAACCCAAAAGGAGTTCTAGGGTCAAATTCATAATCTAGTATCTCTTTTTTGTTCTCCTCTTTTAGTTTTTTGTTTTGTAAGATTCTAAGAGTATTTGGTGCATAGTAAGTAAATTTCCAAGTACCAGCAAAAAGATAGACAAATAATCGTCTAGCCCACATTGGCGTTTTTGATTGTATAAGCCATTGCATATTTCTCTCTACATTATCAGGGTCATCAGCTTCACCTAGGTGATAGTGGTGCATTATATTATGCTCATACATCCACGCCTTTGGGTGAATCCAATCAAGCCAATCTAACCATCTTCTACTACCATTTGCAAAATGTTTTTTTGTATATTTAGCAGGTATATTAGGTACTTTGTCATAAGCACCATGAAGTATAGGATGGGTTACATTTGCCCATCTTCCTACATTCCCTGTACTAATTAATAGTGCTGCTAATATAGCAAATGGCCAAAATATAAATGGATTCATTCCCCCTGCCATAAGCTCATCAAGGCTAATAATTGCTACAAGAAAATATCCTGAAAAGGTAAACATTCTCCCCCATCTCTCCATTTTGAGCAGATGCTCAAAATCCTCTTGTGTAGCCTCCCCTATAGTTGCTTTTGCCTCTTCAATATCCTTTTGAAGTTGCTCTTTGTCAATATCTTCGTATTGAGTATATTGATGACTCTGTGACTCTAACCGCGACATATCGCTCCTTTTATAATTGTGATTAGAGTCTATTATATATCAACTATTATAATAAGCTTAATAATCTGTAGTGATAACTATATAAAATTAATTTATTGATTATTTTGTTACATATCTAAAAAAAAATAGAATAGAATAAAATATTTAAGAATAAACAGAACTCATTATCTTAAACCAATCTTTGGAGAAGTTCTTTTTGATATAACTCTCATGATGAGGAACAGAACACCCTACACAGTTTTGGTGAATTGCCTCTTCTGATTTATATTGTGTACCATCTTTTGAGTCGATATTGCATCTGCTAAATAGCATTCTTTTTTCTATTTTTTCAAATCCATTATCATCAAATCTAAAATTTGGACAAGCACAGAGATAACAGTTTAGATTCTCCATATTGTGGCACTTTTTATTCTCTTTATAGAGAGGGCAGAAATTTGGCTCTTTTTTTACCATATTTTCATATCTAAAGTACTCTATTAGTTCGTTCTCATTTAGATGAGATAGTCTATCTACTATCTCCTTGTGTTTTTTGCCGTGGGATTGAAACCATGATTTGTAGCTCATTTAAACTCTTTTTGGCAAAATTATATCATAAACCATCCAACAAGCATAAATAGTAGAATCTCAACCCCCTCAAGTGTAGCACCTAGTACATCTCCATTGACAAATTTGAGTTTAGATGCAAAAAAGACTGATATAACAAAACCTAAAACTATACCTACTATAAGATATAGTACAAAATATGGTGTTAGATAAGAACCAATAGATGTAAAAACTAAAAAAAGAGGAGTTAAATACCAATAGTCTAACGACTCTTTTAAACCTGTAACAAAAGAGGACTTAAAATCATGAAGCATAATTTGGGTTATAAGAGAGAGACGACTAATTATTAAAACAGCCATAAATTCAGTTAATAGATTTTGAGTAAAGAGCAGAATAATTCCTGCTACTTTTAACATCATAAAAGCAAAAGCATACAGTACCCCCAAAGCTCCAACAGTTGGCTCTTTGATAATATCAAAAGCATCTCTACCAGAGTGAGAGGCGTATATAGCGTCATATACATCTACTACAGCTTCTGTGTGTATGAACCCATAGAGCAACATATATGATACAGCCGATATAGTAGCTCCATACCAACCAAATTTTGCAAGTAGTGTATATAAAAAAACTGTCAATGCACCCAACACAAAACCAACAGATGGTAGAGTTAGTAACATATGGTTGAGTACCTCTGGTTTTGATAGGTCATCACTGCTTTTGAATCTTAGTGGTATTATTGTAAAGTATGAAAAGGAGAATTTAACTCCTAAGTATAAATTTTTCATATAAATCCTAATTTTTTTCTAATAATAGAGACTCTATTATTCTATCTACATCAAGTCTCTGTATCATTTCGCCTACAAAGCTATCAATTGTCTCTCGTTTATATCGTTTAAACTTTAAATCATCGAAAAGTCCATGAACAAAAGTTCCTTTTATGTTTCCCTTTTGATAATATAGAGGATATTTTTTGCTAACTCCATTATGAATCTCAAATCCCTCTAACTCTCTGTTAAATACTCTATATCTGCCCTTTCTTACTATTTTTAGTTTTTGAAGTATAACATCATCATCTATAAATCCCAATCCCTCTACAGTAGTCGGAACTATAGATTCTGTACACTCATTATCTATAACTCTCTTAAACATCATCTCATATCCACCACAGATACCAAATATCTCTGTTTTTGTCTGCTGTAGTTGTTCAAATAGTCCTATCTCTTTTAGCCATGTCAAATCTTTTATCACTAGTTTAGAACCTGGTAGAATAATCTCTTCAAAACTATCTAGTGATATATTTTGTCTGATAAACTCTATAGATATATTATCATCTGCTATTAGTGGTTCAAAATCATTATAGTTACTCATAGTAGGATAGGCTATAACTCCTATTCGTTTTGCATCTACTCTACTTCTCTGTTGATAGTTCATAAGGCTTTGTGAATCTTCAAATCCTAGATTGAATGGAATATAGGGTAGTACTCCTAAGACAGGGATTTTAAACTCCTCCTCTATAATGCGAACTCCCTCATCAAAAAGTGTTAAATCTCCTCTAAACTTATTGACAATAACACCTATTATATTTTTTTGAAGTTTTTTGGGTAGAAGATTATAGACCCCCCAAATGGAGGCGAATACTCCTCCTTTTTCTATATCTGCCACCAATATAATCTTGGTATCAAACTCTGTGGCTATAAATATATTGGAGAGGTCTTTATCCATGAGATTTAGCTCTACAGGGCTACCTGCACCCTCTGAGACAATACACTCATATTGATTATCTAAGTATCTATAGGCATCTTTGACGATAGGTTTTAGCTCTGATATATTACGGTAGTACTCTCTGACATCTCTGTTTGCTACGACTTTGCCATTTACTATGAGAGATGCAGAGCTTTTTCTACCTGATTTTAATAGAATAGGGTTTATATGATAGGAGGTTGGAATATTTAAAACCTCTGCTTGAAAGTGTTGGGCTATGGCTATTTCACTACCATCATCTGCTACCATTGCATTGTTAGATACATTCTGTGCTTTAAAAGGGGCTACACTGTATCCCCTATCTTGAATAATTTTAGCTATAACAGATGTTATAGTTGATTTACCAGCATCACTACTAGTACCAAATATAGAGATATTTTTCATAAAAATATTATATCATGTTTTTTCTTGTTTTTAAGATTAAAAAATTAAGTTTATATTTAAATAATGCTTGTAATATTTTAGAAAAAAAAGGATTTTTATTGCAAGAAGTGAAGGATTATGAGATTAAGGCGTTAAAGAAACAGATATTTATCTCTAATTTAAAAGCGTGGATAGTCGGGGTGATATTAATTGCAGAGATAGTATTTATAGCAATGTATTTTAGTAAGATGGGATTACTTGATGAGACTAGTATGGCAAAGAATAGAGTAGCTGTTATTAGATTTAATAAACCTGTAACTGAGGAGTTTACTACCAAAGTTATGGAGGAGATGGATAAGGTTCGTAAAAACAAGAGCTATAAGTCTGTTCTATTTATTATGGGTTCACCAGGAGGGTCTCCTACGGCAAGTGAGGAGCTTTCGGAGTATCTAAAAGAGTACCAAAAGGATTTGAATATTACTATGTATGTTGAGTCAATAGCTGCTAGTGGTGGATACTATATCGCCTCTGCTATTAAACCTCTAATTGCAAATAAAAATGCTATTGTCGGCTCTATTGGTGTGATTATGCCTCACTATAACTTCGGTGAATTAGCAAAAAAAGTAGGTGTAGAGGAGGATTATATAGCTGCGGGTAAGTTTAAAAAACCTATCTCTATGTTGGCAAAAATAGATGTAGAGAATAGAGAGTATATGACCAACAATCTTCTAAAACCAACTTATGAAAATTTTATCCAATCAGTAGCTAAAAATCGTGGTCTAAAAAAAGAGCAAATTGTACCATTTGCAGAGGGGAAAATTTTTATCGCTAATGTTCCTGAGATTCAAAATATACTAGTTGATAAGGTATCATCTCTCTATAAAGTCAAAGCTATGATTAGAGAGAACTTGAACAAAAAAGATTTAGACTTTGTCAAGATAAATTTGGAAGAGGAACCAGCATTTTTACCAATGGTAAAAGTAGATTTAGGATTGGATAAGCTTCAAGAGATGATTCAATTTCATTAAAAAAAACAACTCTATTAACTCCTCAATAGATTCCAAAATAGTCCTAAATACTCATGCCATGCTTGGTCTGTTTGGAGTAGTTTTTTACCTTTTGGGGTAGATAGTGGAGTATCATGATTTTTTATTTTAAAATCGGTTGGTGCTGGTATAGGATTTAAACCATGTTTTTTGAAGATTTGTATGGCTCTAGGCATATGGTATGCAGAGGTGACAAGCATAAAAGGTCTCTTGTCCAAATATTTTTTGGTTTCTATCGCCTCCTCCTCTGTAGTTTTTGGTTTTGTCTCTATAATAATATCCTCTCTCTTTACACCAACCTTTTTCAAAAAATTGGCTGTGGAGATAGCTGAAGGGATTTTTCCACCAAATGGAGCATAGCCTGTGGTGATAATTTTTGCATTTGGTATCTTGTGATATAGTCTTAGAGCCTCCCATGCACGGTTCTCTTTGTCTCCACCTAGAAGTAGTATATATTTTGTCTCTTTTGGTATCTCTTTTAATCTTTTATATGTGCTTTCAAGAGGCTCTAATAGAGTATTTGTGAATGGAGAGTAGGCTATAGTAGCAATCCATACTAAACTTATACTCAAAAATATTTTTGCCTTTTTATAATGCTCTTTGTATAGATACCATAATCCTATAGCTCCCAAGATTAATCCTATAGGTAGTGGCATAATTAGAGCAGAGATTGCTTTTTTGATAACAAAACCTATTTCAATATTCATCCTCTATCTCCAAGGATACTTCGTCCACGCAAGGTCTCTTTGATTTGCTCAAAGAGAGTAGCAGAGCTACAAGCTCGAAGAGAGTTCAAAGAACAAGGGACGGGAAGGAATTGGTAGAACCTGTCATTGTTTGATTGTTGCAACTGTATAAGCATAGCCGTCTCCTTTTTGTATAGTTTTACAATATTTAAAATTAATACCTTGAATAGTTCCCAAAGTTGTAGTAATATTAAAATTACCACTAACTCTAACAGCTACTTTTCCAAGATAAGTTCCTATTTTCTTTCCTTTGGTAACTACTGCTTTTACAATATCACCTGTTTGGAAACTTTTTACTACCTTAGAACCTTTAGCTTTTGTTCTAGGGAATCCAAATCTATCCATTCGACACATTTGTCTGTTTCCTCTGCCTTGGGCTTTAACTTCTAAAATCTTATCAGTTACTATTTTATATTTATAATTATCTCCGATACACATAGCATCATAATAGTGTTGTTTGGGTAGATTTAACTCTTTTCGATTAGCATAAGTCTCCCACCCTTCACCTGTTATTACCTTAAAATCTTTTGCTAACTCTTTTAGAGTATAAGTTCTAGCACTTTGAATAATTGAAGCATGTTTTGGTGTTTTTTTAGGTTTTAGATGTGATAAATCTTTGCCTACTCTCTTTCCAAATAACTCTAATGATAGAGTTCCTTTTTCTATATTACATTTTCTGCATGAGAGAGTTAAATTTTGTACAGAGTTAGTTCCACCTTTAGATTTAGGAATAATATGTTCTATCTCTTCTCCTTTCCCTCCACAATATACACAACTGTAGTTATACTTTTGAAAGATAAAATCTCTTAGTTTTTTATCTTTTAAATCACCATTTTGATACTCTACTCCATATAATTTTTCTCCATTTGTCATAGAGCTAGTATCAAATGAGACTCTCTCAACCACAACAGAATCTATAGGTATTAGTTTTGCATATTTTTTTGCAAAATTAATTACATTATCTGCTCTTGATTTGACACTTGGAGGCAACCAACCATCAGGTCTAGTTCTATTATCAAATCTTGGCTTTCTATATCTTGTTTTTCTGTTTCGTCTACTTCTCCTTATTGCTCTTCTTGAATTCATTGCTTTTTTAATAACTTTTCCTCGATGCACTATTTCAGCGAAGAAAAAGCACTTCACAGCATCTACAATAGCTACACCTGTAACTGATGCTCCAACATCAAATTTAATTTTGTATTTTTTGATGCACTTTTTGTTCTCTTTTAGTCTTATTGTAAAGGGATAGACTTTATGAACAACAGCCTTTCCCTCTTTTAGTAAAATTCTAGCTTTAGCCTCACGAGTGGGGGCTAAAGGTGTTCTGTTTTTGCTTAATACAAAAACCATTTACAATCCTTTTTCAAATTAACGCACCTTTCGGTGGTGACGGTCTTGCGACTCTCTCCTCGATAGTGATATAGATGCTTGTT
>Ga0256845_1002508_pt1 | contig 13245 bp, 12 predicted proteins | sample RiftiametaG_FD_189101 | JGI IMG/M metagenome (GOLD analysis project Ga0256845, IMG submission 189101) | Tube worm associated microbial communities from hydrothermal vent at the East Pacific Rise, Pacific Ocean - Riftia | ecosystem: Host-associated > Annelida > Integument > Unclassified ... | reverse complement strand
GTATCTCTTTTCCGCCTGTTAAATAAACCCCATTGGTCACCAAAACAAGATCATTTGTTGTTGCGGCATCTACAGCATCTTGAATGGTGGTGGCGGCGGTTGCCCACGAATTGTATGGAGCAGTTGGGGTGGAATTGTTTACATCCACATACAATGTTGCGGCCCAACTTTGGGCAGTAAAAATCAAGCTGACAATTAAATATAGTGCGCTCTTTTTCATAATCCATCCTCCACCTGTTGTTTTATCGCTCTGTTTCCGAAATATTTAGAACCCATTAGGGGTATCAACTGTGGAGAGATCTGGCAAGAAAAAAAACAAAATTTAGTCAATAATTTTAGGGGAGGATGTTTTTTCTTTTAGGCGGTTGACAGCGATGCGCTGAAGAAGTAGCTTCTTTGCCGTTAAGAAGAACCTGATGGAAGATCGGTGTAAATCCGACGCTGTAGCGCAACTGTGAATAGAGATTCTCTAAAGCCAGAACTTTCAGCTCTTCAAGATGTTGGACTCTTTCGCACTCAAGGAGGATCAATGGAATTTTTTCCGTTCATTCTGTAGGTGAGCGGTCTTTTTTTTCTCTGGTGAAAGAGCGTTGTATATGAAAATTAAACGCCCGCGATTTACGGGAAAAGGAAGAAGAAAAGATGAAAAAATGTGTGTTAGCCCTTCTGGCAAGTGGGTTTATGGTTGCTCTTGCTGGTGCGGAAATAATTACGTTGAACTCAAAGGATACGGGGGTGGATCATTATTATCGCCCTACAACGGATGGGGTTCATGATTGGAATGATGGAAGTGGAACGTTTAATATGCGTGTGTATACGAATGCGTGGGGAAGTTCTTGGGGTGGAATTACCTATTCGGATGTGCACGATACAACTACGTCGGGATATAATAATCAGTATGCCGTTTATGGTGATGGGAAGGATTATTCGGATACGGGCGTTTATGCTATCGGGTATGTGGATACGTATAATGCGACTACGCCAACTCTTTCGTTTGCTGCTCCTAAAAGGGTGAATAGTTTGTATGTGAATAATACCACATATGCTGCTCTTGATATGCAGAATGGAAGTGGTTTTTCTCGTGCATTTACTACAAACGATTGGTTTAAGCTGACGATTACGGGAATGGATGCGTCGAGTCATTTGGTTGGAACGCAAGATTTTTTGTTGGCGGATTATACGGGGTATTCCGAAGGGGATAATAAAGAGGATTATATGGTAACGGATTGGACGAAGGTTGATCTTTCGGGATTTGGCGATCAAGTGAGTTCGCTTCAGTTTACGTTGACTTCTTCGGATACTGGATCGTATGGAATGAATACGCCTGCTTATTTTGCGTTGGATCATGTGGATGTGGTTCCTGAACCGAGTGCGTTTGTCTTGATGCTTGCGGGCGGCGGCTTCCTCTTTTTTATTCGTCGAAATTTTTCAGCGTAATGAACCCTTTTTATCCAGTCGTGCTTTCTGCATGTTTGTTATTAATTAATGCAACAGTGGTGGGTGCTGTAATCAGTACAAATCAAGAAATTGTTGTGCTTGCAACACGACTGGATAATTTAGATTTAATGGATACCTCGGTGGCTGCAGATACTACGATGATTACTCAGGAGCAAATTAAGCGTTCTGATGCGCAGTCGATTCCTTCGCTTTTGCAGAAAGAGGGTAATGTTTTGGTGCGTAGTTTTTCGGGGAGTGGAATGGATGGGCAAATCTCGATGCGGGGTTTTGGGGATAATAGCCATTTGCGGGTTTTGGTGCTTGTGGATGGCCAACAGGCAAATCGCCCCGATATGGCGGGGATTGAGTGGCAAAGTATTCCGCTTTCTAATGTGCAGGAGGTGGAGATTATTCGGGGGGGGCAAAATGTCCTGTATGGAAATTATGCGCTGGGCGGGGTTATAAAAATTAAAACCAAGCGGGGCGAAGATACGACCCCGTCGATTAAGCAGGAGTTTGGAAGCAATCGCTATGTTGCTGGTGCGGCAACGTTTGCAATGGCAAGCGATTCGTTCGACTTTTTGATGGGGGCAAACGGGTATCAAACCGATGGATTTCGCAAGAATTCGGCTTCTCGATCGCGTAATTATAACACAGAAGCAGGGTGGTTTATTACTGATTCTAGTACGCTTACTTTTCGGCTTTTTTATACCGACAGCTATGTGCAATTTCCTGGACCTTTAACTTACGATGAAATGATGCAAGATCCCACTCAATCGAGTAATTTGGGGGACGAGTTTTCTGATCAGCAAAGTTCACAAGGAACGCTTCTTTATGAAGTGAATCCAGATTGGGGGGCGGTTCGTGTTAATTTTGGCGGGCGAACCAGTTATCGTGAGCCGGAGCTTTCGGGGCTCTATTTTCATAACCAAATCGATGGGCTCTTTTTTGAACCTCGTATTCGATGGGGATCAAAAGAGCGTTATTTGTTGGGGGGAATTGATTTTAGGTACGATGCTTTAAAACAAAAGAATTTTTACGACAATACTAATCATCGTGATGTCCTTCGTTCTTGGGCAAAGATGAATCGTTTTACTGCTTCGCCTTATCTTTTTGCCCAAAAACTTCTCACAGAATCAACCACGCTCAATGGTGGAGCTCGGTTCGAGAGTGCGTCTACACAAAATAAATATGTGGAATACAAAGATAATCAGCTGCTTCCCAATATTGGGCCCTTTCCAAATCCTGATTATCAATATCCTCCTGATGTGGATCCTGCAAAGTCGTACGAAGGGGATATTCGCAAAAATGGTTGGTCGGCCGAGATTTCTCTTCAACAAGAGCTTCTTAAAGGATGGACGGTTTGGACGGGATATGATCGCGTTTATCGGTATCCCACCCTCGACGAAGTTGCGGCGTATCAAGGTTACCCCTTAAGTGACCCTCTAAATGAAAATTTAGATCCCGAAACGGGGAATAATTTTGAAGTAGGAACTCGCTTTAAATCGACCCATTGGACCACGGCGTTTACGGCTTTTCTGCTTAAACTTGATAACGAAATTGTCTTTGATGATGTTCAAAATTTAAATCGAAATATGGCACCCACAAAGCGGCTTGGAGGGGAGTTCGAGCTGGGCTGGGCAAACGACATTTTTGGGCTTTCTAGTCGGTGGACTCTTGTTCAAGCGCGTATTGATAAAGGTGCGGATAAGGGTAGTAAAATTCCGTTGGTTCCGCAAGCTTATGGAACCGTTTCAACATGGGTTCAAGTACATCCAATCTGTCGTCTTAGTGCCATTTATTCTTATGTGGCTGAACAATATCAAGGAAACGACGATGCCAATCAGTGGCAAAAAATGAAGCCCTATGGCTTGCTAAGCCTTCAGTCTAATTTTGAAATTGGCGACCATTTAAATCTACTCTTTTCGGTAAACAATTTATTTGATAAAACGTATGCGTCTTCCGCCTACAGCGGGGGCTTTTATCCTGGTGCGGGGCGACAATTTTTAGCCAGCTTAACCTTGGAGTTTTAATATGAAAAAAAATCTACTTGTTTTACTACTTAGCCTTACATCATCTCTTTGGGGCGAAACTTTTTATGGAAGGGATGTTGTGCTTTCGGCTCCAAAAGTAGGCGAAGCTGGTTCTACTGCCATTCATAAAGAGAGTTCCTCTTTTGTTGCTTGGGCAAATGGATTTGAAAACCTTCAGTATGGAAGCAACGTCGATGATACGTGGAAAACCCCAGAAAAAGCGTTGGGAAAGGCTCTTGGTACGTCCACCGATATTGTCTCCCTCGGTCGAGGCGGACAAATTACTCTTACTTTTCCGCAAAAAATTGCGGATGGGGCTGGTGCTGATTTTGCCGTTTTTGAAAATGCCTTTAACGACACCTTTTTAGAACTCGCTTATGTTGAAGTTTCCTCTGATGGAATCCATTTTGTACGTTTTCCAAATTATTCGTACACCACAACTTCGGTTGGTGGATTTGGTGGGTTAGATACCCGCTTAATTTACAACCTCGCCAGCAAATACAAACAAGGCTACGGTCATCCCTTTGATCTTGCCGACTTACAACGTGCGTACAACGCACAGCTCCAGGGGAATACCGACTTTTCTTCTGCCTTCGCAAATCAGCTAACCAATAACTTTCCTCACCTGAATCTTTCAAGCATTACACATGTTCGTTTTATTGATGTAATAGGCGATGGCTCGGCAAAAGATTCGCGCGGGGAAATTATTTACGATCCGTATCCCACATCGGGGAGTGCGGGGTTTGATCTTGATGCTGTAGGCGTTATAAATGTCTACATCCCCTCTACGCAGTCTTATTCCGACTGGGCAGTCGAACACAACCTTTCTACTAACCGTCTTGATGATGCAGATAACGATGGCGTTTGTAACTTTTTTGAATATGCATTAGGGGGCGATCCCAACAATCCAACAAATGCGCCATCTCCAGCTCTTTCTACCCAAACCAATCAGATGGTTTGTTTTGAATATGCCATTAGTCGCCATGCGCAAGTTTCGGAAACCATTTTAAAAACAGGCAGCTTGCGCAATCCAAACTGGCTCCCAGCAACTCCGCAGGATGTTCAGATTAACACAACAACAGATTTTATTCAGCATAAAGCCTATTTTTCTATAACAAATAAGGCCTTTTTTCAGCTACAAATTCAGGACCGTTTGTAAAAGATACTACCTACATCTTCTATTAAATTTTTCTTCTAGAGATGTTAGATATTTTTTTATCGGGCTCGTCGCGGAGCGGGACGGGGACGTGGCATAGGTCGAGGACGTGGCATGGGTCGAGGGGTTGGGCGTGTTATGGGACGACCAATATGGGTGGGTGGACGCACAGGAATAGCAGGCTGTCCAGGATTATTCGGTTGCATTGGTTTTCCTGGGCGACCGGGACGACTAGGAATGCGGTCACTGGATTCGGGGGGCTTTGATGGGTGAACGTACACAGGGTCGTTATCATACCAATATGGATAGTGACTCCAACCTGCTCCGTAATAATAAGAATCTGGATAGGAGTGACTTCCATAGTAACCTCCAGAATAACAACCCCAAAGAAAAGGGAATGACAGAAGAAAAATAGTGTTTTGAATCTGTTTTTTAGTGATTTTCATGATGAATCTCCTTCTCTTTTTTTAAGAAATCCCACGACTGAAGAATAAAAAAAGCACCGGTGTTGTCGGAAATAAGTGCTGCATTTTCTGGAGGAACCGGTTTTTTCCAAACGGTTCCTCCTAAGTCGATAACTTTTTTTAGATAGTGCGATGGATTTTCTACTCGAATAATCGGTAGCCATCGCCCAGCAAAGGGAGGTTGGTCAATTTCTCGAATCCCAATCCGCCACTTCTTTTTGTCCATTAAAATCGCATAGTGATCGTTTTTCTTTATATTTGTGTATTGTCCAATTGCTTTATAAAAAAGAATTTCTTGGGTTAAATTTGTTGTCCAGACCTCGTCCCAAAGCCAATCTCCCATTTGTGGTTCTTGATCGAGGGGATCGCCTGATGCTGTTTTTAAGAGTAAAAAATGAGCGTGTTGAGGGTCACAAATAAGAGCACCTGTTCCGCGTCGTTTCCAATCTAGGGGACCATTAATTACGGTGCCCTTGTTGCTTTTTGCGGTAGAAATAGATTGGGTCAGGTTTTCAACGGACAGAGCAGGTAGCCATTGTGCGGCCATTTTTCGTTCTTTTTTTGGACGGATACGCAAAATACCCCCGACTTTTCTTTTGTGGTTATAAATTTCGATATACTGCTCATTTATATTTTTAAAAGACCAGTCGAGCAGTTCACCGTAAAAATGAGTTGCTGCATCGGGGTCGGAGGTAAGTAGATCATGCCAGATAATTTTTCCAGGAATAGATTGATTCGTAGTGCTTTCTACAATTTTTGGAAGTGCGGTCGAGTCCTTTTTGGGGCTAAAGCTGTTACATCCATAAAAACTTAGGCTAATCAAAAATGAACCCATGAGTAGTACGTGCCATATTTTTTTCATTACGAAACCTCCAATTCAATTAATATTAAATCTATCTTGTTTAGATAATTATTGCAAATTTAGATCTCTGTTTTTTTTTGTAAAATTTAATTTAGAATGTGGGTTTAGGGTTGAACCGAATCGGGAAAACCGTTCTTATTGTGGCTGTGTTTAGGGAATCTTTTTGGGAAATGAAAAAAATGAAGTTAAAACAGATTGCACAAGAGCTTGATGCGAAGGTTGTTTGCGGGGGAGATGAGTGGGGGTTGGTTGAGATTAAAACCATTTTTGCTTCGGATTTAATGAGTGATGTTTTGATGAGTGATCGGGATGATATGTTGGTTGTGACGTCGCTTTCGACGGAGCAGTCGGTTCGCTCTGCGGGGATTGTGGGTGCGGAAGCACTTTTGATTGCGAATAATAAAACGGTTTCGGATGGAATGGTTGTTTTGGCGAATGAGCTTGAGGTGGTGCTGTTGTGCACGCGCTTTCCGAAATATGAAACGTGTGTGAAGATCGGAAAAATTATGGAGCAAGAATGAGTGCGCCCAAACCTCAAACTTCTTTGCGGGTTCAAGAGCTGATTTATGGTTTGAAAATTAGCGAGGTGATGACCAAAAAAGTTCATGCGGTTTCTCAGCGTTGTACGATGCGTGATGTGCAGAAAATTATGAAGAGCCATTCGATTACGGGCGTGCCGGTGGTGAATAGTAAGCGGGTGGTTGGTATTGTGAGCATGAACGATATTATGAATGCGCTGGAGCAGGGTCGGATGGATGATCCCGTTTCGAAGTGGATGGTGAGCGAGGTTCAAACGTTAGTGGAAGAGATGCCGCTTTCGTTTGCTATTTCGGCGTTTAGTAAGTTTTCGTTTCGGCGTTTTCCTGTGGTAAATCGGAAAAACGAGTTGGTGGGGATTATTACTTCTCGGAATATAAATTTGGCGCTTATTCGGGAGTTGTCGCGGCAGTTACACGAGATGGAGCATCAGCATGAATTGCCCGAGGAGAGTAGTTTGTATGATGTGGTAAAGGTTTATTCGTTGCATCGATATGATTTTGAAAATGGGGGAAAGGCTTCGAGCGAGATTAAGAAGTTTCTGAAGGCGCGTGGGATTTCGGGTAAGTTGTTGCGCCGAGTGGCGGTGGCGAGTTATGAGCTTGAGATTAATTTGGTGGCCCATTCTATTGGGGGAATGCTTAGTTTTGATATGAGTGCGGATCGAATTAAAATTTCTTCGCATGATCGGGGTCCTGGAATTGCGAATGTTGAGCAGGCGCTTACGGAGGGTTTTTCTACAGCAAATGAGTGGATTCGGTCGCAGGGCTTTGGTGCCGGAATGGGTTTGCCTAATGTGAAGCGTGTTTCGGATGCGTTTGCCATTCAGTCGGCTGTTGGAATGGGGACGATGGTTCAGTCTACTATTTATTTTACAAGGGAGGAAAAAGATGAAGATTAGTGCATTAGAACAGATAGAAAAATATACGACCTTGCAGGGGGCGTATGATGATGGGTTGATTCGGAGTGGGTACACTTCGGATTTGCTTAGCGATGTGATGGCCAATGCGGAAGAGGGGTCGGTTTTGATTACGATTCAAGCCCATAAAAATACGGTTGCTGTTGCTTCTTTGGCGGGCATTGCTGCTATTATTGTTTGTAATAATCGCCCCGCAACGGATGATATGCTTGAAGCGGCAAAGGAAGAGGGCATTGCTGTTTTTCAAACACCTGAAAATCAATTTCAAACTAGCTATCGAATGGCTCAGCTTTTAGGTGCGGGGTAGGGCGGTATGCACTACCGCGCCGACTTTCATATTCATAGTTGTCTCTCGCCGTGCGCCGAGTTAGAGATGTCGCCTTCGTCGATTGTTGAAGCGGCTCAGGCGGCGGGGTTAAATGCAATTGCTCTTTCGGATCATAATTGTGGTTTTAACTTGCCGGCTTTTGATGTGGTTTGTGCACGTGCAAAAATGGCTTGTTTGTATGGCGTTGAGGTGACCTCTCAAGAAGAGGCGCATATTCTTTGTCTGTTTGATCAATTAGACGTTGCGGTTGCTTGGGGTGATGCGGTGTATGAAGGTTTGCCGCCTGTGCCGAATCGACCTGATCGCTTTGGAGATCAACCGATTGTTAATGCCGATAATGAAATCTTGGGTTTTGCAGAAAAATTTTTGATTGCTGCATCATGTTTTTCGGTTTCTCAAATTGTGGCTGAGGTTCATCAACGAGGGGGTCTTTGTATTCCGGCACATATTGATCGGCGGGTGTATGGTATTATTGCGCAGTTGGGATTTTTGCCTGAGGATCCGTTTGATGCGGTAGAGTTAACTCCGCGGGGTCGGGTTAAGCTCGCCAAAGGGTTTCCAATTGTGCGCCATTCGGATGCGCATCAATTGGCTGCAATTGGGCGTGCGTTTACTTCGTATGAGCTTCCAACGTTAAGCGTTGCGGCGTTACAACGCACATTTGATCAATCTTGTTAAAACTATTTTTTTTTAGTTGTAAGAAGGTGGGATCGATTAGTCGGTTTCGGTTTCGCGAAGAGGGATTCTCTTTTTGAAGAGGTTTAGATAGTTTGTAATGCGTGTCATTAGCTCTTTTTGTTTGTTTGATTTTGCAATGCGAAGTGCTTTTTTGCCCCAAGAGATGGCTTCGTTAAAGTTTTCGAGTTCGGCGTGAGAAATACTGAGTAGAACGAGGGAGAGCGCTTCGTTTGGTCCTGTGATTTCAAGTAGCTTTTCGGCATATTCGAGTGCTTCTTGTCCATTCCGATCTTCGTCGTCTTTGGCGGTTGCAAGAACTAAAATAAGCTCGCGAATGGTGTCGGGATCTTTTGGGTTTACGTTTAGTTTTTTGCGAATTTTTTCAATTTTGCTGAGGTCTTCGTCGGATCCGAAGGAGATGTCTGAGAGGGCGGTTTGTTCGATTTCGAATTGAATGCCCTCTTCATGGAGTTTGCGTTCCATAAAGGGTTTGTCTACCGCTTTTTCGTAAGCTTCTTCGGGGCTAATAATTCCTTTGTGAACTAAACCGAGTAGGTCGTCGATGAAGGTGCGCATTCCAATATTTTTTCCGACTTGCATTAAAGAAGGGATTTGGTGTGTTTTTCCTTCACGAATATTTGCGGCAACCGCTGGGGTAACCACTAAAATTTCGGCGGCGGCAATTCGACCTCCTGTAATTCGTTTGCACAAGGTTTGCGCAACAACCCCTTTAAGCGAGTCGGCAAGCATGGTTCGGATTTGGTTTTGTCGGTCGGCAGGGAATTTGTCAATAATGCGGTCAATGGTTGTTGCGGCGGTGTTGGTGTGTAAGGTTCCAAAGACCAAGTGACCTGTTTCGGCGGTTTCGATGGCAATTTCCATGGTTTCTAAGTCGCGCATTTCTCCAACAAGTACAATGTCGGGGTCTTCACGAAGGGCCGCGCGTAGGGCGACGGAGAAGCTTTTTGTGTTTACGTGAACTTCGCGTTGGTTGACTAAGCAACCGAGAGAGGCGTGTCTAAATTCTACAGGATCTTCAATGGTGATGATGTGTTGTCGACGGGTTCGGTTGATTAAGTCGATCATTGCGGCAAGGGTTGTTGATTTTCCTGAACCGGTTGGTCCTGTTACAATAACCAACCCTTTTTCAAGAAAACAAAAGGCGCGAATTCCTTCTGGAATGTTGAGTTCTTCGAAGGTGGGGATTTTGTTTGGAATTTGGCGCATAACGCAGCCAACCCCTTCTTGATCCATAAAAAAGTTTACACGAAATCGAATGTCGGTTCCGGGGAGTTCGTAAGCAAAGTCGGTATCCCAGCTCTTTTTAAATTGGGTTACGTTGCGTTCGGGGGCAAATTCAAAGAGGAGTTCTTCAAGTTGTTCTTGAGTAAATTTTTCTTCTGTTTTTTCGAAGTGCATTTCGCCGTCAATTCGAAAACAGAGGGGATGATTGGTTGATAAATGGATGTCACTTGCATTTCTTTCGATGGTCATTTCAAGGTATTGATCGATCTTCTTCATTTGGGCCGTCTCCTTTTTTCCTAATGGTTGTACCAAATGAACCAAACTTCACCGTTGTTTGCGAGAAAAATCCGCAACGCTTTAGTACTAATTATTTTTAACTGCGCTGTTGGTCAATCGCTTGTTGGAGCATTCGACTGAATCGACGCCAGTTAACAGGTTTTGGAACAAATGAAATTTTTCCTAAATCTTCGAAGTCGGAATCTTCGATTTCGTGCAGACGTCCGCTGAGTAAAAAAGTGGGGAGGTCGGGGTCGATTTTTTTGCATTTTCGAATGACTTCGTTTCCGGGGGTAGTGGGCATGGAATAGTCGGTCAGTAAAGCGTCAAATTTTATGGGGTTCTTTTTAAATAGAGCGATTGCTTTTTTTCCGGAGTCTGTGGTTTCGACGGTAAAGCCAAATGATTCTAACATTTGTTTACCCATTTCAAGCAGGGTTGTATCGTCGTCCACAAGCAGAAGATGTCCGCTTCCGGTGGGGAGCATTTTTTTGGACTCTTTTGTTTTGTCTGTATCGGATTTAAGAACAAGGGGGAGATAGATCGAAAAGGTGGTTCCTTGACCTTCTTCGCTTTCCACGCAAACCATTCCGCCGTGTTTTTGAATAATGTTCCGAACAATAGAGAGGCCAAATCCAGTACCTTGCCCTTTTTTCTTTGTTGTAAAATAGGGATCAAAGATATGTTCGACCACCTCTTTTTTCATTCCGCACCCCGTATCTTGAATGCAAATATAGGCGTAAAATCCGTGGGGTAAACCAACCCAGCGGTTTTGGTGCCACTTACCGAGCAGTTCGATGGATTGGGTTTGAATGGTTAAAACGCCGCCGGTTTTTTCCATGGCATGAATGGCGTTGGTATATAAATTTACAAATACTTGTTGAAGCTGGGTGGGATCGCCGTGCACTAAAATATTTGGACAATCTTCGGTTTGTTGTACGGTTATGTCGGAACCTAAAACAGGTCGAACCATGCTTAACGAGTCGTGCAAAACCGAGGAGATGGAAATGGAGTGGAAATCCTGCTCCTCTTGTCGGCTAAACGAAAGAATTTGGCGCACCAATTTTGCGGCGCGATCGCCCGCCCGAACAATCTCTTTAAGGTAAGCATAAATCTGGTCGGTATCATCAACCGCATTCATGCAAAGTGCAACATATCCCAAAATAGCGGTTAAAATATTGTTAAAGTCGTGCGAGATCCCCCCCGCAAGTTCTCCAAGCATCACCATTTTTTGGGCTTGACGAATCTCTTTTTCAATTGCTTTTTCGTGGGTAATGTCGTGGCAAATAGAGACGTAATTGATGATTTCGCCCTGTTTATTGTGAATCGGATAAATCATAGATTCCACATAAAAACGCTGCCCATCTTTCCGAACATTTATTAAGCGACCTTCCCAGCGTTCCCCCTTCGAAATTTTCTTCCAGAGTAATTCATAAAAAAGAAGATCGTGTTGACCACTTTGCAAAATATTGGGTTTCTTTCCAATCACCTCTTGAGCGGTGTAGCCCGTGAGTTTTTCAAAGGTTTTATTGGTGTAGCAAATCACGCCGTCGGTGTCGGTAATCATGATGGATTCCACAGATTGCTCCACCACACCAGCAAGGCGGTGCAAATCCTCTTCCGCTTTCAGATGCTTTTCAACCGACGTTTCTAGCCAGCGCGTTGCATTTTGAAGATACGCTAAAAACAGTTCATTTCCCGAGGCCAAATCCACCACCACATCAGCGCCCGCCGTAATCCCTTCAAAAATAAGATCTTCATCGGTTTTTTCTACGCAAATCATTAAATAGAAGGGATGCGAGAGCGAATAGTCACGAATCTCTTTACAAAAACGAAAGGCTGTTTTAGGGGTCGTGTTAAGCAACACAAGTAGCGGTGCGTCTACATCTTGAAGCCTCTTTTTTGCCTTGGAAATCGTGTCGATGCGCTCCACAATGTAGCCCCGTTGTTTTAAGAGCAAATCCTCTTTTTTAGGAACCCAATTTTCTTTGCCAACAATTAAAATATTCATAAAAGTACCACTACCATTTTAAGCGGATTTGTTTATAGCAAGTAACAACAAAACAGACATTATGCCAAAAATAAAAAGGAGAACCAACTGCCTTTAAATCTTTTTTTTACGATCTCTAAAATAACGATTTGTCCCTTCATATATTTCATTAAATTTATTCAATAGACTCGATCGTCCACTTCATGCCTGGACGAAACCCAAATTTATCGCCCTTTTTTTTATTCAACAGAGCCATTCCAACAGGCGATTGCGCTGTAATAACCGTAACTTCGTTCTCTTCAATTTGTAGCTCTGTTCCTCCGCCATATTTTGCCAAGAAAAAAAAGAGCAACTCGCCATCGGCATTCACCTTTACCAACGCACCGTAATCAATCGATCGATCCGAAAAATCAGGTGGGGTGTAATTTCTGAAATGCAAAATAGACTCGGCCAAGAGTTCGCACTGTTGAGCATAACCACGCGCCAAATACGAAAGCTCCAACCCGCACGTATCCCACTTGGTTTCCGCACGGGTTTCGCTATTGGTGGCACCTTCCGAAGCCCGTTCGTTCGCCGCCATTTGACGGCGCAACTCCGACTCAAGCTCAGCAATAAGTGCCGTTAAAATAGACTTTTTATTCATGAATTAAAATCGAAGGTCAGCCTTCTTCAACCGAACGGCAAGCTCGTTGAGTACCCGTTCATCATCCGCTTCATTTGCCGATTCAAATACAGCGCCGAACCGAATATAAGCACCGGTGTTATCCCATGGAACGGTAGAAATACCCACATTTTCAATCAAATAAAGCGAGGCCTCTTCCGCATTTGCAAACGACACATCACCGGCACCTTTTGGTGCTTTCGTGTATAAAAAGAACGTGCCGCCCGGCATTGAAGCATCAAACCCTACTTCACGAAGCACCTCCACCATTTTTTGCAAACGCTTGTCGTAATGTGCACGAATGCCCTCCGCCAAACTCTTGTTTGCAATACCTGCACAGGCCGCTTTTTGAATCGCTTTAAACTGACCGCTATCGCAATTATCCTTAATCGTTGCCAACGCTTCAACCGCCCAAGGTGCACCGCAGAAAAAGGCAATGCGCCAGCCCGTCATATTGTACGCTTTCGACATCGAATGCAGTTCGATGCAACACGCTTTTGCACCCGGACGTTGTAGAATCGAAATCGGCTCTGATCCATAAACGAGCGTGGAGTAGGGGGCATCTTGTACAATCAAAATATTGTGTTTTTTTGCAAACGCAATCAACTCATCAAAAAAGGCAGCGGTCGCCACTGCTCCAGTTGGGTTGTTTGGATAAT
>Ga0256845_1002507_pt1 | contig 13253 bp, 9 predicted proteins | sample RiftiametaG_FD_189101 | JGI IMG/M metagenome (GOLD analysis project Ga0256845, IMG submission 189101) | Tube worm associated microbial communities from hydrothermal vent at the East Pacific Rise, Pacific Ocean - Riftia | ecosystem: Host-associated > Annelida > Integument > Unclassified ... | reverse complement strand
TCTTCGGGTCGTTCGACAATTCCGGCACGCACCGGATTGAGCTCAATGTACAGCAGACAATCCATAACTGCTTTTTCGTCTTCGAGCAGAGTGCTTTTAAATCGGTCGCCCCAAAACCGGCCCTTGCGCTCATGAGATGCGTTAAACCAACGGGCAAAAGCCGCCTGAAAATTGCGCATAAACTCAGAAACATCAAAGAGCCTATCGCGAAACTTATCCCACTGCTTCTCGTTCCAGGCGTTCAATTTCACAGACTCTTTGGGATAAAGAATAAGCGCCCGCCGCATAAGCTCGTCCCGCTCAACCTCAACCGGATCGCTAAACCTAACCACCGTATGATAGTGATTTCCCATCACCGAAAACCCAGCAATCCGAACAAAATAAACGCTACTATAAAACCGAAACAACTCAATAATCTTGCGCCGCGCTCGCTTTTCAGCCAGCGGATACTCCCCCGCTCGCCCCGCCACCCGAGAATACAAATGATACCAAGCTCCAACCCCCTTAATCTTAAACCGTGCCCGACGCGCCATCGTGCTGCCTCCTTAAAAAACTCCCCTCCTAATACCATCCCCAAACTGCATTGTCAACTAGAAGAACAGTGTCCCCTATGTCTGGCGGTGTCGTCTATGTCTTAGCGAAATACGCAATTAGCAGTATGTTGAGACTTTTGGCGGTATCGTCCTTGCTCCCCCGAGCAAAGGGCTATCACTCGCCGTCTACTTCGACTCCCGCTGGATGGGTATTTCTAATTGTCGCTCAACAATCTTGCGAGATTGTATCTGATCTTGAGGGGAATCTTTTAAGGTTACCACGTCTCTGATTCCAAGCAAACCATCTCGGTCAGAAGGCCCACTCATCATGGGAACTTCAGTGTATAAATTAATTAAAAATATAAACGTTGAGGCAATCCAAAGAACATATCTAACAAACCTTGTGACTTTTTTGTCTTCAGACAAATTAAACAGTAATAATGTGGAAAAAACCATAAGAAACGAATTTAAAATAAGCAAATTAGTAAAACGAGCCGTATCCCACGCCACAAGGTGCAATAGCAGTGGTGAAAAAACTGCAATTGGCGCAAATGCAAGTGAGCAGAGCATCTTTTGTTTCCACAAGACAGAACCTATGAATATAACAAACAGAATTACTGTTGGGTAAACTGTTTTATTTATGTTAGTGGTAAATAATCGCGCTTTAAACCATTCTTTTTTCTGCAGGTTGTAATTATCTTTCAAATTATGTTTTAAATGAAATGTACCAAATGAAACTCCTTTTTTTGTAAGTAATTTATATGATGCAATTTGCGTATTTAATTCCGCAATTGTTTTTTCGGGGATATCATAGTGCGTCCAGATTATATAACCCAAAAAAGAAACTGGAATTAAGATGGTTAAAATAGATACCAGCAAACGCTGTTTAAATAAAGGCCTGCTAGATTTCCAATATTTTTCATTAACAAGAAGTACTGCCCAGCAAACAGCTGGAAAACCTGCTAAAAAATATAATTCATGAATCGCAAGTGCCAATATCGATAATAGAGAAACTTTTATAAACTGCTTTTTAACGGTATAATAAACTGCTAAAATTGCGCATATGGCAGTTGCATAATCAAAAAATCCGACCAGATTAAACTGTAAAACCACATAAGCAGAAGAAGCAAAAACCAATGAAAATAAAAAAACCGTCAGTTTATTAACAAACAGACTTTGCTTTTTTACAAAAAAATACATTACCCACAAAACAGTTGCAAAAAACAATGCTAGTAGCAGAACACTGAAAGTATAGATAATCAGCTCAATTTCAGAAGGGGTTTTATTTTGAATTATCGGTTTAACCAAAGAACCGACCAAACCTCGTTTTATAAAACCAAAATCATACGATATCAGCCACTGCGCTTTAGCATAAGAGACAGGAGGTCTAAAGCCTCTTAACAAAGAATAAAATAGTACAATTCCTGCTGATAAAATCGCAATAATATTTATATTTACCAAACAAGCATAATTTACAATGCCCGTGGTGAATATTTTATTAAATCGCTTCAAGATCATACCCCTAGGATTGGGATTTCCTATCTGAGTTGATCTTGGTGGAACTCTTAAGCAATTTCTTCTTCCTGGTAATCATCTGATTCGAATTGGCCCCAAACTCCGACGCAATCTTGTCAATAGTCTTATGCTTCTTAATTGCACTGATAGGCACCATAATCTTAAGCGGAACTGATAATATTTTGCTCTCATACGTCATTGCCCCCCTCCCTTTTTTGCCCAACAGTGGTGACTCCACCCTAGCACTGTCTCGTTTTTGGGGCGAACTATAACAAGAAAAATAGCATCAGTATACATTGTTATTGGCAAATATGTTGCTACCTTTCATAAAGCCCATTTTGAGCTAGAATGCGTTTTCTGGCTTCTCTAAAAGGCATGTAATCATCTTTATGCGTAAAATACATATAAGTGCCATGACGGCCATCGGGCAAAGTAACTGCACCACCATGCTGGTCTCCATCCCATGAACCATCCTCAAGAAAAGCGCTTCTTATGAAATCAAAATGTTTAAATTCATCTTTATGAATTAAGATCATTTTGCATAAGGTCTTTCTACAGTCAACTTCTTCCAGTGTTGTTCCATTGTAGTCGCTCTTCTTTAGTACTTGTGAAAGAGATCACTGAAACCGCTCCATTGAGATCACCTAGACCGGTGATTGAGATCACTTAGAGTGATCTCCTAATCCGTCGGAGCGAAGCGACGTGTTTCTTTTTTGTCAGCCTTAATTTTTGCCAGCCGGTTCATCACTTTTGGGTACGTGCCGTCGGCATGGGCTACGTACAATTCGCCAAGCAGTCGTGGGATTCTTTCGCCTTAATCTGCTTTTAAAACAGGTTTGCGGGCGGCGGCGGTTTCGTCTAGTCGGCCCAAGCGAGTGTTGTGGGGAGAGGTTTGCAAGATCTCGGGATCGGTTTTGGCTAGTTCGGCAATTTCTATCATGGCGTTTGCAAATTCTTCGATGGTTTCTTTGCTTTCGGTCTCGGTGGGCTCGCACATGAGGGCACCTTTAACTATCAGGGGAAAGTAAACCGTCGGCGGGTGGAATCCTCTGTCTATGAGTCCTTTGGCCACGTCGAGGGTGGACACATTGGTTTCTTTGAGCAGATCCCTATCCGAAGCAACGACTTCGTGCATGCATCGGCCGTTTCCGTATGGAATATGGTAGTGATCTTTGATAAGCGCAGACAGATAATTTGCGTTGAGGACGGCCATCTCAGAGGCTTGTTTGAGCCCATCGGCACCTAACTCTCTTAGGTATGTGTAAGCTCTAACCATAATTCCAAAGTTTCCGACAAAGGATCTAACCCGACCGATGGATTTTGGAAAGTCGCAGGAGAGTGAGAAGGTATTGTCGTCTAACTTAACTGGCCTCGGCGTGGGCAGATAATCCACAAGTTCCTCACAGACTCCAATGGGGCCAGAGCCGGGACCTCCGCCGCCGTGGGGAGTGGAAAATGTTTTGTGCAAATTAAATTGCATGGCGTCTACACCGAAATCGCCCGGTCTCGCTTTGCCCATTATGGCGTTCATGTTTGCGCCGTCTCCAAAAATAAAGCCTCCTTTGGAGTGAACAATCTCAGCAATCTCTTGAATATGCTTTTCAAATAACCCCACTGTGTTTGGGTTGGTCAGCATGAGAGCCGCCACGTCTTCGTCCATTTTTTCTGCGACCGATTTAGGATCCAGCAGGCCGTCTTTAGTAGAGGAAACCGAGTCTACCAAGTAGCCGTTCAAATTAGATGAAGCAGGGTTGGTGCCGTGAGCCGTATCTGGAATGAGCACTTTTTTCCGAGGGTTTCCTCGGTTTATGAGGGCCTTTCGGATAGTCATCAGTGCGGTCAGCTCACCGTGGGCGCCTGCGGCTGGTTGCAAAGAAACGCCAGCCATGCCGGAAATTTCGGCCAGCATTGCTTCGAGTTCGTAGATCAGCGCGATAGCCCCTTGAGAAAAATGAACCGGCGCATATGGGTGCAAATTAGCAAACCCCGGAAGCCTGGAGGCCCACTCGTTAATTTTTGGGTTGTACTTCATTGTGCAGGAGCCGAGCGGATAAAACCCGTGATCCACGCTGAAGTTCCAGGTGGACAGTCTCGTGAAGTGCCTGACAACCTCCGGCTCGCTCAGCTCGGGAAGTGCCGCCGATTTAGAGCGCACAAGATTTTTGGGAAACACGCTCTTTGCTGAAACCTCTGGGACATCGAGCGTGGGAATGCTCACCGCCGACCGTCCTGGGCGGCTGCGATCAAAAATCAGAGGTTCATTATAGCCCAACGTTTTGGTTCCTGGATTTTTGTTCATTTTACAACCTCAAATAAATTGAAGACATTATTAAAAATTAACTAACACGCTGAAAAAACCTAAACAAGAACGCACATACTTTTTGTGTTAATATTAAGCAATGAATGCTTCACAAAAAACAGGCTTTAAAACAGCGCGAACTTTGCACTGCTCCACCTGCGGTGGCACGCTCGAAAAAGGTCGATCGGATTGTCCGTTTTGTGGTGCACTGATTGATCTGACCGACGCACCGCTGACGTCTTACTGTTCGCTGTGTTTCTCCATGAGCAAGGAGGGCGCGACGTACTGCTCGGATTGCGGCGAACCCATTGATAAAAAAAATGCAGATACCCCCGGCGAAGCTGAAGAGCTTTGTCCCCGCTGCCGGATAAAAATGCGTCGACGCACCATCGGTGATTACACACCCCTTGAGTGCCCGATGTGTTTGGGAATCTTTGTGCAATCAGAGACCCTCGACAAAATGATAAAAGATCAGGAGCAACGTGTGAGTGCTGTCGACCAGGGCATTTCTGGCGGACACGCAAAGCAGGCAACACTTAATGTCAGTGAAGTGGCCTACGTTAAGTGTCCAGTGTGCTCCACCATAATGAACCGCGCAAATTACGGTCGAATCTCCGGTGTAATAATCGACTACTGCCGCGAGCACGGATACTGGCTGGATGCTGGTGAGCTGGAAAAAATAGCCAAGTGGGTCTCCACTGGCGGACTCGATCTCAAGCGGAAGCGAGAGCTACAGGAACTAAAGATAGAGCGATCACGCACTTCTGTCATATCGTCTCCGTCAATGTACAATGCAAACGTAAGTCACTTGTCGGGGCACTCTGGAGTTGTAGATTTGGCCTCAGGAATTCTAAGCGTGTTGTCTCGACTTTTTAGGTAGTGTCATTAGCAGATGTGGAGTTTATGAAAGTAGAGCGATAATTTTTTTTCTGGATTCTTTTGCCAAATTGTTAGCATCTTTTATTTTCAGGCCGTTTGTGGAGATAGGTTCTCCAATTATTACCTGCATTTTTCCCGGTCGTATTCGCCAGTCTCCGCGACGCGATACGTATCGTCCACCTTTAATGGCCATGGGAATCACCGGAACGTTTGCCCTTATAGCCAGCCTGAAGGCTCCTGGAAAAAACTTTCCAACCGAACCGTCCAGTGTTCGGGAACCCTCTGGCAAAACCACCAGAGAGTCTCCGTTTTTTAGCATTCGGTATGCCTGTTTCAAACCCTTTGCCGTTACTTTTGCGTTGTTAGGATCCACGGGAATCTGCCCCGCTGCAGTTATAAACCGCCCAAAAATAGGCCACGAAAAGTGATCAATGTGTTCAAGTGAGCGTGTAAATTGAGGAATCGCCTGATAAATTGCAAACATGTCAAAAATATTTACGTGGTTAGTAATGTAAACATATGTGCCTTGTGGATTAATCTTCTCTTGCCCCAGTACTTCGATATTAACGCCGGCTATTTTGGGCACCGCTTTGGTCATAAATTTAATGGCGCGATCAATATTTTTAATATCTGTATATTTTGAAACGGTTGCGATAAAAACCGTCCATGCAACCAGATGGGGCACACCAACCGACCAAAGAGCAAGGGATCTAAGCGTATCTTTGAATCCAAATGGTGGTTGTGGCGAAGAATCGCCCGGAAAATCAGGTGAATCTGGATCTGATGCAGGCGCAGTACTCATGAAACCCTCATAAAATAATTTGCCATATGTGTATGTGACCATACAACAAAATGACAATATACCAGTAGCCATTCATGTATGGCAACAAAAGGTATTGTTATGTCACAATCATTCTGATATCTTTGGCTTGTTAATTAGCGATAGCTACTGGTTGTCGCGAGCAGAAATTTCTGCTCGTGCGGGGCAAGTGCATGAGAATCAAACATTTAAATATCTCGGGTTTTAAGTCTTTTTGCGACAACACGCGGGTAATTTTTGATAATGCGTTAACTGCGGTGGTTGGTCCCAACGGCTGCGGCAAGAGCAACATTGTCGACGCTATTCGCTGGGGTCTCGGCGAGCAGTCTCCTAAAACCCTTCGCGGAAAAGGTATGGACGATGTCATCTTTAACGGTTCACAAAAGCGTGGGCCCCAATCGATGGCGGAGGTTACCATAACCTTTGATAATACAGACGGCCTCTCCCATCCGACCTACACGGATTTTTCAGAAATATCAGTCACCCGCCGGCTATCGCGTGATGGTGGCGGCGAATATCTAATCAATAATACCGCGTGTCGCCTCAAGGATATAACCGATCTCTTTCTTGGAACCGGTGGCGGAGCGCGTGCCTATTCTATTATTGAGCAAGGTCGCATCGGGCTGATTGTCAGCTCCAGATCCGAAGATCGACGCGCCATGATCGAAGAAGCCGCAGGTATCACCCGTTTTAAAAAGGCCAGAACCACCGCGTTTCGCAAGATGGAACAGACTCAGCAAAACCTCCTTCGAATCACCGACGTAACAACTGAGATGGAGCGCAATCTAGGTAATCTCAAACGCCAGGCAAGCAAGGCGAAACGCTATCAGCGATACGCCGAAGAACAGAGGGATTTGGAGCTTTATCTTTCGGGGCACAAATATTTAGAACTCATGGCGGTTTTAAAAACGGTCAGTGCGTCGTTGAACCAAGCCGAGGAATCATCAAAAAGCGCCCGGGTTGAACTTGAAACTTTAGAAGCCAATGTGGAATCCCTCCGAGCTGAGGAGCACACCGCCAGAGCTGATCTTGAGACGGCCAAAGCCAGAGCATTCGAGCTTGATAACGCAGTTCAGTCAACAGAGTCGGAAATTCGTCACCTCACAGATGTGATGGAGCGCATTCGCAAAGATGAAGTTTCTTTGTTTGAGCAAGATACGGTTGCGCAAAGTAAGTTTGATGCTCTAAATCAGGAGCAAGAGGTTATAAACGAACGTTTAGGTGCCCTCAAAAAAGATGCTGTTTTTACCTCTGACGGTCGCAAAGAGGCCGAGCGCAAGGCTGAAGAAGCAAACGCGAGACTTTTTGCGCTTGGACGGGAGTTTGACGAAAAGCGCGATCAGATAAGTCGCGCCAAAGCACGGGCAGCGGCGGGCCAAAACGCCCTGGAAAATTTTGAACAAAGAATAGTAGAATCGCTGGGCAGACTTGAAGACACCAAGTACGAAAAGAAAACTATCGAAGAAAAAGCGGCCGATATTACGCTTGCCATTAAAGATTTGAGCGACAGTCTTTCAAAATCTGAGGTTGGTTTCCATGCTGCTGTTGCCACCGTCAAAACAGAAACAGAGGCTTTTGAACGTCTCTCTCAAGAGGTGGAAGAGTGCGATCAGGAGCGTCGTCGAGTTCGCGATGAGCTCCAAAGTGAAACCTCCAGGCTCGAATCATTACTGGAGGTGAGTCAGGGGTTAGCGCGACATGATCGCGCTGTCAGGGAAGCGGTCGAAGCATTGCGTGTGGACGGTGAGGTTTCGTTTGAGGGGCTTTTGGTGGATTTCATTGAGTGCCCAAAGGATCTCGAAGTTGCTCTTGCCGCTGCTTTGTCAGATCGGCTCCAGGCGTTGGTTATTAACAATCATCATTCCGGCATGGAGCTTCTCTCATGGCTTAAACAAAGAGATTTGGGTCGTGTGACGGCACTGGCAGCGCAAAGCAATAAAACCTCAAAAATCGACGTTATCAATGATCCCGCCGTAAAGGGAAACCTCGCAAGTTATCTCAAGGTGAACGACTCCGTTTCAAAGCTGGTGGAGCAACTGCTGGGCAATGTTTTTGTGGTTACAAGCAGCGAAGATGCCCTCAGACTTTGGGAATCCTGCGATGGTGCTGCATCCTTTGTGACTATCGATGGACAATTGCTCGACTCGCACGGTGTAATGCGCGGAGGCAGGGCAGGTTCTCCCGGTGCCGATCTGCTCGGACAAAAACGCGAGATAAGAGAGCTGGAAACTCAGGTTGAGATTCGCCGTGGGCATCACGATCAGATAGAGCAGCGTTTTGCAGAGCTTAAGTTTGAGATGACAAGACGACGTGACGCCGCCGAAGAAGCGCGTGGAGAGGTACAACGGCTGGAGCTGGCGTTGGCGGATATGCGCAAAGACAAAACCCGCGCCGAAGATGAACTTGCAGATGCTAAAACAAGACAAACCGGGCTTAGTCAGGAAATATCCCGGCAAGAAGATCAAGTCGCCGAGATTAAAATGGATCGAGATTCGGCTGCATCTGATTTAATCGAAGCAAAAACCGAAATAGATTTACTGGACAAGAATCTGGGCGAGTATACCGTCAAGATAAATGACTGTCGGACAGAGGCTGATCGCCTGACAGCGGCGGTCTCTGATGCTCGCGTTAAAGAGGCTCAGTTTGAGCAGCAACATCAAGCTGCCGTTGACAGACTCTCGCAAATCGAGGCGAGCAAACGCGACATCGAGGATCAATTTACCAGGGCGGCTTCGCGTCGTTCATCGAGCGCCGAGGAACTAGGTGCCTCTGCCGGTCGCATCTTCATGTTTAAAGAAGAGCTAGACATCAAACTTGACGAGATAGATCAGGTGCGAAACTTTGTTAACGATCTCAACCGCAAGCTCGATGATGCTGCGCAGGTGGTCGAAGAAGCAGGTTATTTTCTCAAGGCAAAACGGGACGACTTTGAAAAAAAGACTTCGCTCCTTTCAGACTTAAGAATGTCCAGGCAGCAAGCAAAGCTAGATGTGGAATATCTGCTCGAAGGTGTTACCGAGCGTCACGATCTTAACTTGCTCAAGGTTCTTTGCGACTATCACATGCGTCCCATTCCGGGCGAAGAACAACTTATTCGCATTGAGGAACTCAAAGGACTTATTGATCGCATGGGTGCGATAAATCCTGCGGCAATCGAGGAATACGAAGACACCAAAATACGCTTCGAAGATAAAATGGCACAAAAAAATGATGTTGAGCAGGCTTTGGGCGATCTGGAGCGGGCCATCGCTAAAATGGACAAGGACTCGCGCCGCATGTTTAAAGAAGCCTTTGAGAGTATCAACGAAAAGTTTCAGGATATCTTCCCTCGGCTTTTTAAAGGCGGACATGCGAGGCTTGAGCTTACCGATGCCAACGATATGCTCTCCACCGGAGTCGATATTGTAGCGCAACCTCCCGGAAAGCAGATTGGCAATATTGAGCTTATGAGCGGTGGAGAAAAAGCCCTCACGGCGGTGAGTTTACTTTTTGCCATATTTCTGCATCGTCCAAGTCCATTCTGTCTCCTCGACGAGGTTGATGCACCTCTCGACGAAGCGAATATTAGCCGCTTTGTTAAAATGTTGCACGACATGACAGATCGTTCTCAGTTTATTGTTATCACCCACTCCAAAGTCACAATGGAAGGCAGCGATGTACTTTACGGCGTGACAATGCAGGAGCCGGGCATATCCAAAATGGTTTCAGTTAAGCTTAATGCCCACGTGGAACAAGCCGTCGCCGAAGCGTAAAAGTTTAATCAAATACAATTTTTTAAAAAGATTACTGCGGCGTATCAATATCGATACTTAAGATTGAATCGCCTTCTTCTATCAGCTCCACCGTGTCCATACCGGAAGTTACGTGTCCAAAGACGGTGTATTTCCCGTCGAGGTGTGGTTGAGGAGAGATTGTTACAAAAAACTGTGATCCGCCGGTATCTTTACCCGCGAGCGCCATTCCTACAGTTCCTTTGATGTACGGTGTCGGTGATACTTCGCATCTTAGCATGTAATCGGGATCGCCAAGCCCCGTGCCGGTCGGATCGCCAGCTTGAATTACAAAGTTGGGAACTACCCTGTGAATTTCCGAGTCATCGAAGTATCCGTCAGTCGCCAGCTCCACGAAACTTGCCACTGTGGCAGGAGCTATCGACGGGTTGAGATCAATAACAAAAGAACCTCTTGTTGTAATGATTGTCGCCGTAGCAGTTTTAGTTCTCCAATATGATTTTTCCTTTGGTGTTATCGGGTGAGCCGGCTGAATAGGAGTCAACAGCTTTGGTGGATTCTCATTTACCAATGAATCGTATGCGCTTAAAACAGCGCTGCGCACTGCCGGTCTGGGATCTATCGCAAGTTTGGAGAGCAGCTCGATAGCCTGCGGGGTTTTGAGCGCTGCCAGCGCTGCCGCCGCCGATACAAGTGGTGCCTGTGCGTGATTGAAGGGCAGATAACGCTTTAGGGCAAGCTCTATCGCCGACATTGTACCTTTGTAAGCAGCAAAGTTTTCACCGTTGGCGGCCAGAGTATCAAAGACCGCCGATACAACAATTGGATTATGATGTTCAAAGGCGGCAAGCACCGCTTGTTTTGCTTTGTTGCCTGGCAACGGACCCAGGCTGTCCAAAGCGGCCAGAACGACCCTAGGATCAGGATCGGTGAGCATCTCCGATAACAGTTTGATTGCCTCAGGCGAAGTTTCTTTACCTTTTCCAAGACGCTTAGACAGCATTCTCTTTCCAGCGTAAGGGCGTGCCGGATCACATGCGACAAGGGAAACATCGTCGTAATCGGCAACAAGACTCGCAAGGCATTTCACTTTGGCAGTTGCCGCCGATCGTTGATCTATAGGTTCGCTAGTTGTGTTTTGGTAAATTGACGCCGCCGCTGTTTTGATCTGCAAATTAGCCCGGCATTTTGCAGCTTCTTCCAAAGCTGCCCTCACCGTGTGAGCATAGGTACTGCCAAGCAGTGAGGGTTCTTCGGTAAGTCGCTTTGCGACGATAATCATGGCTTGCCGGGCCAAAACACAGTGGGCGTCACCTTTGACAAGCCCAATAGAAAAAGCTGCCTGTGCGGATATCCGATCATGCTTGTCTGCGAGGGTTTCTTTGAGCAATTCTGCGTCCATCTTGCCCAATTTTGCCAGTGTACGAATAGCGTAACCGCGCACATCTGGCGAGCTGTCTTGTGTCGCCGCTTTGCGCAGAGCATCAAAAATTGCGGACTCTGGCTCGGATGACAATGCGACGATCCTGTAAAGTGCAAAGACACTCATAAATCTTACCTGCTTTGCCAAATCTGTCAGATGCAAAGAAATCGCTGTTATTATTTGCCCGGAAACAGGAATCCCAGCGGCACCGTAAATACCCATAGCTCTTAACGCCGCCGCACGTATCACCGCATTATCGTTTTCAAAATAGCCTGCAAGAATATCGGGAACACTCTCACCGCCTACCTGACCCAAAGCCCCCAGACAAGCGCCTATCAGATCGGGAGATTTTTCTACCGTCAGCCTTTTTTTTAACAGGTCTAAGACGCCATCTCCTGCTATTAGGCCCAACGAGAAGTATGCGAGTTTACGCACCTGTGCTGCTTTGTCGCAGGCCAACGCGCTTAAGACATCAACACCTTCATAAGATCCTATTCTGCCAAGGGCCAAAGCCAGCCTGGTTTTGACCTCCCTGTCACTTAACCCGGCCAGGTCGAGAAGCTCCCTCGATACGTAGCGTCCATCTTCGGCAAGATCTATAATCACAAAAGGATCACGTTTAGCCTCAATCACATCCATGCCACCTTTGGGCGTAACAGTTGCACTTCCACAACCAAACACAAACCAAAGCGGTAACAAAACCCACACTTTTTTTAAAAAATAGCCAAAAGGCATTTAACACCAACCATTTCGTATGCCATAAAAAGACTGTGTAAAAATGAAAAAAAGAATACCATTTATTTGCAAGCAAAGGCTATTTAACTTGAAACCAAAGACATTGGCAATTCCAGCGGTGAGTTGATTTAGCTTTGCTTGAGAAGAAACACACCGAAAATCGGCAAGTAGCGAAAGATAATAAATCGATACAAGAGTACAGTGAAAGCGGTTCTGCGAGACTTATGGTGAACGATTGCTTCGATATAAAAACCGATGGTGGCTGGCCAGAAGAGCAGAAAAAAGAGCAGCGCCATTGGGATGGATAACATAAGAAGAGTGCTAAGTGATTGAACGCCTACGCCCTCGTTCATAAACAAGGTCTCCAAAAAGATCGTGTACAAGGTCAGCTCAAAGATAATAAGCATAATATTAGTCGTGATGACGCGGCGCTTTTTGGGGACGGCTGATTTTTTGGCTCCGGTGCCAACTTTTAAAAAGAATATCCACAGGATTAGGCCCACCGAGAGAAAAGAAAACCCGAGAAGGTTCTCTGACATTTCCGGTCCGATAAACATGAACATGGGCATGACAATTTGCAGCGGCAACGCTATCCATGCGCCCAGAAAACGAGCCACTGGTGCTTTGACCTCGACTTGCAGTTTATGCTTGTGGATCTCAAAGTTGAGCGAGGAGAGTTTGAGAATGTTTCCGACTATGCCCACAATTCCCATAAGAAACCATAGTCCGCAAACCAGATTCCAGTATGTCGATTGGGGCGACAGGTTGTTTTTGCTGGTAAGCAGCGGATAGACAAGCAGAATAAAGGCAGTTGTTACGATATCCTGGTAGTGTCGCTCCATAAATCTCAGTAATGAAGAGAACCAACGTGAGATCGGCAATATATTATAATTGGCTTTTGCACGCATCTGGTGATTAAAGCACAAGAGGTCTGTTACCGATAATCTTTGTCTTGTCTTTTGCAAGTTTGATGGGGTCAAAGTGGTTGATCCCAACCGGCGAAGGCGTCAGACAGCTTTGATGAAATTTTTTGTACAATAGTGTAGACAACGGATAATTTGCATTTAAAAGTTCCTAATACATAAGAAAATTGATTAAAAGCTAACAATGATTAAAAATAAAAAAATACCACTACTTGTAATTTTACCAACGGTTATGTTTATCTTCGGATGCTCAGAAAACAAACCCAACATTGGAATGTTCCCCTCCGGTTTCGACGGTGGCTCCGATGGTGATACCGACGGTGATACCGACGGTGATACCGACGGTGATACCGACAGTGATACCGACAGTGATACCGACGGTGATACCGACAGTG
>Ga0256845_1002506_pt1 | contig 13259 bp, 12 predicted proteins | sample RiftiametaG_FD_189101 | JGI IMG/M metagenome (GOLD analysis project Ga0256845, IMG submission 189101) | Tube worm associated microbial communities from hydrothermal vent at the East Pacific Rise, Pacific Ocean - Riftia | ecosystem: Host-associated > Annelida > Integument > Unclassified ... | reverse complement strand
TAAGAGACTGAAAGAACCTATGTTCAGATAAAGGATAAATTATATTGTCGAATGGGCGATTTTGTAAGCTGCCGCCCTGATGGTGAACTTGTATATATGGAAAGGTCAGCAGATATTATAAAACACAAAGGATACAGAGTTTCAGCTTCGGAAATTGAAGCTGCCCTGCAGGATCATCCCACGGTTATCAACTCTTGTGTTATTGGGGTGCCCGATGAGAAGGTTGGAGAGAGAATAAAGGCAATTGTTGTTTTAAAAGAGGATGCAAGGGGCGTTGGAGGAGTAGAATTGATAAAATGGTGTTCAGAACGTCTTGCCTCGTATAAGGTGCCGGGATACATAGAGTTTCGTGATATGCTGCCAAAATCAAAGGTTGGCAAATTGCTCCGGCGTGAAGTTCGAGAGGATGAACATAGAAAAATTTCAAAGGATCAAAAGGGTGTTTAAAACATTGACCAAATAGTATATCTTTGATATCAACAAAGATTATGAAATCAATTGATGAACAGATATTAAGAGTTACAAAAGAGATTGTAGTAAAATTCATTGAGATGGGAAGACTCTCTCCTACAAATATTCACGAATCTTTCAGAGACATTCACCACACAGTTAATAAAACTGTTAAAGAACAAACAGACAAGGCTGAGTCTTCTGATGGAAACAGGGAATAAATTATTTTTTTGCAGGGCAAAAAAAGGAGCTAAAGAGGATCTCAATAAAGGTATAAGCTGCTTTTACGGCTGTGAATACCATGACTTGCTGCTGCAATTGCCGCAACATATCTGTTTCATATATTAAATTTTTTAAGGAGACTCAATGCTGAGCGAGCTGACCATAAAAAATTTTGCAATAATTGATGATATTCGGATACAATTTAAAAATGGACTCATAGTGTTAACCGGTGAAACCGGTGCTGGTAAATCCATAATTATTGAAGCTGTGAACCTTATTTTGGGTTCAAGAGCCTCCCATGATCTTATTAGGACAGGTTATGAAACAGCTGAGCTTGAAGCTTTTTTTGAAGTAACTCCGGAATCTGACCAGGCAAGACTAATGGCTGAACAGGGGATTGAGTGTGAAGAAGGGCTGATAATTCGAAGAGTGATTTCATCAACAGGCAGGCACAAGGTTTTTATTAACAGCCGGCAGTCAACCATGCAGCTGTTAAGGGAACTTACTGAAAACCTTGCTGCTGTCTCAAGCCAACACGCTCACCAGGGACTTTTGCAGGAGAAGAACCACCTTGATCTCTTAGACAGTTATTCAGACTCTCTCTCTTTGAGAAAAGAGGTGAGCAGGATTTATGCAAAGCTTGCAACTTTGATTAAAGAGCTTGCCAAACTCACAAAAGATGAAGGTAAGGCTGGTGAAGAGAGTGCGTTTTTAAAATTTCAAATTGATGAAATTGAGCAGGCTTCTATAAAGGAAAATGAGGATATTGAGCTGGAAAAAGAAAAAGCTCGACTTAACAGCGCATCCCAGATATTTGACGCAGTTAATTCCGGAGCCAATGCACTATATTCAAATGAAGGCTCCATAATAGAACGACTATCTGATATTAAAGCTCAAATTGAAAAACATAAAACCATTGACCCTGCCCTGGAAGAGAAAGTTCAAAGAATTGAATCTATTTTGTTTGATCTGGAAGATATCGCCACTGATTTCAGCACATACTCTTCAAAAATCAGTCTTGATTCCAATGGATTGGAAAAAATTGAAACCAGACTTGATTTGCTGCAAAAACTCAAGAGAAAATATGGAGGGAGCCTTGACTCCATCTTCCTGGCGTTAAAAGAGATGCAGGATCAGTTTTCAAAAATTGGTAATGTTAAAGAAAAAATAAGACAAACCAAAGAAAAAATAAAAGAACTTCAAGACAGGTATGCTGACAAGGCAACTCTTCTGTCTATCAAGAGAAAAAAAGAGGCAAAAAAACTTTCATCCCTTGTTGAAAATGAATTAAATGAGCTGGAGATGAATCATGCTCAATTTGTTATCAGCCTTGAACATGTCCAGGGTCAGCCTGAACACGATTCCATGATAATCAATGGATTAAAAGCATTTGCTTCAGGATTTGACAACGTAAGCTTTTTTATAAGCCCAAACCAGGGTGAACAGCCAAAACCACTGGCGAAAATTGCCTCGGGAGGAGAGCTTTCAAGGATTATTCTCAGCCTGAAGATTGTTTTGTCAAGAACCCAGGAGCTGGAGACTTTGATTTTTGATGAAGTTGATGCAGGGATTGGCGGGGCGGTTTCAGAAAAGGTTGGGATCAAGCTTGCCAAACTTGCTAAAACCCATCAGGTTATCTGCATTACCCATCTTGCCCAGATTGCAAAATATGGAACAAGCCATTTCAAAATAGTAAAAGAGGTATCAAATAAAAGAACTTCAACCTTAATTATTCCACTTACAAACAAGAGTGACAAGGCAAAAGAAGTTGCAAGAATGATAGGGGGAAATGAAATTACAAAAGCAACCCTTGATCATGCACGGGAAATGCTTAATATTTAAGATATTGCAAACAATGCTAACTTAACAAAAAAAGTGTTTTTATGGGATATGTATTTAATTTCAAAGATGCAAAATCTTATGATTCCTGGTTTGAGGATAGGAAAAATAAGCATATTTTTAACCTTGAAGTCAGTATGTTCATGAATATGCTTTCTCCTGTGCGGGGGCAGAGACTTCTTGATATTGGCTGCGGATCAGGCAAAAGCATCGAACCTTTATTAAATTGTGGACTTAAGATTTCCGGAATTGACCCCTCTCCTTATATGCTTGATATTGCAGAAAGCAGATTTAAAAACAGAGTTGATCTTTTCAGGGGGTTTGCTGAAGATCTTCCCTTTGAGGATAACTCGTTTGAGTATTCATCGCTTTTTGCAAGTCTTGAGTTTACTGAACTTCCTGCAAAAGCAATTGAAGAGGCGTGCAGGGTTACAAAGGATAAAATTTTTGTGGGTGTTTTAAACAGATATGCTCCTGGCAATGCAGCTGCAATGATTAAAGCAAAGTTTGTGGAAAATATTTACTCAAAATCGCAGTTTTTCAGCATCTTGGAACTTAAACAGCTGGTGTTTTCAATTCTAGGCAGGGTTCCGGTGTCCTGGAGGACGACTCCCCAGATTCCCCTGGTTTCAGGTAAATATGCTTATTTTATTGAAAACAATTTTCTAATTCAAAAATCACCTTTTGGATCCATGATCGGCATGACAATCAAGCCTGTACCAAAATTCAGGGTCAGACCCTTAAGCATAAAAAGTAAATCCGAGGCACGATATAAACCTGCTGCCGGATTTGCACGAAATATTGAACAGGAATAGAGTGGAAGCTGTCTTATACGAAAAATTGAGTGAAAATAGAGTTCAATGTAATATTTGCAACCATTTTTGCAAAATCGACAATGGAGAAAAAGGAGTATGCGCTGTTCGTAAAAACAGAGGTGGTGTGCTTGAAACCCTTGTGTATCCAAAAGTTATTGCAAGAGGTATTGATCCTGTTGAAAAAAAACCATTGTATCATGTATTGCCTGGATCAACATCATACTCAATTGCAACTGTTGGATGCAATTTGCAATGTTCCTTTTGCCAGAATGCAGATATTGCACAAATGCCCAGGTCTAGCGGCATGATTACAGGCGCTGATATTAATCCTGAAGATATCGTCTTCCAGGCAATAAGGGCAAATTGTAAAAGCATTGCATACACATATACCGAACCCACTGTATATTTTGAATTTGCCTTTGATACTGCGCAAATTGCCCACGAGAATAACCTGATAAATATTTTTGTTACAAATGGATTTATGTCCCACAAGGTTATTGAGAAGATTGCCCCTTTTCTTACGGCTGCCAATGTTGATTTAAAGGCTTTTAATGACAAGTTCTATCAGAAATATTGTAAAGCAAGACTTGAACCTGTTAAAGAAAATCTTAAAACAATGAAGGCACTGGGTATTATAATTGAAGTCACAACTTTGCTCATACCGGGACTGAATGACGGCAGAGAAGAGCTTGAAGCACTTGCCCTGTTTATCAAAGATGAACTTGGTCCGCAAATTCCATGGCATATCAGCAGGTTTCATCCATGCCATCAGATGACTGACCGGTCAACCACCCCATTGGAGACTCTTAAAGCAGCTTATGAGATCGGCAAGAGAGCAGGTCTTTATAATGTGTATGCAGGAAATGCGCCCGAACTTGGACTTGAGAATACATTTTGCCACCCGTGCGGTGCCATGCTTGTACAGCGGACAGGTTACAACACAGACTCAAATATTAAAGATGGCAAATGCCCAAATTGTGAATCTAAAGTTTATGGGATTTTTTGAAATTATGGAAGCTATTAAAAACAAAATAGTGATATACGGCAGAATGATAAAGTTTTCCCACACAATATTTGCCCTGCCATTTGCTCTTTCAGCAATGATTCTTGCATGGCAGAGCTATGAATTTAAAATTTCTGATTTGATACTGATTTTGATGGCAATGGTTGCGGCAAGATCAGCTGCCATGGGCTTTAACAGAATAGCAGATGCAGACATTGATAAAAAAAACAAGAGGACTGCCATTCGTGAGATACCGTCCGGGATTTTAAAAAAAGGCGAGGCTGTAATGTTTGTAGTGCTCTCCTCAATTGTTTTTATCCTGTCTGCCTATGCATTGGGCAAGACATGCTTTGTTCTATCATTTCCTGTTCTTGCTTTTCTTCTCTTTTACTCCTTTACTAAAAGGTTTACAAAGTATTGTCATATTTTTCTTGGAATAGCCATTGGATTAGCTCCGGCAGGTGCGTGGATTGCAATTACAAATTCAATATCTGTTAGTATAATTTTTCTTTGTGTGGCATTGATGACTTATATTGCAGGATTTGATATTTTGTATTCCTGCCAGGACATTGAGTTTGATAAAAGTGAAGGCCTTTTCTCTTTTCCGGTTCAATTTGGTGCTGAAAAAGCGATGTTTATTGCAAAAATACTACACTTATTTACAATATTCTCTCTTATCTTAATGTGTTTTTCTTTTAACATGCACCCTCTGTTTTATATTTTTGTGGGTGCGATTGCTGTACTGCTTGTTATTGAACACATGCTTGTAAAACCTGACGATTTAAAACATATTAATATAGCTTTTTTTCACATGAACAGCCTTATTTCCATTACTCTGCTTGCAGGCGTGATTATTGAAACCATACTTAAATAAATCCGTTGAGAATATTTTAGCAGCCCTCCAAAAGAACGGCTTTAGATCGCTTGTGGCTGGAGGCTCTGTCCGGGATTTTCTCATGGGTATGAAACCATCTGACTATGATATTTTGACCGACGCATCCATTGAACAAATAAGGTCTGTTTTTAAACCAAAAAAGGTTAAAGTTGTGGGAAAAACCTTTGAAATCTGCCTTATAAATAATATTGAAGTTGCCCCGGCAAGGGGAAAAACCAATGCCTCCTTTTTTCCAGAACAAGACCTTGCAATGCGCGACTTTACAATCAACAGCATGGCATATGAGCCTGGAACAGATAATATAATTGATCTGTTTGCAGGCAAAAAAGATCTTGAAAACAAGATAGTAAGATTTACAAATAACCCATACAACCGTATTGAGGAAGACCCCTTGCGAATGATAAGAGCCTGCAGGTTTGCATCACAAATCAATGGTGAAATTGAACCTTTGTCCAAAATTGCAATTTTAAAAAACCATGGTCTTATAAAAAGCAAAGTTTCTTTTGAGAGGATCAGGCTTGAAATCCTGAAGTCAATGAATCACAAGGCACCATCTCTATTTTTTAAATCTCTTTATGAAACAGGTTTATTGCAATATATATTTCCCAGCGTTGCCCGCTGTTTTGATCTTGACGGCGGACCATATCATGGTGAAACTGTGTTTGAACACAGCATGATTACAGGAGACTCCATATCTTCCAAGTATCCATTGTTGAGGCTTGCAGGATATCTCCATGATGCAGGAAAATATGATGCTGTTTCAAGAAAAAACGGGCGCATTTCATTTGCTGGTCATGAAAACCATACTGATATGATAAAGAGTGACCTTGAAAAATTAAGATTCAGCAACAGAGAGATACAATATCTGCTTTCCATTGTAGCTGTGCACATGCGACCCCTTACAGAAGAGACAACACCAAAATCAGTTAGGAAGATTCTTCAAACCCTGCATCAATATAACATTGATTATCATGATTTCTTAAGGATCAGAATAGCAGATAAAAAGGGTAATCTTGCAAAAGATCCCTATACTTTTTCTGAAATCAAGCTACGCCTTAAAAAGATATTGCAGGAGATAAACCCTGATAAAGAAAATGCCTTTACCCTTAAAGACTTACAAGTTTCCGGCAGGGATATAATGAAAATACTCAATATCAACCAGGGTACAAAAGTTGGACAGATTTTAGATTCTCTTCTTGAAAGAGTTATAAAAGATCCCGGGCTAAACAGCAGGGTAATGCTTGAAAAGATTATACTGGAATACAAATAGTAAAGGTTGTGCCTTTGCCCTCTTGTGATTTCACTGTAAGTTTACCTTTGTGCAGATCATTGATTATAAAATAGGATACTGACAAGCCAAGGCCTGTTCCCAAGCCAACTTCTTTGGTTGAAAAAAACGGTTCAAATATTTTTCCTTGAATATCTAACGGAATCCCAGGACCATTGTCACAAATTTCAATTTTCAACAGTTCTTCTTCCTGCTTAATGGAAATTAAAAACTCAGGATTCTTTAGATTTGGTACTGCTGCCATGGCATGGGCACCGTTAATCAAAATATTTAAAAATACCTGCTGTATTTTGCCACCATCACAGTATATTCCTGTTAACGTGCTGTCATAATTGCGGGTGATTTTTATTTTTTTAAAATCAAATTTTGTTTTCAGATCATAATCTGTTGCTGCAAGTTCAATGGTTTTATCCATTAAGTCCATAATATCGCAATGTACAAATATAGATTTACTTTTCCTTGAAAAAGAGAGCATGTCACCCACAATGGTTGCAGCTCGCACTCCTGATTCATTTATATTGTCCAGTACTGATGAAATATCTCTTTTATGGATATACTCTTTTATCACGCTAAATGTTGTACCGCACTCCCGGGCAGCTTTATCGTTTGCCGGCAAATCTTTTCTAAGTCTATTTTCAAGAACTTGTGCAGCAGTCAAAATACCAGAAAGAGGGTTGTTAATCTCATGGGCCATGCCAGCTGCAAGCCCGCCCACAGAAAGCATTTTTTCAGATTGCATAACCATCTCTTCCATTTTTACCTTTTCAGTAACATCATCAACTCTTATGACTCCACCATTTGTTCTGTCTGAAACCAGAGGGAATACTAAAACATCTTCATATCTTGGCTCAGCACCTTTTTCAACCTTTCGTTTGATTTTAGTTGCAAAGGTCGGTTCTCCGGTTTTTAAAGTTTTCTTGACAAGGTCTATCTCATGCTCAGAAAAAGGAAAGCACTTTGCCACATACACCCCTTCGGCATCTTTAGAAAGAATGCCAGTGATCTCTTCAGCTTTCTTGTTCCATTGCACCACCTTAAGTTCCATATCCACAGTTATTAAAGAAGATGGCATTGAATCTGTAACATTCTTAAAAAGCCTCTTGAGTTCATCCGTCTTTGAAAAGGATTTTTCAAGGGCAATCTCTTTTTGCATTCTATCTATGAGGAGTTGATTTGCAAGACCTCCAATGAACTTAAATTCCTGAAATTGCAGCTCCTCCATTTTAATCATTGTATCACTGTCAGCAGCTTTTTTAAAAAAGGCAATAAAAGTATTTATGGATTTATTAAACCTTGTTGTTATTAGAAATCCAACTGCCATGGAAAATAAAATTGCTGTTAAAGACATTAAGATAATAGCAATAATATTTTTTTTTATCTCCTTTGCGTATTTCTTGTTTTCATGGGCAGTTGTTTTTTCCATCTCATCCAGATGCATCCCGGTTCCAATGGTCCAGTTCCAGTCTCTAATGTGCATAACAAAGCTCATTTTAGGAGTAATCTGCCCTGATGGATTTTTCCATAAATATTGATAATAGCCATTGTTTTTATTGTTAATTGCTGTATCAATCAGGTTTTCAATGACTCTCTCACCATTTTTTAAAGTGTAATCCAGTATAAATTTTTTATTAAACTCTTCCTGGGGATGATAAAGGCAAAAACCATTATTTTGTAAAACAAAAATATATCTGTCTTTGGTCTTGCTCATCTCGGCAATTCTGTTTAAAACCTCATTCTTTGCATTTCTTTGGGTGTCGCTTAAGTACATTCCAGCACCAAAGATCCAGTTGAGAGGCTCAAATTTTTTAACAAATACTATTTTATAGGAATCAATAATGCTTTTTGTCAGGTTTTTTTCCTTGTATTTGTAAAAGCATGCGCCCTTTGCCATGGAAGCTTGTATAACTGCCAGGTTTTCATCCCGCAGTTCATTATTAATTGAGATAACTCCTTCAAGCTCAGGCTTATCAGTATTAAGTCCATAGGATCCATTCATATTCAAAATAAAAAAATGCTCTTTGTCTCCCCAGTGAACAGGTCTTAAAGCCTCTTTTATTTCAAGCATGAGCCGGCTTCTGTTTGTGTTTCTATTCATGCTGTAAATATGGCTTGCTATTGAATGGGCATTTAATACATGGTTTTTCAAACTTGCTTTTGCACTAGTGTGGGTGCTTGCTTTTTTATATTTGATAAAATTATAAATATTTTTTATATCATTGGACATTATTTTTTTATAAAATTGTATGTATCTCTGTTTGGTTTTTTTTATTGTCTCTTCTTTTTGCTGATACATTTTATAGGATAAAAAAAAACCAAAAACCAATGCCATAACGCTTATAGCCAGTGCTACATTCAGTAATGCAGCGCCGGCAATTGTATGGGGATCAATAAATTTTTTTAACTTCATATTTTTAAAAAGCTGATAAGTGCTTTACCATTGTATTGTAATTAGTTAATATAAATAGTGCTTGAATAAAAAACAATAATTAAGTTTATATTTAAAAAGAAAAATTTTGAAAAAAATAAAAACTATCTTGTTAAAACTACTTGCCTGGATCACAAAAGGTGCTGAAAACGAGGCTGAAAAAGGTCGATGTAAAACATGACATACAAAAAAATAAAGCCTTGTTAAGGTCTTTTTAAACTTTTCTGGAGCGTCAATGAAGATTTATAATGATTGTTTCCCCTGTATATTAAGGGGTGCCCTTGATACTGCACGTCTTGCCACTGATGATACTTTGATTCATAGAGAAATATTGATAAGGACAATGGAAAAATTAAGCGCAGGCAAACTTTTGGACCCACCGCCGGTAATTGCACAAAACACTCAAAATCAAATAAGAAAACTTACTGGTATTAATGACCCGTACAAAAAATTAAAAGTTAAGTATAATCAGTTTGCAAAAAAAAATTTACCAGAACTTCAAGGCTTGATTGATAATTCAGAAAATCCCTTTGAAACAGCAGTTAAGATTGCCATTGCAGGGAACATAATTGATTTTGGCACCATTTCAGATAAAGGAGAAACGTTTTTTTTCAAAAAGATAAAAAATACAATAATGGGTACAATAAAAGGCAATATTCCATTGCTGGAAAAAAGGATTGCAAAGGCAGATAAAATTCTATGGCTGGGAGATAACACAGGAGAAATTGTTTTTGATAGTCTCCTGCTTGGACAGATCAACACAAATAAGGTTACCTATGCTGTAAGGGGCAATCCTATTTTAAATGATGCCACCATGGAAGACGCTGTTGATGCTGGGATTACCCGGATTGTTAAAGTTATTGATAATGGTGCTGATATTCCCGGCACTTTTCTTACAAGTTGTTCCAGCCAATTTAAGGATGAGTATAAAAGTGCTGACCTGATAATTTCAAAGGGTCAGGGTAACTATGAAACCCTTGATCATTGCGATAAAAGAATAGCTTATCTTTTTATAGTAAAGTGTCAGGTTGTTGCAGATTATTCAGGCTTTGTTCAAGGTGACAGTGTTGTATTGATGCTTTGAGCATAAAAGAGAGTGATGACCATTTATGTCTAGGTACTTATCTGTTATTGTATCCTTTCCAGGAACCCTTGAGAAAAATCTAAATAATACAAGCCAGGTCCTAAGTTAGCTGTAGCCATTACCTGGTTGATAATTTTTATTTTTAGATCATTGATAAAGAGTTGGGTCTTTTACTCCGGCATCTTGGAAACCCCTTTTCCTTTGAATACAGGAATCACACTCTCCGCATGCTTTTCCTTCCAAATCAGGGTCATAACAACTGAGTGTCAATGAATAATCAAATCCCAACTCAGCCCCTTTCTTAATAATCTGAGCCTTTGAAAGCTTAATTAAAGGGGTTTTGATTTTTATGTGTGCTTTTTCCCCTGTAACCGACGCTTTTGTGGCAAGGTTAGCCATTTTTTCAAAGGCATCAATGTACTCCTGTCTGCAATCAGGGTATCCGCTATAATCCATCACATTAACACCAATAAAAATTGTATTAGCCTGAAGCACCTCAGCCCATGCAAGTGCATAGGATAGAAAGACTGTATTTCGTGCAGGGACATAAGTGACCGGGATTTCATTTTCTAAAGAGTGGTCTATGATTTGGTTTTTGGGCACTTCAATATCTGCTGTAAGGGCAGAGCCACCAATCTTGCCAAGGTCGATATTGAGTATATAGTGCTGGTTTATTTTAAAAAAAGAGGCGACTTTTTTAGCAGCTTGAAGCTCTGCTGCATTTCGTTGACCATAATTAAAACTTAGGGCATTTACGTCATAACCTTTTTCTTTTGCAATTGCAGTGACCGTTGAGGAATCAAGACCTCCGCTTAAAAGGACAACAGCTTTTTTAGTTAATTTATTCAATGGTGGTTTATACTCCTCTTTTATCTTTATCCCATATTATTTTGTGCATCTGCAGCGACATGCGAGCATTGAGGTTGTCCTGGAGAATCCAGGCGGCAAGGATTTCAGGCTCCATAATCCCGAATACAGGCGAAAGATGGATTTTTTCAGAGCTTAAATTCCCAACTTTACTTAAAATAAAATCCTTTGCAAACTCATAATCGCTTCTTGTTCCTATTACAAATTTCAATTCATCTTTGTTTGTTAATAATTTCAGATTAGTCTCCAGGTTGCTGAGGCTTTCGTTGCTGGAAGGGCATTTAATATCAACAATTTTAATACATTCGTGGGAAATACTTTCTATACTTATGCTGCCATTTGTTTCTAAAAGCACTTTATAGCTTTTATTTATCAAAATAGATATAAAATCAATAGTGTTGGATTGCAGCAAAGGTTCACCGCCAGTTATTTCAACAAGGTTGCAACCGTAGGATTCTATTTTTTTTAAAATAGCATTAAAGTCCATGGGAAAGGATTCTGATTTTGCAAAGAGAGTGTCGCAGTAGGTACAGTTAAGATTACACCCGGAAAGTCTGACAAAAATACATGGCAGACCTGCATATGTTGATTCGCCCTGCAGGGAAAAAAAAATCTCACAAATATCAAGTTGCAACTTACCTATTCCTCCCAGTAGGTTGCACCGCAGCCAGGGCTTTCAAGTACTTTAACCTTGGAGACCCATGAGTGCTCGGTTTTGAAATGTCTTTCAAGTTCTTTGAAAATAAATTTTGCAATATTCTCGGATGTTGCGTTAATACTGCCAAATTCAACAAGCTGATTTAAATCTGTATGGTCAAATTTTTCTAATATTTTTTTCAAGGTTAATCGTACATCTCTAAAATCAATTGCTATACCAAGCTGGTTAAGTTTTGTGCATTGAATATATGCTTCGATTATCCAGTTATGTCCATGCATTCTTGCACAATTGCCATCATACCCCCTTAAGGCGTGGGCTGCTGAAAAGTGATTTTTTACATATATTTCATATATTTGTTTCATAAGTTCACCTATAAATTATTTTAATATTATATCACAGAGGAAATCATTAAGCAAAACAGGTAATAAAAGAGCAACAAGACAAAAAAGCCCCTTTATAAATAAGGGGCTTTTATTTACTGGTAGCGATGCAGGGATTTGAACCCCGGACTCTGCGGATATGAGCCGCATGCTCTAACCAGCTGAGCTACATCGCCAAAAAAGAAAGAAATTTATATCATTCATACAGTGCAAAGTCAATGAATATTTTATAAGGTCTCTGGAGAAGCACCTGGCTCCAAAGACCTTTAAATAGCTGGATGGATAGTAAATAGTTTATTTATTTTTTTATTCTCTTAAATGAAGTAACAGTAACAGTATAATTTTCTAACTCGGAGGGTAGATTTGAAAAGACAACCATAAACGGAATAGACTTATGGGCTTCAATGTTCAGATTTGAGTTTTGCTCTCCACTCTCTCTTTGAAGATGTCGGTTCATTGCACCAACACTCCATGTTGACAACTCTCCTTCGGAAATATCATTACCACAGAATACCCTTTTCTTTTTTGCAACAACTCCACCTTTGGCTATTAGTGTTCCTTCAACCTGGATGCTGTTCAAAGGAATTGAGGATTCATTTGTGATCTTACCTGTAATAACAAAAAGTTTTCCACTTAATTCGTTATTGACATATCTTCCGTTCAGACTCTGATTGTTGATAGTTGCCCATACAGGAACTTCATCCATGTCAGAAAAATTCAGCAGGTTTTTTAAAATCGAAAAATTTATTTTTGAGAGATCAGGTCCTTTGGTAAAGCCATTTGTTACTTTAAATGCACCATACCCTACAACAATAAGCATTAAAATTGCGACAAGAACCTTAAGAAGTTTTCCTGATTTTTTTGCAGGCTTTTTGCCTTTTTTACCAGAAGCACTATCATCTTCATACTCTTCATCAATAATATCATCATCTTCGTATTCATTATCATCATCTTCTTCATACTCTTCTATTTCATATTCTTCATCTTCAATCTCTTCGTATTCTTCGCTGTCAAAATCATCTTCCAAATCATCACTGTCATCAATCTCAAGCTCCATGGATTCGTATTCACTGCTATCTTCAGCTACAGCTTTTGGCTCTGGCTCTTCAGAAGTATTTTCTTTTTTTTCTTTGGCAGGCTCGATTGATTTTTCTGTCTTTTTATCAGGATCTTCATCGTCATATATTGAGAGCTCAAAATCATCTTGTTCAGTTTTCAAGACATCTTGTTCAGCTTCTTCAAAGTCCTCCTGGATTTCTAAGGGCTCATCCAGTGTCATATCCTCTTCAACTTCCAATTCAACTTTTTCTTCCAACTCTTCAGTTGCCAACTC
>Ga0256845_1002505_pt1 | contig 13263 bp, 3 predicted proteins | sample RiftiametaG_FD_189101 | JGI IMG/M metagenome (GOLD analysis project Ga0256845, IMG submission 189101) | Tube worm associated microbial communities from hydrothermal vent at the East Pacific Rise, Pacific Ocean - Riftia | ecosystem: Host-associated > Annelida > Integument > Unclassified ... | reverse complement strand
ATGAGCGATTTATAGTTGATATTGATGATTTTTTTAATGAAAGCTGGATTTTATATGTTTTTTGACTTTGAAAAGTCAAAAATTGAGGGTTTTGGGTTTTGATGGTTGGTTTTAGGGTGCTATGCAGTGGTCTTAATCTGGCATTCGTCCTCATCCTAGGTATTAACACTACATTATTCATTTTATTTTTGAAAAAGGTATTATTTTGCTAAAACCTTTTGGGGCATCGGCGTTTTAGCAATTGTAGCACTTTATCCTATAACAAAAAACCTTACAAGGCCTTTACATAAATACGGATGATTGACAAAATTCAATTTTTTCCCTCCTAAAAGATTGCTGTGTAGCGCTAGCCTAATAGCATAACCCCGCTAAAACCACTTTATACAAAGAAAACCATTCATTCATTCATTTTTGTGTGATAACATAGCACATACTAATATATTGTCTCGTAACAAATAACCACCAATTACCAACCTAGGAATTTTTATATGAATACGCTTAATCGTTTTATTGTTACCAGTTTATTAGTTTTATTTACCTCACAAGTATTTGCCACTCAACCAATAATTACAAGCATTGAAAGAACAGGTCTTACTACACTTACCATTACGCATGACCAACCTGTTAAGAACACAAATACATCTGGTTTAGGCTATTACAAATTAGCCGTAGAAGAGGATATCCTGGGATTAGGGAGGAATAGAAGGATGACTTATGATACAGTAATGACTGCTGTCAATGCTGATGCCAATGGCTTTGCCACTACTTGGAACATGACTGTAAAAGAACTTGTTGATATGGATACTAAAAAGGATATTTGGAAAGGGAGATTTTTCTTTTGGATATATTTTCCGACTCTTTATTGGCAAAATAGTAGTGCTGAAAATATAGATAATTCCCCTTCTCCTTTCATTCTTTCTCTTTGTTATCTAAATTGTGACCTCACAATAACTTCTCCTTATAACTACAGTATCCATGAAGGTGTCAGTTTTACTCGTACCCTTGTTGCCAACGATTCCAGTGCCACTTTCAGCATTATTGAAAATACCAGCGGCTTATTCAGCCTTAATAACAAAGCCATAACCTTTGACGGCACCAACACTAACTTTGAAAATGGCTCATTGGAATACAACCTCAAAGTCAAAGCCAGTACTGGTGATGGAAGTGGTAAAAATACCGAACAAATCATTCGTGTTGCCATTAAAAGCCATATCGCCATCACTGCCAACCAATCTTTCAATGTACTAACCAATGCCACCGCGGGTACAGTTGTAGGTACAGTTGCAACAACAAAAGGCATAATGGCTAACCCTTGGATTGCCGAGGGAGACGCCAGTAATTTATTCACCATTAGCAACACTGGCGTCATTGTCCTTAATGCCACTGCGCCATCTGCATCTGCTACTTATACACTCAAGATTAAAGTCATTGGCACCGTTCCTCTCACAGCAATAACACCAGTAACCGTTAATATAATTTCCAATATCAATGCCAACAATACTGGCTCTACTGTCACTAACACACCAGATGCCTTTGGTTTTCATTCTCAACAACACACGGCATTAAATACATTCATCGTCTCACAAGAGGTTGTCATTAGTGGCTTGGGGAGCAGTGTCAATATTAGTAGCATTGGGGGTGAGTATCAAGTTAACCAAAAAGAATACACTAGTTATGCTGGTACTGTTAATAATGGCGATACGATTAAAGTGAGGCATTTATCTAGTAATGTTGCCAACAGTAACAGTGTTACCGAATTGCTTATTGGCACTGTTTCCGCGGCGTTTAATTCTACCACCCGAGAAGATTGTGCTGCTAATGTAACTGAAATTGCCTGCCAAGTGGGTTTACATCAAATTGGCCGGGGTTATGCCAAAGGCCTTGCATCTGATGTTGAAGTAGTTGGTAACATTGCTTATATGGCTAATGGCACCGCTGGTTTAAAAATATTTAACATTGACAATCTTAGCAAGCCAGTTTTAATTGGAAGTTTTGATACGCTTAACGCACAGGATGTTGAAGTAATTAACAATATTGCTTATATGGCTGATTACTCTGCTGGTTTAAAAATAGTTGATGTGAGCGATCCTTCCAACCCAAGTTTGCTCGGAAGTTTTCAAGCTCCTTCCTCTCAAGCACACGATATTAGCGTGGTTGATAATAAGGTTTATATGGCTACTGGAACTGCTGGCTTGCAAATTATAGATGTGAGTGATTCCGCCAACCCAAGTTTGATTGGCAGTTTTAGCGCCCCTCATGACAGTATGCGAGTTGTTAAAATTGTTAACAATGTTGCTTATACTGTTGGCAATTCTGGTTTGAAAATTATTGATATTAGCAACCCTAGTAATCCAAGTTTGATTAGCAGCCTTAATGATATTGTAAATGCACGGGATATTGAAGTGATTGGCAACATTGCCTATGTAGTTAATGCTAGCGGTTTGAAAATTATTGATATTAGCAACCCTGGCAACCCTAGTTTGATTAACAGTTTTGATCACGTTAGTTTTTTAACGAGCATTAAAGTGATTGGTAACATTGCCTATGTAACTTATGAAGGCAATAGCTTCTATTTCTTGGGCAGACTATACATTATTGATATTAGCAACCTTAACAATCCAAGTTTGATTGTAAGTTTTCGCACTAAAGGCAACCCCTCTGATGTTGAAGTGATTGGCAATACTGCTTTTGTGGCTAATGGTGGCTATGGTTTGCAAACCATAGATGTCAGTAATTTAATTAACCAACGAGGCAATGCTAAGGCTATTAGTCGCTATTACAACAATGCTTCTGCCTTGGCAATTCATGTAAATGCGGGCATCAGGGTTGAATCTGATATTGCTGGTATTAGTTGCACTAATGATTGTAATGCAATTTATCCTAACGCCACAAAACTTAGGTTAACTGTGAGTAATATAGCTGATGCTGAATTTTCATATTGGTCGGGCGATTGCACTGGTACGGATAACCCACTTGTTATAACACTTAGAGCCAATACAGTGTGTTTTGCGAATACAGAATTTAGCCTGGCCGATCCAATTGTTAGAGCCTCTAAAGTGTCTGACACATATTCTTATCGTTTTGATGTAACACTTTCTAGTGGTAAAAATAGCGCAATTTACTATACTGTAGATGGCAGCGAACCTGATGAAAATGATAGCAGATACACGACAGCCATTCACATTGAAGACAGCACAACATTAAAATATTTTGCTAAAAACATGGTTAATTCAAAAATTAGCAAAGTTCAAACACAAGTTTATACTTTAAATTTATCAGGGCCTCAGGTGTTGTCTGGCTACCCAGAAAATGGGCAAATATTTGGCACATCTGATAATTTTATTTACACCTTTCAAAGTTTAAATAATATCACCTCTATTCAAGTATTTGACCAATTTGGTAACGATTTGACTCATTTATCAACCAGAGATGGCAATGTGTTGTCTATGAAAATAGAAGATGGTGTAAGCAAACTTTATCAATTAACCATTATCGCCAAAGATGACCAAGGCAACCAGACGCAATTACCCGTTGTGTTTAATGTTGACACCATCACTCCATCAACCAAAGCCAGCCCAAAAGGAGGTAAATTTATTCATGGGCATGTCACAGTTGATTTGATTGCAGATGAAAATAATGCTACAATTTATTATTCTACTGATGGGCAAGCACCTGTGATTGGCGCACCCAATACCATGTCAGGCACCTCTCCTATACGAATGTTAAACTTTAATACCAATACCTATTTACAGTTCTTTGCTGTGGATGCCGCTGGCAATCAAGAGGCCGTCAATGGGGAAATGTATTACACCAAAAATACACGGCCTGACTTCAACTTCGACTTATTTGGCTTGATAGCCACTTACGATGAAAGAATTCACAGAGTGATTTTGTATTGGGACGATAGCAACCAGGACAACTCAATGATTTACAAACTTTACCGAGTGGACAATGTGATTGACAGAGTCGCCTTAACAATGGGTATATCTTGGGACTACAATACACCTAAAAAATACTTACTTGCTGATATTACTAATAATACATGGTATATAGATAAAAATTTATCAATAGGTGCACAATATTCTTACGCAGTAAGCAAGGTTGTAAACGGCATTGAAACAAAACTGTCAAATGTTGTTACACCCAATATTCGAACCTGGGCTCCTACGAATATAAAAGGTGCCATTGATAGGGCACAAGTTTACCTAAACCGTAAGCAACAAAAAGATGGCGCTTGGTCTAATGGTGTAAGCAGATTCAAACCTCTGGTTACTTCACAAGTGCTAGATGCCTTACAAGGGTCAAATAGCAACAGTTACACTAAGCGTAAAGCACTTTATTACTTAAAAGGCGAATATGCAAACAATAACGAGCTGCTAGCACGCAAAATTAATACTTTAGCAAGTTATCAAATAAATGTTGACAGTTTGATTAATCGACTTGTGTCCACAGGTGATCTCACTTTTAGCCGCAGTTATAACAGAATATATCCAAAAGACAGTGGCTGGGGTGCTTATAAAGGCTTTGGTTATTCTGCCTACGAAACTGCACTGGGAATCATTGCACTAAAGAAAATGCAAACGATTTATCGTAACTACTCTTCCTATCTCGCACGATTTATATCAAGCGAACACCAAAATGGCAAGGCTAAATGGCAAAAAAATAGTTATTTTAACGATCGCCATGAGCCTTACAGTGTTTATGTGTCAGCCTTATTAAACAGTGTTTCTGGCAGAAATGCTATATACAATTGGCTTATTCAAAATACCGATGGTTCTTATGGTAATAGCATTATCGATACTGCTGGCGTGCTGTTGTATTTAGATATTGATTCGTCAGCACGAGACAAGGCCGTTAGCTATCTTATTTCTCGTCAATCAGCAGACGGTAGCTTTACAGATGTCTCCACTACAGCTATTTGCCTGCAAGCACTAACGAGGGTACAGCCATGAGCCGCATATTGTTTTCTAAATTAATCTATTTTGTTTTAGCGTTCACATTGAGTGTTGGTGCTATTGGTGCTATCAATGACAGTGCATTCTTAATTAATACTGACGAGGTTCAGTTGAATGAGCCTAAGCTTATTTCTTTAGCACAAAGTCTGGATAACGATCCTGTTAAAATCTATAATTGGATTTATAACAATATCGAAACTTCCCACGACGAAGGCGCCAGAAAAAACGCCCTCACCGTTTATCAAACACGCAAAGGCAACGCTTGGGATCAATCAACTCTGCTTATTTCTCTGTATCGTATTTCTAGCATACCAGCCCGATATGTTTACTCTTCCGAATTGTCTTCAATGGCAGCTTTTAACAAAGTTTTTGTTGAGGCGAAATTAAGCCTTAATCAAGTACGAGGCTTTGGTGGTAATGAAAAAAGATGGTTGCAATTAATGCCTTGGTTTAAATTCAATACATATTCCGCTGGCACCAATTACTTTGACAACGATAGCAGAAAATTTATTTATAAAGATAACATTGACTTTGACCTTAATGACACAACAAACGGCTATCTATCAAAAATAAGGAAAGAAAGCGCTTGGGAAACATATAAATCTAAACTGTCAGATTATTTACAAACACAAAACTCCTCTTTAAAACAAGGCATGATCATCACCCAGAGATTAGAAAGAACAGGCAATGTACTGCCTTTATCTTTGCCAAAAAACTTTAAGCCAGGGGACAGTCTATCTTATAGTGGCAATATTCCAAATGCCATTAAAACCAAAATTACTATTTATTTAGACGAAATGAACGCTAACAATACTGTGAGTAAAAATCTACTGAGTCACGATGTATATTTATCACAAATATCAGGCAATATACTGTCAATAGATTTTAAACCTAGCGATGAACTCTATAGTGGCATTCTTGCGGATACAGATAATTTGAGCGTTTATCCTGTATTAAAGTTGGGCAATACACAACTTGCTTCAGGCTCATCAACCAATACCAACAAGCGCTATCGATATTCTTACAAAGTTACTGACAACGATAAGGTAACAAGACTAACAAGAAATGTTGGTAGTTTTGAAGTATTAAGTTTCGATCACTCTTCAGCTTCTCATCGCTATATTGCCCAGTTGAAAGAAGAACTTAACAAACTCCCATTAAGCAAATTAGCAGATTGGCGCACTCGCGGTGAATATCTTGGTCGTTATTTGCAAATTCTATCTTACCAATATTTACTTAGGTACAAACAAATCAAAGATGATATGTCTGCTATATTAAACATAAGGCATTTTTTCCATAGGCACGGTACTTTCTCTATCAATATGTATACCAATTTTTTAGCAAAAGATTTAAACTATATTAATAATCACTACAGCCAAGAAAAGTATTTAATTCACCCATCAATTAATATTGATGCGCGACTGCAAGGGAATGTTAATTACAATTTTGCTACTGGACAAGATCTACTCTTTGCAGGTCTTTTTAAAGAACTTGCTTCGTATTCAACCTCATACCAAGAAGGGTTGATTTTTGAAGATTGGCAATCTACCAGCAGTGGTAGTACCATTCACGCCTTAATGTATGCCAGTGAAGACCCCAATAATGAAATTAGTGCCACTACTACTACTGACAGTAATGGCGTTGCTATCAGAACATTTGAACCTAAAAATTACCCAGTGAGTTATGGTGGACTAAATATTACCGCTGCTAAAATCAGCCTTTCTGATGCTTTCATGAGTTTTTCTTACAGTTCAGACAATAATGGCACTAATAACGGCGGCTCAACAGGCAGCGAAGTAAAGAGCAAATCAGAGAATTGGGTTTCAACCACCCCAGGCAATACATATGTAGACAACCAAGGCAATTTATCCAATGCTGTCATTGATTATGTCAATAGTGATGGTGAGCTTAATACTAATACTGACGATAGTTATGCCTCAGAAGTATATAGCGAAGGCGACCCAGTAGATATGTTTTCTGGCGAATTCTACCAACAAGAAAAAGCCGATTTAGTCTTTAAAACTGCTTCTAATTTAGACTTCTCCATCAAAAGAACTTATCGTAGTCAATCAGACTACAACGGCATATTCGGCTATGGTTGGAATTGGAACCACATGGAGAGGCTTTTCTTAAATAATGATGGCAGTTTATTGTATTTTTCTAATGATGGCAGATCTACTAAAATCGCCTTAAAGAGCGGCAAATACATCCTTGCCCCTGGCGTTACCTTTAGCTTTCAAAAAATAGGAAACAAATACATTGTTAAGGAAAAAAATGGCTTTAAACGGATTTTTAATAACACTGGATTACTCGTCAAAAAAGATGACGGTTTTGGCAACCTGATCAATTTTACTTACAATAATAACATTAAGTTAACCAAGATAACTGATAATCTAAACAGGGTCTTTAATTTTACTTATAACGCCTATGGCAAAGTAATTTCAATTACAGATTCCCTTGGCAGAAATGTTAACTACCAATACCACAATAATGGCAATACTCATGGCACCAAAGACGATCTTAAAGCCTTTGAAAACCTACTAAATAACTTTACCCGATATGAATATATTGTTAACTCCGACGGCAATATAAACAATCACAATATGAGTAAGTACACCCTACCCACCTCTGAACAAGACTATTTAGAATTACATTATTACAAAAATGACAAAATCTCACACCATCGCAATTCTAAAGGCGAACAATTTAATTTTCAATACAGCGTTAAAAACCGTTATTCAGAGATTTGGGATGAGCGAGGTTATTACAAAAAACTCTTCTACAATAATCAAGGAGATTTAATCAGAACAGACAACCAAAACACCACCGTTGAATTAATGAGTTACGATGACAATCATAATGTTATTAGTCACACCGATGGCAATGGTAATAAAACCACCTACACTTATGACAATGAAAGAAACCTCCTTACCAAAACCAACGCACTAAATGAGTTAACTCGCTACACCTACACGACCAAAGACTATGAAAACAAAGCACTAAGCAACAAGAAACTTGCCACCATCACCACCCCAGATGGCGGCGTCACCAGTCACAGTTATTACCGCACAGGTAAACTTAAAACCACCACCGAACCAAACGACAATCTTATTAACCTGACCTACGACAATAACGGCAATATTTTAACAAAAACCTACAACAACCCAACAGACAGCGATTACAAAATAATTAACTACACCTACGGAGCAAACGGCGTCAATCTTATTAAACAAGTGCTAGATGGCATTACAACCGAATACCAATATGACCTCGAAGGCAATAAAACCAGTAGCACCGATGCAAATGGTATTGTCACTCAGTATCAATACAACCCCTTCAACCAAATTATAGAAACAACCAACAGCCTTGGGCACACAACACAATATACCTACAATGCCAATCAACAACGCACCAGCACCACACTCCCCAACGGGGCAGTATTTAACAGCATTTACGACAGTGCCAGAGACATTGTCACCAAAGGCTTAATATTGGCAAAAACCGACCCATATGGTAACCAACAAACATTCACCTACGACCAATCAGGCAACCGCACCAGTCAAACAGATGCAAATGGCAACACCACCCACTTTAAATACAACGGCATGAATCAACTTGTTGAAACCATTGACGCACAGCACCACAGCACCTACTATAAATACGACGGTGCCAACAACTTAATCGAAGAGAAATCCAGCTATATCAACACCGAATCCAAGCGTGTTTACACCTATATCACCTATACCTATGACGCACTGAATCGTCTGGCTAAAAAAGGAACCATAAACAACAATCTTGTTATTGAATATAGTTACGACAGCCTGAGCAGATTAACGCAAGAGCAACATAAAGTTCTTTCATATGCTTCAGAACAAGCTGTTTTTAGTGCTATATGGACACGGGTAGTCAAACTAAAAAAGACCTATCAATACCAAGACAACCTAACGCAACCCACTCAAATTAACACCTATTCTTACGCTTACACCGACAATCCAGGCCATACCCAAACCCAACAGTATCGTTATGACAAACTTGGACGCAAGACCCATTTCACCAACGCCACAGGTGCTATCACCACCTATACCTATACCAGCAACAGCAACAACATTGCCACACAAAGCACCAGTTTCAACAGCACAACCCTCAACGATAGGTACACCTATAATAACACCGGCAAACTACAAAGCCACACCAACGCCAATGGACGCACAACCACACACCATTACGACACACTAGGCAGACGCACCTCCACTGTTGACAACAACAATAACACCACCACCTACACCTACAACAGCGTAGGCAACCGTATCCAACAAACCTCAGCCCTCGGACACACAACACATTACGAATACAACCTACTTGGCAAACCAACCAAACAAATTGACGCCAACGGCTTTAGCCATAAATATCGCTATGATGCCAATAGCAACCTCATCGCCCAAACAAATGCCAACGGCTTCACCCGCTTTATTTCTTACGACTCATTAAATCGCAAAACTGCCCAAACAGATGATAACAACCGCCAATACACCTATGAATACGATGAACGCAGTAATCTCATCAGTGAAACCAACGCCCTAGGACTCACCACATATTACAAATACGACATCAACAACAACAACATCCAAACCCGCCAAGAACAAGGCAATAGAGTCATCACCATTAATCGTCGTTATAACAGTTCAAACAGGCTAGTTGGATTAGCCGATGCCAATGGCAACACCACTACCTTTGAATACCTAAACATCTACAACCATGCCTCCCATGCCACCAATGCGCTTGGAAACACCACCGAATACCAATACAACCCCCTAGGAAAACTCACTAAAACCATTCGTGCAGATGGTATTTTAGAAACCCAACAATACGACGCAATAGGTCGACTAATAACCACCATTAAAGACGAAGCCAATACCAACATCCAAAGCCACAGCAGTTATCAATACGATAATATCGGCAACCTTACCACCCAAATCGATAAAATCAACGGCAGTAACAGCATTACACATACAAAAACTTACACCCCAATGAGCCAACTTTCTAGCAGTAGTATTGGCGGTATTACCACCTACTTTAACTACGATAAAGACAACAGACTCAAAAGTCAAACTGATGGCAACGGCAACACCCAACACTTTGCCTATGACGCCTTAGGGAAACGCACACAAATAACCGATGCCAGTAACAATACCCAGCACTTTGCCTATGACGCAATGGGCAATCTAATCACCAGTACCTCAGCCTCTGGCATACAAACCCACAAATATTATGACGACTATCAAAACCTTATTCACCTTTCCCAAGGAAACACTCATCATTATTATCAATACGACAATGCCAATCGCCTCACTCAAACCACCGATGCCTTAGGCAACATCAGCACCCAAGATTACGACAACTTTGGCAATATAATTAGCACCACTCAAGCACTAGGCACAAGTGCCGAAGTTACAACTTACTTCAACTATGACAACAACCATAATCTCACTTATAACAATGGCGACAGCACTTACCGCGCCTACAACGCCCTCAACCAAATGATTAGTAACAAAGAAACCACCTATACCTACGACACCAACGGCAACCTAGCAACCCTCACCCAACCCAATGGCACCCAGATTAGTTACACCTACGACAGCCTTAATCGCAAAACCCAAACCAAAGTCAACGATACCTTAGCACAAACCTTTAACTATGATAAACTTTCCCGCATGACCCGTACAACAGACTACAACCCCCAACAACAAGACAGCAATATCCAACAAAAAACCAATACCATTACCTATCGTTATAACGCCCTAAGCCAAGTCACCAATGAAACCCAAAACGGCAAAAGCGTCAGCGTTAGTTACGACAACAGCCAAAACCCAACCAGAATCCGCTACAACACCCAACTCACCATCAACAAAAGCTACAACCGCTACAACCGACTAAGCACAATAGAATACCAAAACAATAACATCGTCAACTTTAACTACAACGCCGACAAACAAATCCAAAGCCAAACACTCGCCAACGAACTCACCGCCAGCTTTAACTACGACAACAACGCCAGACTCATTGAAAAAAACTACAACAACCTCTTCACTCAAGAGATTGATTACGACAACAACAATAACATCATCCAAGAACAAGTCAATCTAGGCACCACCCAACAAATCAAATCCTACACCTACGACGCCCAAGACCGCCTCACCAAAGACAACTTCTTAGCACAATACTTCACCTACGACGCCATTGGCAACCTCACCACCACCAACCAAAACAACCAAGCAGAAAGCCGACAAACCAACGCAAACAACGAATACACCAACATCACCTACACCAACCCTAGCACCAACACACAAACCCCCGTCAACATCAGCTACAACAGCAACGGTAACCTAAGCACCTACCAAAACAAAACCTACACCTACGACTACCTCAACCGCCTCATCAACATCAAAAACAACATCAACCAACCCATTGCCAGTTACACCTACGACGCCCAAAACAGACGCGTCAGCAAAACCATTTACACCCCCACCAATAACAACAATACCACCAACACCACCACCTATCTATACAACCAAAACCAAGTCATCGCACAATACCAAAACACCAACACCCAACCCAGCGTCAGTTTCATCTACTCAGACAACACCGATGAACCCATGGCACTCATCAAAGACCAAAAAATCTACTACTACCTCAAAAACCACCTCGGCTCTATCATCGCCCTAACCGACAACACCCGCCTATTAGAAATCTACGAATACAACGCCTTTGGCAAACTCACCATTAAAGACCACAACCAAAATATCATCCTCAAATCCAACTACAACAACCCCTACACCTACACCGGCAGAAGATTCGACAACGAAAGCGGACTCTACTACTACAGAAACCGCTACTACCAACCCAGCCTAGCAAGATTCATCTCCCAAGACCCCAAAGGCTATATTGACGGCTACAACCTCTACGCTTACGCAAAGAACAACCCACTTAAATACACCGATCCATTTGGCACTACTGCACAACAAACCAATTACGATTATCAGGAAGAGTGGAACAATTGGGACAATGATGACAACTGGGATAATCTTGGTGATATTAGTTATTGGGATGATGGTGATGACAATAATGGTAATGGCAATAGTCAAAACAATCTTAGTGCCACCCCTGCTACAGATATAGACGACTGGCGGAGTGGTGTCTCAAACTCTGTTGCTCCAATAACAAATGCCCCGCCAATGGAAAGCGGAAGTTCAGGTAATCATTTGGTAGGCAGCCAAGAAAATAGTTATTTTGGGCTGAATACTGATAGCAATCTTGGGGCAAGTGGTACGGCTAAAGACACAGTTCCAGTATTTAGCAAGAGTAATTTATCTAAATATATTCAAATCTCTCAAGAAAAATTTAAACAAGATAAATGGAAGCGTGTTACTGGTAATTATTTCAACACCAACAAAGTGGTTACAATAGATTCTAGGAAAATAGCTGTGGTATTAAATAGTACAGCGTTTCCTCCAACTTTCCAACAAAGAATATCGGTAGAAGCACTTGTTTTACATAGGGATACCGTGCAAACTAGTGTCGCCTATCCAGGTTTTTTTAAGCGCAAAGATTGGAGGTTTACTGGCAGTAATTTTCCAAGATCTATAATATATCAAGCACCAAAAGATAGTCGCTGGCGTATATCTTCTCCAAGACAAGCTCATCAGCATAATAATATTTCTCAATCATGGTTCAATGTCTATGTCCCTAAATAAAATATTCATATTTACACTATTAACCATAAGTTTTAACTTGTCTTATGCTAATAATACTACCAAATATAAAGCATACGAATGCATTAGTTACATTCATTTTGATTGGGGCGATTACAAAGGTGACAAAACCAAGATTTTTAACAAAACTGGAGAATACGACATTCAATATAACATGTTATTGTTTGTAAGTAGTTACAATATAAAACTTTCAGGAGATAGGTTTATAAAAGATGATTCAGGTATGTATTTATTATATGATGATAATTGTGAGAAAAAAACACAAATGAGTGAGAAAATTATGCAATATTATAAAAAAAATATTAAAAATTGGCCAAAGTATTTTGTAACCAATGCTATTATTGCACCAAATGTCAATTATTTTAACTAAAGGCAATCAAAAGGTCAGTATCACTTGATTTTATGCATAAAATAAGACCCCTGCATTAAACTAAAAAACCCAACAAAAAATCACAAATCAACCCTCAAAACCTTATGCAAACATTAGCATTTATGATAAAATACTATAATTATCAGACACTTACAAAAAAATGCGAGTT
>Ga0256845_1002504_pt1 | contig 13264 bp, 33 predicted proteins | sample RiftiametaG_FD_189101 | JGI IMG/M metagenome (GOLD analysis project Ga0256845, IMG submission 189101) | Tube worm associated microbial communities from hydrothermal vent at the East Pacific Rise, Pacific Ocean - Riftia | ecosystem: Host-associated > Annelida > Integument > Unclassified ... | reverse complement strand
CCCATCATCAAGATATTTTGGCGGAGCGGATGGAGCTTGGGCAAACCAACGCGCATACCACGAAGACAGTTTTTGCAATGCTGTGCCGATCATTTTTCCAACCTCAATAATTCGTTTGTGACATTGGCCAACCGGGCTTTGAGTTTGGAAACCTGCCCAGTGCGGGCCTTGCGGTTGCGAGGTATTGCCGCGTAAACCCACTCGCGCTCCTCGTGCAGTTCCGCAATGCGTGTGGCGTATAGTTTGCGTTTGATTGCTTTGATCATATCAGTACTCCAAAAAAATACCCGCAGCGATTATTCGCCACGGGCTAGTTAGTGACGCACAGCGGAACACCTTTCCTATATGGTTGATGTTTCGTTGTGATCCGGCTGGGGAGCCGAATTAGAATAAGTACCCCACGCGATTAAACGCGCTCTCGGATGGGCTGGCCGTAAGTTCCCGCGATTGACGTGAGATGACATGCGCCGCCCAGAACGCGCCACAGCATCACGGGATAACCTGCACTAAAATAACAGGGGGAGGAGTCCTGGGCGGTGTTCATTATTCGTCCTTAAAGATAACAGCCAGATCAGGCCGTAAGTCTGCTGCGCGAACGCCCAATAACTTAGCCATTGCGGCTAGCTTCTTAGGCCCGATGCTCCGCTCGCCTCTTGCGAAAAAGGTGAGGAACGTTTGCGATAGTCCAAGCTCTGCGCCGATCTCTTTGCGTGTCTTGCCTGTCGCTTCAAGTAATGCTTTAATATCCATGCACTCCTTATATTTTACATACGGTTGCGGGTCAATGGTGTAAATTGCGTTCTTTTTGTAAAATAGGTATTGACTGCGTACCGTTTGTAAAATATACAATGTTCATGCTAAATAATTGGAGAGACTGACATGACGTTTAACGACACACACCGCGTAGAGGAAGCCGAGTTTAATGGCGATACCTCATCGCTGACCGGGGTTGCTGTCTATGATTATACCGTAGATGGTGGCGAGGTGACGAACGTATCCCTATCGCACGTCGATATGGACGGTGCGAAGCTGTCGCGCGACTGGATGGTTACTATGTTGTCAAACGCCGTGACGGAACGCGCCGAATACTGCGCATGGGAAGACCTTCAAGAGCTTCACGACGCTGGCGAAATTAACGCAATTTAACAAAAGCGGCAGTCGGCTACGGCTGGCTGTCGCGGGAGGCCAAGATGAAACAAACACACACACAGACACGCGAGCAGACCAAGGCGCGGAGGGCAAAGGCATTGCTATCAGACGCAATAGCGGCCTGCCCGCTTAACGCCCTACCATCGGCTATCGTTGACGGGCTGCGGAACAGGTCTGATATATCGGACGGGGATCTGTCGCTGATCGGCAATAGTGTTGGCAGATTGCCACGGGAAAAAATGTGGGAGCGTAGAAATGGATAGCGAGAAAAAGCGCGAACTGATCGAGCGGCTTGAGGCTCTGGCTGATTTTGCCAACGGTGGAGATGGCGTCACGATTGGCGATGCTACGCAAACTTGCTACGATGCAATTGCTGTTATCAGGAGCGCCTCCCCCGCCACACAAGCCGATCTGGTGGAGGCGTTGCGGCCATTTGCTAACGCAATATCAATGTATAAGGGCTTTGGTGAACACCAGCTAATTTTATTAAGTGAGGACAACCCGCCGGGTCGTAGGCTGGCGCACTTGCGTCTGGACGACTTTGACAGAGCAGAAGTCGCGCTCACAAAAGCGGGGGTGAAGTGATGACTCACGCCGCAACCATCATCATAGCCGTGGCGCTGGCCGCCATAACCGGCGGTATTATCGTTAAGGCGCAGGGCAATTATGCCTATACTATTAACCCATGTGGGAGTTGTTAAAATGACTAACAGATGCAAGCAGAAAGAACTGGTTTGGGAAGGGCAGAATTCTTCAGGTTACGTGCTATTCATAGACTACTCGATGGATGACATAAGGCTCATCGGTATATGGCATGACGATTACGACCTTCATGACCGTTACTACTCCTGGACAGATGCAAAAGAAGCTGCGCAAGAGCATTACAACGCAACGCACTTCGGCGCTACTGGCGCATGCTGATGGAACGCGACACATTCATCACCCAATATCTCGACGAGTTTAACATCGGGCAAGCGAAGGTCGCAAAAATCCGTCTGGACATGGCGACTAAGGAAATGGCAGATCACCACATGGACGCATTTGATCGTGGATACGTCACCCCGGAATGGCGGGCAATGAAGCGCCGCCTATTCGCCGCAGCCCGCAAGCAACACGATAGAGCAACAGCCATATTGGAGAGTATCACATGAACGAGATTGCACAAATGGGCCACAACAGCCCGCCCGACCAGATTGACGAGTGTGTCGCGCCGTATGCAGATGTTATCGCGGAGGCCGAAAATTGGGCAGACGGCGAGCTTGTCGAGGACGAGGGCCAGATGAACGCGGTTGACGCGCTTATTAAATCCCTGCGCGGCTACAACTCCGATCTGGCAAAGGCGCAGAAAAGTGCAACGGCACCGCTGCATGACGCCTGGAAGGCAGAGATTGCCCGCTGGAAGCCTACGGTTGACGACGCCAAGAACCTTCAGAAATGCCTTGTCGCGGCCTGCGCCCCATTCAAAGCAAAACTTGCCGCCGAAAAGGAAGCCGCAAAGCGAGCAGCATTTGACGAGGCCGAGCGCAAACGTAAAGAAGCTGAAGCGGCGGCGGCCAAGGTGAACGAGGCCGACATTGATGCCCAGCGTGAAGCGTCACGGCTGGCGCAGGAGGCGCAGGACGCAGCCGAGGCGGCCGCAAAGGCGGTTAAGGATACCGTCAAGGGCATGCGGAAGGTAACAAAGTTTGAGGTTATTGATATGCGCCAACTTGTAAATTGGATTGCGATCAATCGCAAAGAACAGCTTGCTGCATTTGCTACCGAATTCGCCAGTAAAAATCATGCTGATATTCCTGACGATATTGTCAGGACCTGGGTAGAGAAGGAGGCATTCTGATGTTTGATATCACGCTCCTAAAAGAGGCATTATATTACAATGGGGAGACTGGAAAATTTACTTGGAAGCAAAGGCCAATTCAGCATTTCAAAAAAGGAGTTAGAACAGCAGAGCAAAAGTGTGGCATGTTTAATCGCAGATATGCAGGCACAAAAGCTATAAATTCAAAGACTAGTAATGGATATTATGCAGGAACGCTATTTGGGAAGCATATCAAAGCGCATCAAGCGGCTTGGGCTATTTTTTATGGCAAGTGGCCAGATCAAGAAATTGACCACATCGACCGTAATCCTCTTAATAACAAGATAAAGAATTTACGATTGGCGTCTCGGCAGGAAAATTCTTGCAACAGATCAATATATAAAAGACGCGTAAATACGTCTCTCTTCAAAGGGGTGTCAAAAGTTGGAAGCCGATGGAAGGCGGCAATAGATACTGGCGGAAACAGAACATACATCGGCCTCTTCAAAACAGAGGTAGTTGCCGCAGTCGCATATGACCTTGTCGGGTCAGTATTACATGGCGAGTTTTTCAGCGGAAATTTTGTGCACGACAAGCAGGCAATGGCAGACTTCGCTACGGAATATGTGCGCAAGCATTTTGAGGACGGCATTGATGGCGTTGAGATTATCACCGGAAAGGAAGCGTTCTAATGACTGACAACATGAAAATTTGGGGTGCAGTCGAAAAGACAGACCCGACGCATACAAAAACGGTTAACCAGCGCGGCGGGTTTACGGCCATTGGGGCCAACTACCAGATCATGCGGGCAACAGAGCAATTTGGGCCTATCGGGATCGGCTGGGGATACGATTGCGGCGAGCCAATATTCAATGGGACATTTATAATTATCCCGTTAACATTCTGGCATGGCACTCGCGATCAAAAATTTGGCCCTATCTTTGGGTGCGCCGAGATTTCCGGTAAACGTCCAGACCACGACGCGCCTAAGAAGGCCACAACCGACGCACTGACTAAAGCGCTATCGCAACTTGGCTTTAACGCGGATGTTTTCTTGGGAAAATATGACGATAACAAATATGTTGCCGAACTAAAGGCTGAGAAGGCGCGCGAAAATGAGCCGCCGGTATCAGAGCAAGAGGTTGCTGCGGCGATTGATAGCCTGACTAATTGCGCAACTGTTGCTGACTTGAACGCATCTTACCTGTCTATCAAAGGTTCATTCCCGTCCGTTGCCGCACAACAGCGCGTGATTGACGCCGCTTCGGCACGCAAAAAGGAGCTATCCAAATGAGCGACAGAGAGCAAATCCTAGCAGATGTTAACCGCATGGCGGCAGAGGCACATCAACCACAGGGGCCAGATTATTTAGCGATACACAAGGCCGTTGCGAAGGTTCATCGCGTGTCGGTCGATCACGTCATGGATGTTGTCCGGGATGATCTTCTAATGCAGGGGGCGGGGTGATGGATCATATCCAAAAGATGGCGGCGGCTGTGGCGTGGAAGTGGAGGGGGCCATGTGAATGTGAAACAAAGGACGAATACTGGGCGGGTGTTCACATACACTCGCAGCAAGACAGAATTATCGCCGCCCAAGCCGCCTTTAACGCGCTAATGGATGCGGTGCCGGATTTGGTTTGGGAGGATGGCAAAAGCGACGACTACATAAAAAAGGCAATAACTAAATTTGGGACTTACTTCATACATAACGCGGAAGACGATTTTTCCGGCCCATCACTCGACTTAGTTACGCACAAAGACGCTGAATGGTTCGACTTTGTTACAGCAAAAACTATAGGAATCTCCGAAAATGTTCGCGTTGACACAGTGGATAGTTTAGAGAAACTAGCCAGCGCTCACCGCCGCAAGCTGGTTAGCGAAATCTGGGGAAGGAAAAGCGATGGATAAGCTACGGGAAAAGATAGATGGCTGAACACACATTCTTCAAATCACCTGCTGGCCTGATACCAGCCGATCCGACAACGCAGGAGTGGTTCGCAAAGCTAAAGATGGGCGGCATGGTGCATGGTAAGCTTACCATGCCGCGCAACGTCAAATTCCTACGCAAGTTTTACGTCATGCTGCACACCGCATACGATAACCACGATTGGCCGATGATAGAAACCCAATGGGGACCAGCGCAATGCAGCTTTGAGCAGTTCAGGAAATATGTTATAATCAAAGCAGGGCATTTTGATATGGACGCCACCCCGCAAGGAAAGCCCAGAGCGGTCGCCGCGTCGGTCAGCTTTGCCAATATGGATGACGCGGAATTTGCGGAGGTTTATTCGTCGGTGCTGAATGTTATATTGATGGAATTTCTCGACAACTGGACGGACGCGGATATGGAACGGGCTATTGAACAGATATTAGGATTTGCATAATGGCACAGATTAGACAAAAGCCAGTAGCGCAGAAGAACCCGCCACTTGTGTCTGTCGCCGCGCGTGAATCAGCACGTGGAGAGGAATGCGCGTGCCGGTTTAGCTGCTGCAACCGCGACGCTAGCACAACCATTCTGGCACACCTGCGCATGTTTGGATGGGCTGGAACTGCGCAGAAACCGCCTGACTATCTAGCGGTGTTCGCCTGCTCTGCCTGCCACGACGTGTTGGACAGGCGTAATCGGGCACATGAGTGGAGCTTTGAGGAGCTTCTACGGGCCTTAGGCGAAACGCTAATCCGACAGTTTCAAAAGGGAATATTCAAATGCAAATAGAATGGACGCCATGGCACGACAAGCATAGTGACAAGATTGAGTTGATCGCTGGAATTGATTGTTGGATATGGGACGGATGCACGCACCCAAGCGGCCACGGCAGGGTTAGCTCAAGAAGTGGGCATAACTACGCCCACCGCGCCGCATATGCGGAATATATGGGCAGCATAGACCCTGATTTGATGGTTCGTCATGTGTGCGGATGTTCAAGTTGCGTCCGCCCCAGTCACCTTGCTCAAGGAACGGCCGCTGATAACGGCAAAGATACGGCTATAATGTTTCAGACAACAAGTAAATTGGTTGCGGAAGATGTCAGATCAATACGGAGAATGTACAACGACGGCGTTTCACTTCTAAAGATATCCGAGGCGCACGGCATCGCATGCGGGTCTGTATATCCCATAGTTTGCTATCAAAACTTTCCATATGTCGATCCTGACATGAAGGGTAAGCATAGATTGCGGTCGCCAAGAAAGCTTGATGTCGAGAAGGTTAGACGTATCAAGGATATGCTTTTATCCGGTGTATCGCAGGCGCAGATAGCAACAGTATTTGGGGTTCGCTCGTCGACAATTAGCCGCATCAACACGGGTGATAGATGGCCCAATGTTTGACCGCGACACAAGCAAGCTGGCAATACATAGAGGCAAGGAAACATGGGTCGCCGTTCATGGCGAGGATACCGACTATATCGACGCGACGCAGCGCAAGATTTTAGGCGGATAAGCTACCTTATGTAAAATAGGTATTGACTGCGTACGGTTTGTAAAATATACATGGTTCAGACATAACAAATGGAGAGACTGACATGCGAGATGCAATAATCAAAGCACACGGCGGTAATTATGTAGGGAGGTTCCCTAAACTGTCCGGGATGTCAGAGAGTGCGATTGAAGAGGCGATGGATAGGGCCAAAGATCGGCGCGACACCAAGGCGTTATCTGATATTGAAGGTTATTACGCCGAGATGTCTAATCTGCGGGTTGCTGTTCCTCTGCTGTCTGACCCTTCTGTTTTTATTTACAAGCAGCGCCTGAAAGACGGGTCTGACAAGATATGGAGGGTAAAATAATGGAGAGCGACATGACTGATAAATTCACACACCCGAAGGACGCGAAAGAGGGCCATAAGTGGCAAGACTCGAACGGAACGCCGGTAGACGAGATGTGCTACTTTGAGAGTGCAAATCGTTACTGCGGTCAGATAGCAGCAGTAATAGACGGCAATATCGTTACGCTACTGGGCAACGGGGAATCAGTTGACGGGGAATATGTAGTGGTCGACGCACCGGAGGAGCGCGAAGTCTGGGTGAACCTTGACGAGGATGGCTATTCGGCATCATTCCGGGACAGGGAACAGGCGGATCGGTTCGCCAATTCTGACCGCATCGCCTGCCAGAGGTTCGTCATTACCGAAGGGGAATTTGACGATGAAAAGTAAAGCATATAACGCGGGCGCACAGGCCGCAGCGGGCGGGTTCACTGGACCCAATCCATACGATAACGATCTTGCTCTGTGGTGGGATCAAGGTTTCACGCAGGAGCAGAAAGATATTCTTCAAGAGGAGATTGAAAACATCATCGACGAGGCCACAGATAACACGGCTGACATTGGCGTCACGCAGGGCGACATTACCAGAGCAGCGGCGAAACTGTTGATGGAGCGGAAGCCTTGGAACGCCCGCCATGACACACAAGGCGATCCTGTGTCGGCCCCTGAAGTTGAGTCTGTCTCGAAGACGGTTCACTTGGAATCAGCAGGGAGGTTCATGGTCCAAATTGATTGTTTGGTGGAGGCGTTGGCTGACATCTACAGCACAACAACGGACGGAGCGACCGCGCTCAAAGCCAAAGCCGCACTCGCAAAAGCGGGGGTGAAGTGATGGATGAGTTTGCGATTGGCGGGCTTATTGGAATATTAATTGGGATTGCGCTGCTAAAGATAATTTTAATTCTTGGCGGGAATAGCCCATTTGCAATCAAACAGCAGGCTTTTGACCGTGGGTACATGGTCGAGTGCGTTGGGGAGAGTGGTTACCATTGGGAGTGCGAGAAATGACCAACCGTTTCCCACCCCTATCCCCGCAGGAACCCACCCCACAGCCGCCTAAATGGCTGGCGTGGTTGATCGTAGCGATGGCCGCAATGGCCGTTGTCACAGCAACAATCTTATACAAGGTAGTATTCTCATGAAACAGCACGCTAGAGCCGCGTACACGGGAACCGTCTGGGCAGTTGATCGCGCGTTTCGCATCATTGTAACTGGCGGGGTATTCCTAGGAGCGGATGCCGCGTGGGATTATTTCATCGGCCCATCGGAGGAAACGAGCATGGTCATGCTTTCAGACGCAACCCTAACCCAATTCGCGTTCGCTCTGATACCGCCTATAATGACTGCCATTTACGTGTGGCATATTGTTGGATTTAAAGAAGGGAACAAGGAATGAAATCTTTAAAAATTGCTGGGCTGTCGGTGGCTATATTTTTCGCCCCAACCGGGCTTCTATGGATGATGTTCACATTGTTCGGACTACCTTTTCAGCCGGGCCAAGTAGCGGCGATTGGCTTAACAATTTTCGGGGCGGCCTTGGCACCAATAGCCATCCCGATTGGACAAGAATTATTTGGAGATAACAAATGAAAACTGCATCAATCTTAACGCTGGCAACAGCACTAATCGCAACCACAGCTTCTGCAGGCAGTTATACAACTGTCGACCTAGGTCTGGCCGATCCAGTGGTCATCGCGCCACCGGCACCAACAACCTTTGATGGACCATATGTCCTGCTGGGTTACTCTCTTGGCATGAAAGCTGATGCCAATTTCAACAGCGAGCGCGGCGACAATGTGACCAAAGACGCCTTCCAAACCAATAGCCTAATCAACCAGCAAAGTACGCTACGGTTCGGGATTCGCAAGCACATGCGCAACAACTGGGTTCTGGGTGGCGAAATCTACGCAATGACCGGCGCGAACGAAATCACCTACAACTGCGACAATGTATCCTACAATTGCACGTCAGGCGTCAGCATCTCGGGTGGCATCAACCTCACCGCTGGCAAGGTGATAAACGACAACTGGTTGATTTACGGCTCCATCGGTGCGGCAAGCATCAGCGGTCACATGCACCACAAACGCAACCGTACCGGCCAAGAGTGGGACCACACATGGGCCGAAACCGCACCTGTGATCGGCATTGGAACCCAGTACCAATTCAACAACGGTATGTTGCTGGGCGTCGGGGTGGAACATGCGTTCACCAGTACTGAAAATTTCGACATGCAAACCTACCGCAACCACGATCACCACATGGATGTTTCCGGTGGGTTGACCACTGTAACCGTCAGCATTGGCTGGCAGTTTTAAGAAAGGAAACGTTATGGACGACATGGAAATAACCACGCCACAGGAGGGCGAATGATGGGCAATGCACCTGATCGGATATGGCTGGCTGTTGAACCAGACCGAATTGATCGTTTCTGGTATCATGAAGCACCGGTAGATAAGCACCACGCGGTCCAAGATGTCGAATACGTACTCAACACCCCAGAGGCCATGCGCAACGCGGGGTATGTGCCCGCTGAAATGGTTGCAGACCTACGGGCCGAAATCACGCGCGCGCTTCAACAGTTGGAAATGGCTCAAAAAGAAGCCAAGGCGTTTTCCGGCAATGCGACTGATAACTACAACCGCTACTTGCAAGCAGCCGACGATATCAGCCAGTTGAAATTGCAACTGGCAACGGCGCGGAATGATGCGCTGGAGGAGGCGGCGAAAGCTGCGCGTGATGCTGTATTCGATAACGGGCCATATGAAGTGGATGCCGTTTCAGACGCCGTTCTTAAATTAATGGAGGAGACAGGGGAATGACGCTTTCATCAACCCCTAGAGTGGAATGCCCGTCGTGCGGACAGGTAGTCTTCACATACAGGATAGCAAGGCTAGAGGATTACGAGCGCACATTGAGCGCCAGCAGAGTTACCCCCACTGGCCCATTACACTACTGCGGTCACGGGGACTGCGAAATGCAACATACGGAGATTGTAGAGGTGAAATAACTAACCGAACCTATCCTTGAGCTTGTCATGTTCCCGCAGGTCATGGGCTATGATCCACTCACGCGCTCCCTTGGGGCATACGTGATACACGGCAAAGTCCCATAGCTTGCGGTACAGCCAGAACCGGAAACGCCACGTCATCGCCGGATCTTCCCAATGGTGGCATCTAGGAAGTAGAAGCCGACAATTATCATCCCTATGCTCCGCTCATAGCTACCCAGACCGTCAGTAACGCCCCACCCAAGGACTTTATCCCAGACAATGACCTTTGCCGTGTAAATGACGAAAGGCAGCGTCCAGACGGCACGCACAGCCTTTGGGAGCCAACTCGCTTCGCCGCTGGTTTGGGCCAGCATTTGCGCTTGCAGGGATTTAACCCGTTCATCAGCCGCTAGACGCGCCTTATCGTTAGACGCATCTAGCCTGTCTTTCTGGGCTTGACGCAACTGTGAGGCGATACCTGAAAGCCCCCCGCCCGTCACCCACCTTAGGATTGCTCCGAGCATCATTTTTCAAACCCCTTAGGATAAGCCTTTCCATTGGCGTGCTTAGACGCGATATGCTCATGCCATTTATTTACCATACGGCCACATTTTCCGCACCACTTCACTTTAGGGAGGCCGCGCAGATATTCATGCATGGTCATCACACAGCCGCCCGCATACCAATGCCGAACAGGCCAGCGTTAATCAGCACAGGTGCTGACATGCCCATGGTCATGTTGTCGACGACTGCGACCAGATCCGCCAGCCCGTGCAAGGGGACAGTTGCGATGAACACACCGGCCGCCAAGCTGGCAAACGAGGTCCACCATGTGAGCGATTTCAGTTTGATATATTTCATTTTTTATCTCCGAATAATGCCGTGATTATAGCAAGGATTGCCGACACCATGCCGCTTTCCTTGTGAGCGTGCAGTTCTTTTAGCTGCAAGTGCATCTTTGCCCGCGTCTTGGGGCCAGATATGCCGTCGGCTTTTAGCCCGTATTCGATCTGGAAGCCCTTAATGTCAGATGGGGCGAACCCAAGGAAAACAAGCGCGGCTCTGTCGTAGTATTCCAGCCGTCGGGCGTACCCGTTCAACCTGCCGTTGACGCTTCGCGTTATCATCTCAATGTCGCCAGCGTCAATGTATTTCATAGGAACCCGTGTGGTCCAGTACCACAACACACCGATACCAAGGCTGGCTTCCAGCTTGGCTGGCGCTTTTTCAAAGTCGGGAAACTCGCCGGGGAACCTGTCATTAACCCACGCGGTTAGTGCGCGGTAATTGTCGCGCCCCGTGATTTGCATCAGGTCGCGGCCCATGTAGCGCTTGCCATCGCCCTTGATCACGTTGCCAAGGTCTTTACGCCCCTCATAGCGACGTTGCGCCCGTGTCGGCCCCCATATCTCACGCACATGCCGGAAGCGGCTACTTTCCTCACATACCTGCGCAAGCAACTGGGCCATGCGGTGCGGCGCTAGATGCTCACCAGCGTGTTCCGTGATCAGATCAATGAACGCCGCCTTACGCGCCGCATGTTTGGTGTTACCCGTGATTTCGTGTAGGTCGCTTACATCCATATTATGCCTCCTTAAACGGCTTGCTCCATGTGTAGATCAGTATCACAGCATACCACATTGCATCGCGGCTTGCACCTGCCTGCAATAGATACCCGAAGTCGGCCTCGCTCGCTGCGACTGCGAACACAACATTTGTTACCACCCCAATAGCCGCTCCGGTCCTTACGGCTACCGCCGATAGACGCCAGAATCCATACACCATAAGGCCGCTGAATGTCATATATAGACCTGCCCAAAATTCGGCTGGTATATTATGAACCACCCGCCCGTGTGTCTCTGGCGGCATTGGTATCCCGCCGTTTAGGGCAGAGTACATAAACTGTGCGCCCATCAGAAAGACGCACCCCATCAACAACCCTAAAACAATCCTGCAATTCAGAAGCATTTAACAGACCTCCATAGAAAATAACCAGTAACTTGGCGAGTGCGTATGCCGATCCCGCGATGAACAGCGCTCCGGTGAACACAACCCAAACCACGCGGGTCGGGTGCCTGTATGTGATGACTTTGTTTGCGACCCATATGAGAGCTTCATTCTGTTCATCATTCACGCGACGCTTTCCTTGCTATAACCCCGGCAGATAGAAGTAAGCCTTGGAGCAGGTAAGGCCACAGCCCCCAGTCAGTATATCCCCACATGGTGAGCGCAACAGCAGAGCCAAGCGCGACGTGCAGCGTGTCTTCGGCGCTGTCCTTCCAGTCGTCGCCATGCTGGGCTATAACCTCCCACACAGCCATATAAACGGCCACGATGATGCAGAGCGCCAGAATCGGATTGCCGACGATATGGGCTGTCGCCCACGCGGCAGGAAACCCAACCAGATAAGCATGCCCCGCCTGATTCGTCAGGAACCCGTACCAATCACCACGAAAACTGTCTGCTTCAAATATCATTTGTCTTTATCCTCCGGCAGTATCTTGTTTATCATTCTGTCAGCCGCTTCGGGTGACCTGTCCTCGGCCCTGTCAAGCATGTTGACAACGATTTGCACCACCCACTTAGACGAAAAGCCTGCCAGCCCCATGCCTAGTGGGATAGGGAATGGAAGCACCCAGTATTCGATAGCTATAACCGCCATTAACGATAACACAACGGCGCTTAGGAATATCAGCCACACCTCGCGCGGATCACGGGTTGTCTTGGCAACAATCGCGGCGCAGGCAATCGCAAGAGAGAAGCCGCCGAAAATCACATTGACGTTGGCCTGGATCCCAAGCGCGACAATAAACCACGCTATCGGGGCGATTACCCAGTCGTGCGGGATAGGCTGGTTCATGTTGTTTGGCATTTCTGCCTCCTTTAACGTACTCTTATGAGCGGCTTTCCGGTGTCTTCGGGGTGGGGCCGCTCTGATTCGCCCGTGAGTGTTATTTTCTTAGTTGGCATTTTCTGTTTTCTTTTCCGTTTCAGTTAAACCACCACGCGAATGTTGGCGGTGGCTGTCATTACGTACAGTGTGCCAACTGATAAGCCGCCCGCCACTGCCGCTGCGTTATTTGCGTACATAGGGAGGTGCTTCATTTCAATCGAGCCAGATTTGCGAATGGTTAGTGCGTTTTTGCGATGTGAGTTTGACGAGCCAATGCCAACTTGGAGTGCTACCTTGTCGGATTCTGCGGAAGTATATTCAGAGAATACCCCGACTGCGGCCCCACCCTCGTCCGCAATTGTGTGTCCTCGGCCCGCGGCGAAAACATGGCTTGCTTTCATCAAAATATTGCGCCCTGCGCCAAGGAAAAAATTGCAAGCGGCCGTCGTGGTTACATTGCGGCCAATCACGGCCCCAAAGTTAGATGCGTTGTCGGTTTCGCAGTCATAGCCAAAAGCATAGGAATAATTCCCGTCGGCAACACACCGATACCCCCAGCTAATAGAGCCGGTCGCGGCAGGCCCATTAGGCGCAGATGTCCCGACCGTCCAGCTATCGAACGACACAAGGCTTGAAAACGTGGCTAACACCGTCGGTTCGGCTG
>Ga0256845_1002503_pt1 | contig 13266 bp, 9 predicted proteins | sample RiftiametaG_FD_189101 | JGI IMG/M metagenome (GOLD analysis project Ga0256845, IMG submission 189101) | Tube worm associated microbial communities from hydrothermal vent at the East Pacific Rise, Pacific Ocean - Riftia | ecosystem: Host-associated > Annelida > Integument > Unclassified ... | reverse complement strand
AATACAAATCAAAAAAGCTGAACAATGATATCATTGTTCAGCTTTAATTAATAATTTTAATCCTTTAATAATCTGTATCGGTTATTTAGGACTAGACAACTATTTATTATCTCACAATAGATACGAAACCATCTTTGTTGTGAACGATAGAAGAGTGTGCTTCTTTAGCTTCAATTTTCCAAACATAAACACCATCTGGTACTAATGAACCACTTTGAGTTCCATCCCAACCAATATCAGGGTTGGTTGATTCAAAAACCATTTGACCCCATTTGTTGAAAACAGTCATTTTAAAGCTATTTAAATCAAGTCCTTCACCAACAACTTTAAATTGATCATTAAGCCCATCACCATCAGGAGTAAATCCTGTAGGTATGTAGAATAAGAATACATCATCAATTACAACAACTTTAGAGATAGAGTCTTGACAACCAAAACTGTTGGTTACTGTTAGTGTAACATCATAACTTCCTGGTTGACCTTGAGGGAACTGGAAAATAGGATCAATATCATTAGAAGTGTATTGAGCATTGGTAACAAAAATCCACTGATTATAAAGGTTTTCTGTACTTTGATTATCGAAAGTAATTTGAGCATTCAAATAATCAGTTGGATTCGGATTCCAACTAAAATCTGCAGTAGGATTATCATGTGCATCAATTTGGTATTGAGGCATAACAGTATCCCATTGACATCCATATTGATCAGTTACTATTAAGGTAATGTCATAAATACCAGGATTGTCATAACTATAAGGGAAAGGCGCTCCAAACGGGAAATTATCAGTTTCTCCATCACCAAAATCCCAAAGCACACTGGCCATATTTGATAGACCAGGAGTCGTATTGGTAATAGAAGGTACAATCTCATTATAACATCCAGCAATATTAGCTACCGTATAGGTAGGTAAAACAAGATCAGCCCAATCTGTGGCAATGCTATCGGTTTGAGTAGGAGTAGTACAATTATCAGAAACAATTACAGCGTAAATCTCTCCATCATAACTAGGCGTTATTATAAGTTGATTAGCAGCAGTAATGTTAATAGTATCTCCATTACCATTCATCCAAGTATAGATTAGATTAGTTCCACCACCAGTTGCATCAACTCTAATGATAGTAGTATCTCCTACACAAATAATATCTCTCATTATATCAAAAGAATTAATTGTAATAGGAGGGAATAAATCTATGATGATGCTTTGTGTATCAGAAACACAATTGTTTGCATCCTGAGCATAAACATTATAAGTTGTGCTATTGGCCGTAGGGTTAACATTGTGAGGGCCACTACCAATTAATCCATTATCCCATACTAAATTAATAGGAGCTATAGTTCCATTTGGAATACCAGATAAAGTAACTGTACCACCAATACAAATAATAGTATTTGAAGTAACATGTCCTAAAGTTACTGGAGTAGGTTCTGTAATAGTTATAGTTTCATTATAAGAGCATCCAACAGGGTTTATAATCATAACGATATAGCTGCCTGGAACTAAATTCTCTATAGAATCCGCTGGGTTATTTCCTGTAAAAGTTTGTAGTAAAGTAAATCCAGCATCATTGTTGTGAAACTCAATAGTTAAATCACTAAATGGATCAGTTGCAGAAACAACTATTTTACCATCATCAGCACCAAAACAGGTTGAATTAGTAAAAGTAACAGTAGGAGTAATACAGCAAACTCTGACCTCTATAGAATCTGTACCAAAACAATTTCCTAAAGTATCTGTAACAATTACAATGTAATTAGTAATAGCTTGTGTAGGAGTTGCATTAGGGTTTTGAACAGTTGGATCATCTAAAGTAGTTCCAAAGTTCCAACTGAAAGAAAAGTTATTAGGAACAGGAGCAGCTCCTAAATCTACATTTATTGGTAAAGCTGGTAAAATACTAACACAATTTAAAAGAGTGTCAGGAGTAGTTATATTAATGTTTGGAATAGCTGAAACATTAACGAAAAAAGTATCTGTTAAAGAACAATTAACATTGTTAACAGTAACAATAACGGTATCAGGTCCAGGAGTGTTAAAAGTTCCGCCTGTAATACTATCATTAGGAGTACCGAAAATTCCTGTATTAGAAGCCCAACTATAAGTATATCCTCCTATTAGAGATGGAGTAGTATAGAAGTTAATTACATCTCCTACACAAATATTAGTGTCACTTTGATTAGAACTTAGCGTGTATCCCGGAATAACAGTAATTATTAATGTATCTGTACTGTCACAAGTTGCAGCAGTAAGTGCATTTACTACATAATAGGCTGTGGTAACTAGAGGGGTTGCAATAGGGGTGGAACAAGGATTACAACTAAATTCAAGACCTACAGGAACTAAATTTCCTCCAATACCATCATCATAATACCAAGCGGAAGTAGCCCCCCCATTAGTACTTAATTGTGCAGTTTCTGTTTCACAAATAGTAATATCTGGCCCTGCATAAGGTTGGTCATTTACCGTAATGTCAAAAATAAAAGATTGAGATACCCTAATTGGACAACCATCATCAAGAGCCAGTATCGTGAGTACATTTAAACCAGAATCTAATACGGTTGGTATCCAACAAACTGTTGCTATTGGATTTGGTGTGCTGTCATTGAGTACGGTAAATGTTGCACCAGGCAGTGAATTAAAATAATTTGACGTGACAACTATGTTATGTCCATCAAGATCTGAAAAGGCAACATCGAAACAAACATTGTCACTAGGGCACATTGATATAGAGTTGTCATCTAGTTGTATTACGGAGGTGCCTGAATTTACTAAATCTAAAGCTAATAATGCACCATCGCAGGTTGGAGTACCTGTAGTAGATGGTGGTGAATTTATACATGTACCATCAATAACAACTTGCATTTCTCTTATTAATGTTCCAATTAATACTGTATTTCTATATTCTTTAATTAATACGGATATTACAGTTACTTGAGCTTGACTTGGTGTAAAACACATTTTACCTGTTTCTTGATCTAAGGTTAGTCCACTAGTTGTAATGACTGGTTGTAAAATGGAGTGTCCAGCCACAAATGGAATAGGTACTCCAGGAGGACCTGGTGTAGTTAGTGGTTGAGCTAATGAATAGTATAAAGAATCTCCATCAGCATCAGTAGCTCCGTGGCTTAATATAGCTAAATTACTAACACATAAATAAGGGGTAGGAGGATTAAAGTATTGAGGAGAGTTATTGAATGGTGCAGCAATGTTATTAAGTGTAGTTACGATAAACAAGTTTCGATTTGCAGGGGCAACTAAATTGGTGATGTCTGGGTTTCGTGTTCCGTTATTCCACGACATAATCCAGTCAGAGCATGGTGTAAGCGTTACAATCCCTCTGAAAACATATTGCCATGTTCCAGGGAGAAACCCTCCGTTGCAGGTAGTAAGTTGTCCTACACAGACTTGAGATACATCATTTATTTGAATAAAAGGAATGTTAAAGGCAAAGTTTTGAACACATGAAGCAGATTGAAAAGTTACTGTTTGATTTTGATTAACAGGAATACCACTACAATCTCTATAAACTAATAATGTAACTTCATAAGTATCTCCAGCAACATGTGTGTAGGTTATTTCACCACCCATCAAGTGAGAAGCATAAGAGCTTGTGAAACTTAAAGAAATTATTGTAATTAATAAAAGTAGCTTTTTCATAGGATAATGTTTTTATAGTAATAATAAGGTATTCAAATTTAGTTAACTATTTCTTGTATAAGAGACGTTAATGAGTTTAGAAAAGTTGCATGCTAGTTTTTGAAAAAACTGTTATTTTAAGATAGATAACGTCCCTTTGTAAACTTCTGCACCTGTGTTAAAATCAATTGTAAGAACGTAAAAATAAGTTCCTTCACTAAGGTTATCTCCACCCCAGTCGTTGTTATAGTTATCTTGTTCATAAACTTTACTACCCCACCTGTTTTGTACGGTTAATTTATTAGGAAATAATGAGGTGTCTAAATTTTCAAAAACAAATTTATCATTTATTCCATCTCCATTAGGAGTGATAACATTTTGGGTTCTAACATCAGAAAATATTAAATATTCCTTTTCGATACTATTAGTACATCCATATTGATTAGCAACAGATAGTGTCATGGTATACTTTCCTTGTTTATCATAAATAAAAGTAAAAGGACCAGGGCCAGTTTCGTTTAATGGTATTGATCCAACACTTGTAACATCAAAATTCCAAATCCAAGAAGAGGCACCTGTGGATGCGTCTGTGAAAATTATATCTTGGTTAGGTTCTCCAGAAATTTCTGGGTTGATAGTAAAATCAGCAACAGGAGCAGGGTAATTATAAACTATGCTAGTTGTTGTATAAGAACAACCATCTTGGTCGTAAACAAGTACAGAAACTGAACCAGCACCTGTATTTATTGTTTGATTTATACTATTGCTAGGGCTCCATAAATAACCAGCAAAAGGTCCTCCAGCCGATAAAGTAGTATTTCCACCAGGGCAAATAGAATCATTACCCGTTATTGTTGTAAAAGGATTAGCGATACTAATTACAGGTATAGATGACGATCCGATACATCCATTAGAATCTACTGTTACCGTTAAAGCAGGATTTGGCCCCGTAGTAGTAGAGTCACCATTTGTTCCTGTACTCCAAGAAGGAATACCATTATAAATCCCCCCGTTGTTTATATACATAGTAGTAAAAACATCACTGGCACAAAAAGAAGGTTGTCCTAAAATTGTAGGATGTGGTAAAGGGCGTTCTGTTATAGGAATAAAGTTAGAAGTGGCAGAACAAACCCCATCAGAAACAATAACCGCATAGTTACCGGGTTGGTTAAACGCTCCTATTTGAGTGAATCCTCCACTAGGTGTCCATTCATAAGATAAAAAGCCAGTCCCTGCATCAATAGTTGTAGCGCTACCTTCACAAAACCAAGCATTAGTCAAAGTAGGTGCAAGAAGTGTATTTGAATTAACTGTTACATCCTGTGTTCTATCAAATGAACAATTACTAACTGCATCAGTAAGTGTAACAGTAAAAGTTGTTGTACCAGCTGCTATTGGGATGTATTTAGGATCAGCTATTGCAGCATTAGTTAAGTTTGCAGGAGGAGCCCAACTGTAAGTATATACAGGATTAAGAGGGACATTAATTATATCAAAACTTAATGTGTCTCCTAAACACATGATAGTATTTCCAGGTACTAATACAACATTGGCCGGAGGTACTACCTGTACATGTACAGAATCTACTGTTTTTTTACATCCATCTGGTGATGTTACTTCTACAACATACCAAGTAGAAACTAAAGGAGTTGCTATTGGGTTTGAAAGAGTATCTCCACCAATAGGTGAAAGAGTTGCACCATTATTCCATAAATACGTATAAGTTCCGGTAGTAGGTCCAGCTGTAATATTTACACCTAATGGTGTAGAGTAGTAATCACATAATATTGAATCCCCAATCGCATCAGGTGTAAAATCTGGAACCACAATTATTTTTACGGTATCTGTATTTTCACAGGAAGCGGTAAGAGAACTTAGTACATAATAATCGGTGGTTACCGGAGGAAATGCCAAGGGGTTAATGCAGGGGTTACAACTAAAAGTTGGTCCAACAGGAACTTGTATGTTTGTAGCAGCATCAAACCAAGTATAAGTTGCTCCACCAGAAGCCAGAAGCTGAGCAGCTTGTGTTCCACAAATTATTTGATCTGGACCTGCATAAGGCTCATCAAATACAGTTATATCATAAGAAAAACTTTGTACTCCTGAAATAGGGCAAGCATCGTCAGTAAGTATCACTGAAAAAACATTTAAGCCAGAATCTAATGCTGTTGGTGTCCAACAAACAGTAAGTACAGGAGTCTTAGTGTTGTTGCCTACAAGAGTGATAATTGCTCCAGGTAATGATGCAGAAATGTTAGTCGTATCAACAGATATGCTATCATCAGGGTTTGGGTCAGAAAAAGAGTATTCAACACATACATTGTCAAAAGGACACATTGTTATTGAGTTAGCATCAACAACAGTTACAGTAGGTCCAGCTACAGTAACTGACATACCACCACCATTACCACCACAAGTTGGTGTTACCCCCGCAGTTGGGTTTATATTGGTACCACATGCACTAGTAACAATAACTTGCATTTCTCTAATTGAAGTAGCAATTAATACATTATTTCTAAATTCTTCAATTAATACAGATACAATAGAAGTTTGATTTTGGGAAGGTGTAAAACACATTTCTCCAGTCAGTGAGTCAAGGTTCATTCCCGTAGTTGTAAGCATTGGTTGTAATAATGAATATACTTGGGGGGGTGCATTAACAAATATCATAGGTGTGCCTGGAGGTCCAGGTGTAGTTAATGGTGTATTAAAAGTGTAATACAAAGAATCACCATCAGCATCTGATGCTGCATGGCTATAGATTGCTAATTGATTGACACATAAATAAGGCGTAGGTAAACGGGCATATTGAGGAGAATTATTATTAGTTCCAAGAATATTGTTGAGCGTATTTTGTATATAGAGATTTGAAATACCTGGATTTAATAGATTTGTTATTGCTGGATTTCTAGCGTTACCATTCCAATGAATTATCCAATCAGAACAGGGAATTAAGGTGATAGTGTCCATAAAAACGTATTGTTGAGTTCCTGGAGTTGTACCTCCGTTACAAGTTGTAGGTTCACCTGGACAAACTTGTGAAACTTCAGTCATCCCTCTATAGGTCATTGGAGGCGCAAAGTTGAGCCCACAAGATGCGGATTGAAAAGTTACAGATTGATTTAAATTTAGCGGAATACCATCGCAATCCCTATAAATAGCTAAAGTTACCTCGTAATTATTACCACCAACGTGTATGTATGTAATTTCTGCACCCATTAAGTGAGAGGCGTAAGAACTTGTTATTCCTGAGAATAAGATTGCGATAACTAATAGAATTTTTTTCATGGTATGAATTTATGTTTAAGTCAACAAATATAATATATTAAAAATAAAGACGCGAAAATGTTTTAAAAGGTTGCATCAATTAAATGCATTTAAAATAGTCAAATGGTTCTAAACAATTTTCACATTGGTATAATGATTTACATGCTGTAGATCCAAATTGGCTTTTTAATACAGTGTTATTAGAATTGCATTGAGGGCAGTTTACTATTTTTGAATCAGAACCAAATAAAACACCTTTATCTTCAGTCCCTTTTATAGGAGGTGCAATGCCATAATTTCGTAATTTTTCTAGAGCCTCATCATTTATCCAGTCTGTAGTCCATGCGGGAGCATAAACCATTTTAACTGCTACATATTTAATTCCTTTTTCATTTAACTTTGAGATAATATCATCTTCAAAAGCTTTCATGGCAGGACAGCCCGTATAGGTAGGTGTTATTGTGATAATTATTTTTTCAGTTAAGATTTCGATATCTCTAACAACACCTAAATCTACAACAGAAATTACAGGAATCTCCGGGTCAGGAACTTCTGATAGGAATCCCCAAATTTCTTCTTTGGTGTATTTAGTAGTGCTATTCATATTCTAATAAGAAAAGAGTAAAACCTAAACAGATTGAGCCGATATTATAAAAGTTTGTAAGAGAATAAAGCATCGGACTAAAATAAACACCAATATGGTGTTACCACTTAGCTGTTGGGTAAGCTCTCTGTAGAAATTGCATTTCCGAAATCATATGACCTAAATATTCTGAATGTAAAGCATCTAATCTTCCAGAATGCATATAGGCATCTCCTGGTTTGGTTAATGTAGCTCTTTCTAAAACAGAATTAATTGTTTTATCCCATTCTTTTTTGATATCATTCAAATTAAAAGTAATTCCTTCAGAAATTAAAAGCTCATCAACGGCATTCATTTCAAACAAATCTCCGGTGTATTCCCAAAGGTCATTTAAAGATTCTTGAACTTTATTATGACTTTCTTCAGTTCCATCCCCTAAACGAATCATCCATTCAGAACTATGTCTCAAGTGGTAGGTAACCTCTTTAATAGATTTGGCAGCGTGTGCAGCAATCATTTCGTCATTACTATCTTTTAACGCCTTATATAAGTGGTAAGAAAACGCATTGTGTAAAAAATTTCTCACAACAGTTTCTCCAAAATGTTCATTTGGTCTTTCAGATAATAAGGTATTGTAAAATCCTCTTTCCTCTCTTTTATAAGCTAAGTCATCTTCAGATCTTCCTTTGTTTTCAATTTTTCCAGCATAAGTCAACATCGTTCTTGCTTGCCCAATTAAATCTAAAGCCATATTAGACATGGCAATGTCTTCTTCTAAAATAGGTCCGTTGCTACACCACTCAGACATTCTTTGTCCTAAGATTAAGCTAGAATCACCTAGCCTTAAACAATAATTTATTAACGCTTCGTTTTTTGTCATTTTCGGTTGTTTTGATAGTAGGATAAAAGTCAACAAGAATCAATTAAATATGTTTCGATCCATCAGGCATTACATAATAAGTCGGATGCCTGTAAATTTTATCATTTGAAGGATCAAAAAATGATTCACTCTCGTCAGGAGTTGAAGATGTTATTGCATTTAAAGGAACAACCCAAATGCAAGTACCTTCCTGTCTTCTAGTATAAGTGTCTCTAGCATTTTGTAAAGCCATTTCTTTATCTGTTGCATGTATGCTTCCAACATGTTTATGTGCTAAACCTGGTTTACTTTGTATAAAAACTTCCCAAACGTCTCCTTGATTCTCTGTATTACTCATATTCTTTTATATTTTTTTAGTTAAGCAACTAATTCTTCTTTGTTTTGTTTTTTAGCGTAAGCAATTGCAGCTTCTCTCACCCAAGCACCTTCTTTGTGTGCTTTTTTATGATGATTTATTCGTTGTTTATTACAAGGTCCATTTCCTTTAACAACTCTCCAAAACTCATCCCAATCCATTGCTCCAAAATCATAATGTCCTCTTTCTTCGTTCCATTTTAAATCAGGATCAGGAATTGTTAATCCGATGAGTTCTGTTTGCCCAACCGTTTTATCAATAAAGTCTTGTCTTAACTTATCATTAGTAGCTCTTTTAATTTTCCATTTAACAGCATTTCCCGTGTTTGGAGAATCTGAATCATGAGGTCCAAACATCATAATTGAGGGCCACCAAAAACGATTCAAGGCATCCTGAGCCATTGCTTTTTGTTCAGGAGTTCCTTTTGCCATAGTAGCCATTATTTCATAACCTTGTCTTTGGTGAAAACTTTCTTCCTTACAAATTTTAACCATTGCCCTAGCATAAGGTCCATAAGAAGTTCTTTGTAAAGAAACCTGATTAACAATGGCTGCGCCATCAACTAACCATCCAACAGCACCCATATCAGCCCATGTTAAAGTAGGGTAGTTAAAAATACTTGAGTATTTAGCTTTTCCACTTTGCAAATCAGCAATAAATTCATCCCTACTTTTCCCTAATGTTTCAGCCGCAGAATATAAATATTGACCATGTCCAGCCTCATCTTGAATTTTTGCTAGTAAAACAACTTTAGCTCTTAAGCTAGGAGCTCTACTTAGCCAGTTTCCCTCAGGTTGCATACCAATTATTTCCGAATGTGCATGCTGAGACATCTGTCTTTGCAAGTGTTTTCTGTAATCTTCAGGTATCCAATCCTTAGGCTCTATTTTAATTTCAGCATCAATTTTTGCTTGAAATTCTTCTAATTTTTTTGCGTCATCCATAAATTATAATTTACAGGTACAAGTTTAATCAATTTCAAGCTTAATCTGTATGATTTTTGTCAGTTGTTATGTTTTTTTATGATCAATAAAACCTATAGCAGATAAAAATTAATTCAGAAATGATATTTTTGCAATCTAAAATGAAAAACCAAACTATGTTTAGTAAGCTAAAAGTTAAAGAAATAAGAAAAGAAACAAACGATACCGTTTCCATTGCATTTGAAATTCCAAATGACTTAAGGTCAGAGTTTAGTTATAAATCAGGACAATATATAACAGTGAAATCTGATGTTTCAGGCGAAGATATAAGAAGGGCATATTCCTTATGTAGTTCACCTTATGATGATGACTTCAGAATAGGAGTTAAAAAGGTTGAGAGTGGTAAAATGTCAACGTTTTTAAATGAAGATTTAAAAGAAGGAGCTGAATTAGAGGTGATGGCTCCTGCAGGTAATTTTGTAATAAGAGAGGGAAATAAGAACATTGTGGCGTTTGCTGCAGGAAGTGGTATCACCCCAATTCTATCAATGGTAAAGTCAATATTGAAAATAGGAGGTAATTTCACGTTGTTTTATGGGAATAAATCTTCTTCAGAGACAATATTTAAAACTGAATTGGATAGTTTGAAAAATGAATTTTCTGATAAGTTTAATTTACACTATATCTATAGTAGGGAAGAGTTTGGTAATAAGCTTTACGAAGGTAGAATTGATACAGATAAGACAACCTTATTGATGAAAGAGAATTTAAACCTTTTAAAATCTGATGGTTTTTACATGTGTGGACCAGAAGATATGATTTTAAATGTTTCAACAGCATTAAAAGAGTTGGGTGTAGGTGAAAATAAGATTCATTTCGAATTATTTACAGCCCCTACAATTAAGAATGATAATGCTGAGGTGGTTGCCTCTGATTTTTTAGGAGAAAGTCAAGTTACAGTTATTATGGATGGAGATGAATTTGAGTTCCCGTTAAAAAGTGATGGAGATTTTATTTTAGATGTTGCGATTGAAAACGGAGCAGATGCGCCATTTTCGTGTAAAGGAGCAGTTTGTTGTACGTGTAAAGCTCAAGTAATAGAAGGTAAAGCAATAATGGAGATGAACTATTCATTATCTGACGAAGAGGTTGCAGATGGATTTATATTAACGTGTCAAGCACATCCTGCCTCAGAAAAGTTGGTTGTTGATTATGATGTTACATGATTTCTTTATGAAAAGGAAGAATTTCCTTTATTAACATATTGATATTGAAAAGGTCTAGCATTTGCTAGACCTTTTTTTGTGTAGCTAGAGTAAATTTGGAGTAATGAAGAAGTTTGTTTCTATAATAGTTATTACTACAATTCTGTTGTCTTGCGGAGGAGGTAAGAAAGCTACGAGTAATAAAAGGAATGATTATATTATAAGTAAGTATGCAGGAATTTTACAAACGCCAAAATCAGAAATTAATAATATAAAGCTATATGCTTTTATAGATGACTGGTATGGAATCAAATATAAGTATGGAGGAATGTCAAAATCAGGAGTTGACTGTTCGGGGTTTTGTAATGTACTATATAGTTATGTTTATAAGAAACAAATAAGACGGACAACATCTCAATTGTCAAAGGATATTAATAAGACAAGTAAAAAGAAATTAAAAGAAGGTGACTTGGTCTTTTTTAATATATCGAGAAAGAAAAATTCGCATGTAGGGGTTTATTTAAGAAATAGTAGGTTCGTGCATGCAAGTTCTAGTAAAGGTGTTATAATATCAAGTTTAGATAATCCATATTATAAAAAAGCATATAATAAAGGAGGTAGGTTAAAGTGAATATTCTAATTACAGGAGCAAGTAAAGGGATTGGTTTTGAAATTGTAAGGCAATTTGCAAAAGATTCAAGTAACAATATAGTTGTCCTATCAAGAGATCTAGAATTGCTACAGCAATTAAAAGCTGTCTGTAAAGAAGAAAGCGATAATAATATACATATATATAGTATTGATTTCTTGTCAAGTTGTTTTGTAGAAGGTTTTAGAAAAATATTAAAAAGACATGATGCACATTTTGATATTATCATTAACAATGCAGGTTGCTTAATTAATAAGCCATTCGTTGAAACAACCCAATTAGAAATTAATAACATATACCAAGTAAATGTGTTTGCGCCTATATTGATATTGCAAATACTTATTCCTTTATTAGATAGTAATAAACAATGTCATATTATTAATATAGGAAGTATGGGAGGCTTTCAAGGTTCAGTTAAGTTTCCTGGATTGTCAATTTATAGCTCTTCAAAATCGGCTTTAGCAAATTTAACAGAATGTTTAGCAGAAGAATTTAAAGAGAAAAAGATTAAAATTAATTGTTTAGCGTTAGGTTCTGTTCAAACGGAAATGCTGAAAAATGCTTTCCCAGATTATGAAGCTCAAGTTTCTGCAAAAGAAATGGCTGCTTATATAGTACAATTTAGTATGCAAAGTCCAATTTATATCAATGGAAAAGTTATTCCTGTATCAAGTTCTACCCCTTAGCTAAAATTATTCTCATTGGTTCTCAGTGTGATAAGAGTTAAGATGAAAATTTATTTAAGATTATCTTGTCAAGGTTAAAAATACGGCTACATTTGCAGCCGCTTAAGAAACAACGGTTTTAAAGTTAAGCTTCAAATTCATGAGAAATTCAGCTTTAGAAAAGCTAGCAAAAAGTTTTTGTAAATTTTCCTAAAAAAGCTTGGAGATTAAAAAAAAAGTTCTACTTTTGCAGTCGCTTAAGAAACAATGGTTTTAAAATAAGCTTCAAATTCATGAGAAATTCAGCTTTAGAAAAGCTAGCAAAAAGTTTTTGTAAATTTTCCTAAAAAAGCTTGGAGATTAAAAAAAAGTTCTACTTTTGCAGCCGCTTAAGAAACAACGGTTTTAAAATAAGCTTTAAATTTATGAGAAATTCAGCTTTAGAAAAGCTAACAAAAATTTTTTGTAAATTTTTCTAAAAAAGTTTGGAGATTAAAAAAAATATTGTACTTTTGCCGTCCTCAAACAAGGAAATGTCCTTGAAAATGTTTGAGACACAAAACAGATTAAGACTTATAGTTCGCTATAAAAAATTATATTGTTCTTTGAAAATATTGAAGATAGAAAAAAATTAAGAAAGTATCCTTTTGAGAAAAGAATTTATTCTTTCCGATTGAGTGAAATAATTTTAAAAATTATTTAACAAAAATTACAACGGAGAGTTTGATCCTGGCTCAGGATGAACGCTAGCGGCAGGCTTAACACATGCAAGTCGAACGGTAACATGAGTGCTTGCACTTGATGACGAGTGGCGCACGGGTGCGTAACGCGTATGCAACTTACCCTAAACTGGAGAATAGCCTTTAGAAATGAAGAATAATACTCCATAGTATTCCAGAGAGGCATCTCTTTGGTCTTAAAGCTTCGGCGGTTTGGGATAGGCATGCGTTCTATTAGTTAGTTGGTGAGGTAATGGCTCACCAAGACCACGATAGATAGGGGACCTGAGAGGGTTATCCCCCACACTGGTACTGAGACACGGACCAGACTCCTACGGGAGGCAGCAGTGAGGAATATTGCACAATGGACGAAAGTCTGATGC
>Ga0256845_1002501_pt1 | contig 13272 bp, 9 predicted proteins | sample RiftiametaG_FD_189101 | JGI IMG/M metagenome (GOLD analysis project Ga0256845, IMG submission 189101) | Tube worm associated microbial communities from hydrothermal vent at the East Pacific Rise, Pacific Ocean - Riftia | ecosystem: Host-associated > Annelida > Integument > Unclassified ... | reverse complement strand
GGAAAACTACTCTTCCCCCTTCTTTGGTGTAGACCCCAAATTTTGGGCAAAACAGGGATAAAATGAAAAAAGCGGTTAAGCCAATTTAATGACTTAACCGCTTGAATTCACAACTGGTGCCGGGACCAGGAATCGAACCAGGGACACACGGATTTTCAGTCCGTTGCTCTACCGACTGAGCTATCCCGGCACCTCGTTTGGAGTGAGATTTTTACCCGACTTCTCCTGTACTGTCAATAGATTTTCTGGAATTATTTTATCCCCACCCATTAAACATCATCGCGTATAGACAAACCACCAAGATCGAGATCAAAATTCAACTCTTCGTCCATTCCCATATCAGTGGATTTGGCTACTGTCTTAGCAGGTGGTTTCTCCTCATCGATATCAGCCAGAGCTTCTGAAAAGTCTATATCATCAAGAGCCAGAACCGCCTCTTTTTTCTCTCCTGTAGCACCGAGTAAATCTCCTTCAAGCCCACCTAATCCAAGCTCAAAATCAAGCGCATCAAAATCAAGGGAGTCAATATCTTCCCCTTCAGTTACTTTCGCTGGAGCTTCACCTTCACTGACAGCGACAGCAGCTGGAGGGGCAAGGTCTGAAAGATCTGCTAGCTCATCGGGAATATCAATAGCAGGAGCCCCCTGGGCTGGTTGCTCATCCACAGCTGCTGTTTCTTCCGACTCGTCAAGCTCAGCTATCTCCAGCTCAGAAGTGTCTTCAAGCTGGCCAAAATCCAGCTCAAATTCACTATCATCATCTTCGCCAAAATCCTCTGAGACAGCGTCATCACCCTCAACTTCCATTTCCACGGCTGCCATGGAATCTTCACCTTCAAAAACAATATCGTTTTCTATTTCGATTTCATCATCGTCATCATCAATCAGAACCTCAAGATCTTCATCGACAAAATCGTCCAGCGGTTCGTCATCAACAAACATATCCATATCGTCTGAAGACTCATCCTGTGGCCTGTCCGGCTGCAATTTCAAAAACAGGGGAGGTGCGACATTAAAGACAGAACCCAGGAGGCCATCAGATGCCGTTTTTATATTTTTCTTACACTTCAGACATTCTTCCAGGTGATCATAGGAAATATATCCACATTTTGGACAACGCATGAATTGTTACCTCTCCAAAGAACTGTTAGTTAATTGTTCATTTCAGAAACCAGCAGTAATCATCTACTGCACAACTACGAGTATTGCACACTTTCCCCTAATTAATCAAGAACTATTCGTCAAAAAGGAGGCTTAAACCCGTGTATCAACATCAACTTTCCTGCTTCCATGACAGTATAAATAACACTATCTTATTTTTCTTGCAAAAAATAGGCTGCAAATTTCCACATCACTCTACTCCGCCCAGTCCATACCAATATCACAAGATGGTGCCGAATGGGTAAGAGCGCCAATGGAAATAATATCTACACCACTCCCGGCGATGGCTTCAATCGTGTTAATATTTACACCCCCTGAAGCCTCTACCAGAGCGCGGCCATTGATTTTCACAACAGCTTCAGACATCATCGCAGGACTCATATTATCGAGCATAATAATGTCCACATCGCATTTGAGGCATTCATCCACCTGGGCCAGTGTATCGGTTTCGACCTCAATACGGATAGTATGAGGAACATTTTCCCGCACTCTTTCAACCGCAGCCGCAATAGAACCACAAGCGGCAATATGATTGTCTTTAATTAACACGCCGTCGGTGAGATTAAATCTGTGATTTTTACCTCCACCAACCCGCACGGCATATTTTTCCAGAACCCTCAGACCAGGAGTCGTTTTACGGGTATCTGTAATACGAACTTGAAAACCCTGAACTTTTTCAACAAAACTGGTAGTCAAAGTAGCTATTCCTGAGAGGCGTTGCAAGAGATTCAAGGCTACCCGCTCGGCCTTAAGCAGGTCAACAACCGGCCCGCTGACTGTAAGTAATGATGAGCCCGGGTCAACATAGGTTCCATCCTCCACAGGGTTTTCAGTAATAACTGTATTATTTTGAACCTTAAAAACCTCCGCAGCCACGCTCCCAACCCCGGCAGCAACAAATCCATCCCGGGCGACCAACCTGGCTTTTCCTGTTTCCTGCTTTCGGAAAATTGATTCACTTGTGAGATCACCCCGCCCCACATCTTCTTTCAGAAAACTGCTTATCATGTCATGCAGAAGATTCCTGTCCATATCAATGCCTATCTCAGATTTTCCAACCGTTCTTCTGCTTCCAGAATTTTCGCCATCTTGATGTCGAGAAGTTTCTTTTTCTCCTCTTCTCCCGCTATGATCTTTTCAGGAGCATTATTCAAAAATTTGCTATTGGACAGTTTGCCGTTCACCTGCTTGAGTTTGGTTTCTACTTTCTTCCGTTCCCGACCCAGTTTTTCCAGCTCATTATCGATATCGACAAGGCCTTTAAGTGGCACAAAAATCTCAATATCGTTGTAAATATATGTTCCGGCGTCATCGGGTTTTTCTGCCTGCGGAACAACTTCAAGACCACTCAGACGGGTCATATCAGAAATCGCCAGACTGTTTTGAGTAATAAATTCTGCCCGTTCCGGGTCAGCACAGATAACAAATGCCTCAATCTTGGATGATGGATGCACATCCGCCTCGGAACGAATATTTCTTATGCCGGTAATAATGCCCATGAGCAGCTCCATCTGGCTCACTGCATCATCATCCTTCCATGCCTCCTGCAACACAGGATAGCTACTGGTTGTCAACGTATCACGCTGACCTGGAAGAACTGACCAGATCTCTTCAGTCACAAACGGTGTTATCGGATGAATAAGTTTTAGTATCGTCTCCAGCACGATAAGAAGCACACCCTGGGCCTGTTTCTTAGCCAGAGGATCTTCACTGAACAGATCCGCCTTTATCCACTCCAGGTACCAGGCACAAAATTCATACCAGATGAATTGATAGTTCACAGAAGCGACATCATTAAACCGATATTCATCCAGAGCCAGCCGCACATCCTCTATCGCGCTTGCGGTTCGACTGAGAATCCAGCGATGAACCAGCGGCAATTTATCAGGCTCGGCCACAACATCCCGCACAGACTCATCACAATCTGCAATATGCATCAAAGCAAAACGGGCCGCATTCCATATTTTGTTGATAAAATGACGATACCCTTCAATCCGCTCTTCATCGAGCTTTATTTCTCGTCCCTGGGCCGCAAATGCCGTCAAAGTAAAGCGCATTGCATCTGTGCCATACTCTTCCATAACCACAAGGGGATCAATCACATTGCCGGTGGATTTTGACATTTTCTTGCCATGTTTATCACGTACCAGCGCATGCAAATACACATCCTTAAACGGTACTTCATCCATAAAATGAAGACCCATCATCATCATCCTGGCAACCCAGAAAAAGAGAATATCAAAACTTGTAATCAAAACCGAAGTGGGATAAAAAGTTGCCAGTTCCTCTGTTTTTTCAGGCCAGCCCATGGTTGAAAATGGCCAGAGCGCCGAAGAGAACCAGGTGTCCAGCACATCAGTTTCACGGATAATATCTGCAGAGCCACACTTTGGACACTCGGTCGGGTCGAACGATTCAACAATCAGCTCTCCACAATCTTCACAGGTCCACGCAGGTATACGATGGCCCCACCATATCTGCCTGGAAATACACCAGTCACGGATATTATCCATCCAGTTGTAAAAGGTGTTATACCAGGTTTTCGGATAGATTTTAATCCGTTCATCCCGCACCGCTGCAACAGCTTTTTCTGCAAGTGGTTTTACCGAAACAAACCACTGCACCGATGTTGTCGGTTCGCTCACTGTTTTACAACGATAGCAATGACCAACGGCGTGATCATACTCCTCGATTTTCTCCATAAAACCAAGGCGTTCAAGATCCTCAACAATTTTCTTTCTGCATTCAAACCGATCAAGGCCACAGTAGTCACCCGCAGCCTTATTCATACACCCTTTATCGTCCATGATCTTCATACGATCAAGGTTATGACGCAGACCAATCTCATAATCATCCCGGTCGTGGGATGGGGTGACTTTTAGAGCTCCGGTACCGAACTCCCTATCGACATGGTTGTCAAAGACGACCGGAATAATCCGATCAGTTAGTGGAAGTTTGATACCAATCTCACCTAAGTGCTGATACCGCTCGTCCTCAGGATGTACAGCAACTCCGGTATCTCCAAGCATGGTTTCCGGCCGGGTTGTGGCAACTACGACATGGCCTGAACCATCGGCATAGGGATAACGGATATGGTAGAGTTTTCCTTTGGTATCCTCATGTTCCACCTCATCATCCGCCAGAGCAGTATGACAACGGGGACACCAGTTTACAATATAATCACCCTTGTAGATAAGCCCTTCTTTAAAAAGGCGGACAAAAACCTCACGTACAGCCGTGGACAAGCCTTCATCCATGGTGAAACGCTCACGATCCCAGTCACAGGAGGCACCCATTTTTTTAAGCTGGTTGGTGATGGTGCCACCTTTTTCTCCACGCCACTCCCAGACACGTTCTATAAAAGCGTCTCGGCCAAGATCATCCCGGGTTTTCCCTTCCGTTGCCAGTTGTCGCTCAACTACATTCTGTGTGGCAATTCCCGCATGATCCGTGCCGGGGACCCAGAGAGTATTGTCTCCACACATCCGATGATACCGCGTTAAAATATCCTGCAGGGTGTTGTTAAGAGCATGCCCTACATGGAGAACTCCAGTAACATTAGGAGGGGGAATAACTATGGAAAAAGCAGGTTTCCCTGGAGCCATCTGCGCAGAAAAACAGCCATTTTCCCGCCAATGGTCGAGCCATTTTTGTTCCACGCCAGAAAACTCGTATCCTTTACTCAACAGCTCTTCTTTTTTGCTCATAGTCAAAATTATTTCGGTATAAATGAAACTTCAAAAAATTCTGTTAACATATCAGCTGTGAAAATACCTGCGCCCCAGCCATAATTCAACAGTTTTATTAACCCTGCTACTTAACGCTCCATGGCTCCGGCAAAAAAATATGCTGATACAGGTTAAGGGCATAACGATCCGTCATCCCCGCAACATAATCACACACCTTGCGGTGTGCTACCTTCTCATCAGACCAACCCTCTCCTTTTGCACCATATTCCCACTCTCTTGCCCGAATTCTCAGAATACCGTTTTCCATAAAATAGTTGTACAGATCGCGAACTATCCGCTGGGCTTTAACAAATTCGTTGTGCACTCTGTAATACGTGTACACCCTCTCATAAAGAAACTTCCGCAGAGCCGTGAGAGCCTCCAGCATCCCTTCACTGATATGGAGGTCTCCATCATCAGCGGCCAAGGTCTCGATAATTAAATCGCGAACCATCGTCCCTATTCTTTTGGAATGACGATTCCCCACCACTTTCATTATGTCTGCAGGCATATCTTTTTCTTCAAGAATTCCAGCCCGCAAGGCATCATCAAGATCATGGTTGACATAACCAATTATATCTGCCAGGCGAACAACCTGACCCTCAAGAGTGACGGCACACTCCGATTTATCTTTGGGCAGAATATCATTCCGACCTTTGGAGTGCCGCACAATACCATTACGAACCTCAAAAGTCAGGTTCAACCCTTTGCCTTTGTTTTCCAGAAAGTCAACAACACGTAAACTATGCACATAATGGCGAAATCCACTTGGATGCAACTCATTTAAGGTAACCTCTCCTGCATGCCCAAATGGAGTATGACCAAGATCGTGTCCCAACGCAATTGCTTCAGTAAGTGGTTCATTCAGACAAAGGGCTGAGGCAATCGTCCTGGCAATCTGAGAAACTTCAAGGACATGTGTCAACCTTGTTCGATAATGGTCACCTGTCGGGGCTAAAAAAACCTGCGTTTTATGTTTAAGACGCCGAAACGTTTTTGAATGCGTGATACGATCCCGATCACGCTGAAATGGCAACCGAATATCGGCCATCTCCTCTTCCTCTTCAACATGGCGACCAGAAGAATTCTTATTCAAAGCCGCAAAAGGCGAGAGAATAGTTTCCTCGCGATCTTCGAGTTGCGTTTTAATCGATTTACCAATTACCGGCACGAAAGACATATCCATTCTCTCCTGACAGATTTATTCTGAGGTATTGTCTTAGCTTCACCATTTAGTACCTTGTTATGGGGTGTTAAACCATGTCCTGTTTATGATTTCAATAGCTTGCACACATTTCTACCACCATTTCCGACATTTTGCCATAGCCCTCATCTCAAAGAGGTGTTTCGAACCTTACATTGCATTGCAATTATAGCACTTTACATCCGGCATAATCACCTATATAGTTTCGTCTATCTTACATCTCATCAACCTGGGGAAAAAATGAAACAACCATCCCGAACGAAGCAGACGGGATTCCTTCTCCTGTTTGTTCTTCTACTGTTTGCTGTCAATTTTTATAAGAATGAATCGGCTCCAACCAGCGCCAGAGATAACGTCCAGGCGATTGAACAGGCATTTGAGAATCGCATATCCAACATACAAATATCAGGCAGTGGAACAATCGTCAAACTCCTGCCTGATGACACAAAAGGTACAAAACACCAGAAATTTATCGTTAGAATTTCTCCAAAGGTGACCGTTCTTATCGCCCATAACATAGATTTGGCACCGCGCATTAACACTATTGCCAAAGGAGATACACTCTCATTTTATGGCGAATACGAATGGAATAACCGGGGTGGAGTTATTCACTGGACCCACCACGACCCCGGAAAACGACACATTGATGGCTGGCTCAACTTCCAGGGTAAGATATATCAGTAAATGTTGGAGTCGTAAAAAAAATACCGTATACCGAAAATCGGAGGATAAGGTATGAAACAATATTGCTACTACCAGTCACCAATAGGCAGGTTACTCATCGCTGGTACAGACGGAAGACTTGAAGCAATTTTCTTTCCTAACTCAATTGACCAGTTTGAGATATCAGACGAAGTACAGCACAGCGAAGAGAATTTCACAGACATTTTGCGCCAGTTAGACGAATATTTTGCGGGTAAACGCCAGACATTTGAAGTCGATGTCTTTCCTGCAGGAACGGACTTTCAGCAAAGAGTTTGGCGGGAACTGCAAAATGTACCCTTTGGCCAGACGGCCAGTTATGGAGAAATAGCCACACGAATTGATAACCCCAAGGCATGCAGGGCAATAGGTATGGCTAACGGCAAAAACCCCATTCCCATTATTATCCCCTGCCATCGTATCATAGGCAAAGATGGTTCGCTGACCGGATTTGGGGGAGGGTTGGACATAAAAAGAAAGCTCCTTGAACTCGAGGGAATATCACTTCAATGATATGAACAGATACGTTGCAATCATCACCATCACGTTTAGTATATTTTTGTGCCTGCGGGAGACTCCTGCTGCGCAGGATCTGACAATCTATACGGAACCCCTGGCGCCTGTCCATTTTGAGCAGGACGGTCAGATTGTCGGCATTGCAACAGATATAGTTAAAGAAATCGTCAGGCGAGCAGGATATACAGCACATTTCGAAATATACCCCTGGAATCGAGCGTACTATCTGGTACAAAAGAATCCCGAGAGTTTTATCTACACCTTAAACAGAACCAGAAAAAGAGAGCAGCTTTTTAAATGGATTGGCCCGATTCTGCACAAAAAAACCTATCTATACAAACTCCGCGGGCGCAATGATATCCAGCTAAAAAATTTTGACGATGCAAAAGAATATACAACCGCTGTCCTCCTTGGCCATTCATTGACATTACAACTGAAAGATCTGGGTTTTCAAGAAGGAAACCAGATAATCGTAACCTCGAATAAAACTATCCAGACAAGGGTATTTCTTGAAAAACGATGCGACCTGATCACGGGTAATGAGTATACCATTTACAGGGCGATGCAGGCCGCAGGACTCACCATGGAGGCGGTTGAACCAGCGTTACTGCTTGGATCAAGCAGCTATTACCTTGGTGCCAACCTCCACACTTCTGATACGGTCATCATACAACTGCAGAAAGCCAGTCAATCCCTGTTTGGTTCCCAATTCACAAAAAACGTGATCCGAAAATACATGAACCACTAAACAAAGTACACAGAGTCTAAAAACAACTAACTGACATGCCATCTTCTTTCAGCTCACCTATTGCCAGAAAACTAGTCTGGAGCTTCATCCTTTTAAGCACAATAGTCGCACTTTTCAGCACTATTGTGCAAACATATGTTGACTATCGTCATGATATCAACAGTATTAAAAGCTATCTGTCCTCCCTGGAAAAAACCTACCTTCCCTCTATTGCCAAAAACACTTGGCTTATGGACGATGCCCAGATTATCACTTTGCTGGAAGGCATAACCAACCGCAATGATATAGTCTATGCGGCAATTGTTGTTGACGATGCTGTTCGCTGGTCAAGCGGCCACAAAACGAATATCGACCAGCTGCAGACAACCCTGCCGATCCTCTACACTTTTCATGACAAGGCCAGGACGATCGGCACTTTGACTGTAATCGCCGATCTGAAACAGATCTACAGAAAACTGCTACGTCATATCATCATTGTTCTATTGACCAACACCGTAAAAACTTTTGTAGTGGCCGGTCTTGCCCTGTTGCTCGTTCAACGACTGATCACCAGGCATCTGCAGACCATGGCGTCACAAGTCGCGAAATTCTCCTTCGACAAGCCACAACCGCCGTTAAAACTCCAGCGTAAACAGCCCCAAAAGCCAGACGAACTGGACGCCGTTACAGATGCCCTTTCATCCATGCAGAAACGCGGCTACGAATCCTACAATGCTCTTGCCAAAGGGGAACAGCGGTTACGCCTCTTTCTCGACTCAACAGAAGAAGGTATTTTTGGCGTCGACAAAAATGGAAATATTTTATTTGCAAATGCTCAATGTCTGAAAATAATCGGGCAATCGACAGATCACGCAATAATTGGCAGGCCAATGAACGATATTTTTTCTTTTCACTGCATCTCCCAAACCAACCCAACAAAACATGACATCCCACTCTATAAAGCAATACTCAATTGCCAGACATTTTCCTGTGAAGACAGCTATCTAAACTGTGCAGGACAATCAGGGTTTTTCTCTGCCCTTCGCGCCTATCCAACATATTCCAATGGAACATGCAGTGGTTCAGTCGTCTTTTTCCACGACACCAGTGACGAAAGAGCAATGCAGCACCAGATGAAACTCCTCCAGGAAGCCATGAATAACTCACCGGTTTCGATATTGATTACAGACAAGAATTTTACCATAGAGTATGTCAATCCCGGCTTTGAAAAAGGATCCGGCTACTCCAGCTCTGAGGTCATCGGTGAAAATATTGAAATCCTCTCAAAAGAAGACCAATTCCTCCAAAAGGTTACACAAGCATCTGCTAATATCAGCCAGGGGAAAACCTGGCAGGGGGAAATACAGTATACCAATCGAAACAACCAGCTGCGAACGGCCTACGTTGTCGCATCACCACTTTTCAGCCCGAGCGGAGAAGTAAGTAACCTGGTGGCAGTATCCCGGGATATCACCAACGAAGTCGAATTGCAGGAGCAACTCATTATCACCCAGAGACTTGAAGCGATGAGCAGGCTGTCTGCCTCCATTGCCCATGAGTTTGGCAACCCACTTATTGGTATACGCTCCCTGTTAAAGGATTTCCAGGAACGGCTCATACTCTCCGAAGACGACAAAACTCTTCTGGATATTGCCGAGTCGGAATGTGGACGTATGCAGACATTAATTGGGGATTTTCAGGATTTCTATGGTGCGGATAAAAAGGCACGTACCCTTTGTGATATCAGGGATGCAATCGATAAAGTCATGATACTTCACCAGAAAATCTTTATCGATCAATCAATCGAAACAGTTATCAACCATGCAAATGAACTACCGAAACTGTTCTGCCGAAAAGATCAAATAACCCAGGTTATTCTCAATCTGATTATCAATGCGGTCGACGCCATGACCCCGGACGGAGGTACACTTACCATTACAACCTCACTGAAAGTTGACAAAATCAGCATCAAAATCGAAGACACTGGACATGGAATCAGCAGAGAGGACCAGGAACATATTTTCGAGCCGTTTTTTTCGACAAAACCAGAGGTTGAAGGAACCGGCCTGGGCTTACCCGTTTCCTTTGGCATTGTCTCGACCCATGGTGGCAATATAACCTGCAGCTCCAGAAAAAGTGTTGGATCGACGTTTATTATACTCCTGCCGGTTCGAGAGTATTAACACCCGCAACCAACCCAGAACCACATCCGAATATCTGCGTGCAAATTTTCGGCTCAACAATATGTTCTTATAGTAGCACAATCTTTGGAATTCGCACCAACCCCTGAAAGACAAAGCCATACACGCTTAAACAGTACATAACAACGACACCAAGAGTTAGTAAACGCCGATTTATCGCCTTGTAGTTTTCGGCATACAAAATTCCAAGCATCGAAAAAATCGGGAATAAATACCTCCCCTGCGCCTGAAAATCAACAGTCCAGGAGTGGTAAATTGAAGCAGCCAGCAGCGCACTCGACAAACCGATTACCAACAGGGCCGATCCACTACCGACCAGTTCTTTGCGCCAGAAGATCGAACAAAAAACAAAGGACAGTAGCGCAACGCCACTCCAACGCATCAAATCATAATAAATAACAGGTGCGGTGATAGTCGAATAACCAAACACCCCGAAACTACTCTGAAACGACCTCTCAAACCAGCGGTCCGTGACAATTATTTCTTCTAGCGACGTCCCCCTTTTCTTGAGATAAAGAGAGACATGTTTCTTATGTAACTCCGTGCTTGGTTTATACCAACTGTGCGCCAAATTTTCTTGTAATTGTTCGACTTTTGCCTGACGGTCAAGTCCGTTGACCATAAAGTCAGCCCCTACTCTTAGCCCAAAAATACACCCACCAGCCAAAGTAATAACAACCAGTTTTTGCAGAGCTCCTTTACGATCCCAGTAATAATCTGCAGAAAAAAACATTTTCAGCCCGAGGCAGAGATAGAAAAAAGCAATAAACGGGTAGTAGTTTTTCTTTAAAAGAAAAACACTTCCCAGCAAAATGCTAAGAAGAATAAATCCAGTTATCTTGACCATCAAACCGTCCTCTTTAAGAAAACGCTGAAAAAGACTGTCCGGATCGACCAGTTGACAACCGGCGAGAAATGCACAAAACAGCGCAAAAGCATCTGAATCGCAATAACTGAAAAGATACCATATCTGCGGAGAAAGGAGAAAAGGCAGCGCCACCATACGTGCATAACGATTTTTCAGAGAATACAAAAAAACGAGCCCAAAAAGAAACACATTAAAGCCCCTGAGCGACAGGTAATTAGGGAGTTTGAATCCGGATAGCAGTTTATCGAATTTTCCCGCAAAAAGATAATACACTTCACCATTATTCAGCCGCGACACACCATAAATGCTATAAGTTTTTCTGATTCCAGGATCATCTATCACCGGTGGTAACCAGTTGTCCTGATAATACGAAGTTGCATAAAGATGTACATATTCATCAGGGTGTACATTTCTCTCACTTATTCCAGCCATAACGACAATCAAAATCCAGGCACCAAAAAGAAGAAGTGGAACAAAGCGCAGATTAATCATCAACTTCCCCGCACAGGACTGCACGAGCAAGATAATAAAAACGAGAACCATCAGACGTATTATCAGCCAACTGATATTTATACCGTGAAATTGAGGCGAAATAAGTAATTCAAAATTGGAGTCAATACCGGTAGATCTTACCCAAAGTCCATTTTGATCAACGCGATAATCACCGACCTGATAAAGAGGAACAAGCTTTGCAAAATCCTTTTCCGTCTCCAGTGTAATGGGATCCCAGCCTTCCTGACTGATAACCACACGATTCAGTGTTGCCTCCCCTTCGTAGTTGTGGGTATCAATGCGCAAACGGGCCAGTTTTTTAATATCAGCAAGAAAAAAGCTGTACTTTTTTCTGTCCGGTGTCGCAACAACTACAGACATGTGTTTTTCTGAATAGAGCTCCCCCGCACCAGCCCAGTATATTTTAAAATCCGCTTTCCGGCTTACCTCAAGTTCGATTTCCACATGAGCTTCATTGACAATAAAGCGGTAATAAAGCCCACAGGCCACAAGACAAAGAAAGAGTGAAAAAAAACGAGATGCCCAACGTCGATCTGTTGTTTGAGAAACTTTTATCAGATCTAAATCTTCATTCAAAGTGGCCACCAAAAGTAAAATTTGCAGAAATATAAAACCAAAAAAAAAGAGCTCTGTGCCCTTATAACATAAGGTTTACTATACTTTCCAATATTTTCCAACCCCTGCCCATACAGACAAATTTGATCTGCAGGTTCAAATGGTTATTGTTTATTCGTAACTGCTCAGCTGCACTCCATCTATTTTGAGGTCTATTATGAAAACTACTCTTTCAACAATCCATGCCATGGAGATTCTCGATTCAAGAGGTAATCCAACACTACAGGTTTATGTCGAACTGACCGATGGCTCAACCGCCTCAGCATCTGTACCTTCAGGTGCTTCCACTGGCGTCAACGAAGCTGTAGAACTCCGTGATAATGATAAAAACAGGTATTTCGGCAAAGGTGTTCTGACCGCCGTCCATAACGTCAACACTCTTTTAGGCCCTGAGCTCATAGGCATGTCGCCTTTTGCCCAGGTAGAAATCGACCAGAAAATGATAGGTATCGATGGCACCGAAAATAAATCTCGCCTGGGGGCCAACAGCATCCTTGGTGTGTCAATGGCCGTTGCACGGGTAGCAGCGCAATCAATGGGGTTACCCCTCTATCGCTATCTTGGTGGAACCGGCGCAAGAAGAATCCCCGTTCCGGCGATGAATATTATCAACGGAGGAGCCCACGCAGATAACAGTGTCGATATACAGGAATTTATGGCCGTACCAGTTGGTGCACCTACATTCAGAGAAGGGTTGCGTTATGTTGCCGAGACATTTCATGTCTTAAAAGAAATTTTGAAAGAACGAGGTCTTGCCACAAGCGTTGGTGACGAGGGTGGTTTCGCCCCGAACCTGAGCAGCAACGATGCAGCAATGGACATCATTATGGAGGCCATAACACGCGCAGGATACGAACCAGGCAAAGATATTGCAATTTCTCTCGACAGTGCCGCAAGTTCTTTTTCCACAGATTTAGTCAATAATTACGAGCTGAAATGGTCTGGACGAGGTAAAATGCACTCTGATGATCTGATCAACATGGGCATCGACTGGGTGAAAAAATATCCTATTGTTTCCTGGGAAGACCCTCTGGCAGA
>Ga0256845_1002500_pt1 | contig 13273 bp, 12 predicted proteins | sample RiftiametaG_FD_189101 | JGI IMG/M metagenome (GOLD analysis project Ga0256845, IMG submission 189101) | Tube worm associated microbial communities from hydrothermal vent at the East Pacific Rise, Pacific Ocean - Riftia | ecosystem: Host-associated > Annelida > Integument > Unclassified ... | reverse complement strand
AACCACGGAACGCACGGAATGCACGGAACCAGAAGCGGTATGTTTTTATTAAATATAAGAACTCGAAGAAGATAAAACCTTGCGGCTTTGGGCGATTGTTTTTCAATCGTGAATGAATATTTTTTTTGTCCGCTAAAACTCGCTAAAAGAACGCAAATTTTCCCCTGATAACCGATACACCAATAACCGATAACTCGTTTTGATTTTTTTGAGGGTTAGGTTAGTTGGGTGTTTTTGGGGATGGGATGTCCGCGGAGGTAGTCGGATACGGGCATGGATTGTTTTCCGGGGGGTTGGATTTGGATTAGGCGTAGGGCTTGTTTTCCGGTGGCGATGAGTAAGTTGTCGTCGAGGGTTTGTCCGGGGTTTCCGTTTGCGTTTTCGATTTCGGCTTTCCAAATTTTTAGGGGGGATCCGTCGGGGAGGGTGCAGTAGGTGCCGGGCCAGGGATCGAAGGCGCGAATGCGGTTTCGGATGGTGGTGGCGGGTTGGGTCCAGTCGATTTTTCCGTCTTGTTTGGTGAGTTTGGTGATTTCGATGACGTTGTTTTCGTTTTGTGGGGTGGGTTTTAATGTGTTGTTTCGGATGTCGTTGATGGTTTTTTGTAGAAGGGTTGCGCCGAGTTGGGCTAGTGTGTTGTGTAGTGTGGCGGAGGTGTCGTTGGGATGTATGGGGTGGGTGGCTTGGTTGAGGATGTCGCCGGCGTCCATTTTTTTGTCGACGTAGATGATGGAGACACCGGTTTGGGTGTCGCCGTTGGCGATGGCCCATTGGATGGGGGCAGCTCCTCGGTATTTGGGAAGAAGAGAGGGGTGAAGGTTGATGGCTTTGTGGGGGGCGAGGTTGATGATGGTGGAGGGAATGTATTGGCCGTAGGCGACGACGACGATGAGGTCGGGTTTGAGTGTGGTCAGTTGGCTGGTGGCATCTCCAATTTTTTCGGGGGTGAGGGTTGGGAGGTTTTGGTTTTGGGCGTAGGCTTTTAGGGGGCAGGGGGTTAGGATGCGTTTTCGTCCGGCAGGTCGATCGGGTTGAGAGACGACGGCGACGAGTTGGTCGGCGGGGTTGTTAAGAATAGATTGGAGGGAGGGGATTGCAATTTCGGCAGATCCTAAGAAGAGTATTCGCATATGTTGTGTTTTTATTTTTTGGTTTTAAATATATTTTCCCATCGTTTTCGGTCGGAGATAAAGATTTGATTGTTACTAATTTGGAAGAATTTATCGAGGGGGAAGTCGTGAGGGATTTGTCCAATAATGATGGGGAACCATTCTTTTTCGAATCCTGTTCTAAGGTGGCTTGCGAAAGGTTGGTCGTGAGTAATGGATGTTATATATAGGGCACTTATGTTTCTTTTGTTATCGTTGATATCGATAAATTCGTTGGGTGTTTTTGGTAGGAGAATGGAGGTTCTGTCTCCGTACCATGCTGTGGCCCAAGGGATGTCGGAGCAGATGATTTCACGTTCGGAAAGTGTTTTTGAGAGTTCGGAAATGAGGGGGGGCCAATAGGGTGGGTTTGGGATTCGGGCTCGGGGGGGGAGTAGAGTAAGGATGAGGGGGAGGGCGGCAATGAGAACAAAGAGGGTTTTTAGTACGGTTTGATAGGCGGGAATGGAGAAGTCGAGGCGGTCAAGTAGGATGTTGAAAAACGCTAAACTGTAGAGGATTGCAAATGGCCAGAATACATGAATAAAACGTAAGGATGTTTCGGAGAAGAATCCGGCAAGAATGGTTGTAAGTAGAAGGGATAGTGCGATTCCCCAGCGCAGATAATTTACTTGGGGTCGAACGAAGGAGTAGAAGAAGGTGGTTAGGAAGAGTGCCATAATAAGACCTCCGCCCATACCCAAAATGAGAGCAGGATGTTTTTGTGTGAAGGTGAGATTCCATTTTTCTTTAAGAAGAGCAATGGATTTTTGTATTTTAAATTCGGGGTTTAGTTCTCGGGTTAAGGTGTTGTCGGGGTAAGCACGGGTGTCCATTAATGCTGTTTTTGGGGCGAGTCCGAGGGGGGCTCCTGAGAGTTTTATATTTCGATAAATCCAAGGGGAGATAAGTAGAAGATAAGCGATGGAAAAGATGAGAACAAAGCGGGTTCCTCCTCGGAATCGTCCGCCCATAAGCCAACTAAAGAGAAGGAGTCCTGGGATAGTGGCAACGGTGATGTATCGAGTTAAAAAGGCAATAACGGCACATATAATGGAGAGGGAAAAGGGGAGAATCATTTTTCTTTTTTGTTGAGAATCACGCATTCGAATCATTGCAATAATCATGGTGTAGAAAGAGGCAACAATGAAGAAGGTTGCCATGGGCAGATTCGTACCTGATATACTATCTTGCCAGACGATGTTGCTAGAGAAAAAGATAGCGACTCCAAGTAAACCAATGTTTCGGGTGAAGATTCGTTTTGCTAGAAAAAACAGAAGTAATCCGGTCATCAGGGTAAAAAAATGGTTGAGAGGAAGAATGACCCATTGCTCTGCAGGCATGGTTGTAATATTGCCTTCTGCGTTAACCTTAAAAATATTTAGTTGAGCTAGTGTGAGGAGTTTAAAATTTATGCCGAGTAGTGCGGGGTAGGCGGGGGGATGGGTTAGATCGGGGTATTCATGAAGGTTTTTTGCTTTTTCTTTGTTGTGTTTTTTCATATTCCAAATATCAAGCGGGGTGATTGATTTGGTAATCATTCCTTTTTGTAGGGATATATTGCGTCCAAGTTGGGCGTAATCCATTGCTTCTGCTGAGTTGAGACCTCGAAATTGTGTGGCGGTGTAAATGGAGAGAAGAATAAGAATGAGCATTACTACGATTGTGGTGCGTAAAATTTTAAGTCCTGTGCCAGAGTCAACACTGTAAATAACATCGTGAAGAGTTGTTTCAAATGATTGTTTTGGGTTGTTTTCTTCCATTATAAAATCCTGTCTTGTTTGAAAAAATGAGCCTTTTAGTATCCACAAATGCTTAGAGAATACAAGTTTTCAGGATGGTTTTATCTTGTGGGTTAAAATGGAAGCAAATTATAGAAGGATAATCTAAAAGCCTCGCTTGTCATCTTGGGTTGTGAGTGCTATGTTTCCAACTTGTTTTTAAGAAAAATGGTTAAAACCCTCAAAGGAGATTATTATGTCAGAAATTATTGATGTGCTTGCACGGGAAATTCTTGATTCACGTGGAAACCCCACGATTGAAGTAGATGTGTTGTTGGATTCTGGAGCGCAAGGTCGTGCCGGAGTTCCTTCTGGAGCGTCAACGGGCGTGAATGAAGCGCTTGAACTTCGCGATGGCGACAAGAGTCGTTACCTTGGAAAAGGCTGTGAAAAAGCGGTAGAAAATGTAAACGAAATTATTGCTCCTGCAATTTTGGGATTAGATGCACTCGATCAAGCGGGTATTGATAATCTGATGCTTGAACTTGATGGAACCGAAACGAAATCAAAGTTAGGTGCGAATGCTATGTTGGGTGTTTCTTTGGCTGTTGCACGAGCTGCGGCTGATTATTTGGGTCTTCCGCTTTTCCGTTATATTGGTGGAACCAACGCAAAAGCTTTGCCTGTTCCTATGATGAATATTATTAATGGTGGATCTCATTCCGACGCTCCAATTGCCTTCCAAGAATTTATGATTCGTCCAGTTGGTGCTCCTAATTTTAAAGAGGGTCTGCGTTGCGGAGCAGAAGTGTTCCATGCGCTGAAAGCTATTATTAAAGCGAAAGGATTAAGTACGGCCGTAGGCGACGAAGGTGGATTTGCTCCTAATTTTTCTGGTGGAACGGAAGAGGCTTTGGATGCGATTATTCAGGCGATTAAAGATGCAGGATATGAACCGGGAAAAGATGTAAATATTGCACTTGATTCTGCGGCATCTGAATTCTACGAAGATGGTGTATATAATTATGCTAAGTTTGAAGGGGAAGGTGGAGCAAAGCGTTCTGCAGAAGAACAAGTAGCTTATCTTGCTGAACTTTGTGAAAAATATCCCATTGATTCTATTGAAGACGGAATGGACGAGCAAGATTGGGCGGGTTGGAAAATCCTTACCGAAAAATTGGGCGATACATGTCAAATCGTGGGAGATGATCTCTTTGTAACTAATGTGAAATTCCTTTCACGCGGAATCGAAGAAAAATCGGCGAACTCTATTTTGATTAAGGTAAACCAAATTGGAACGTTGACCGAAACGCTAGATGCCATTGAGATGGCGCATAAAGCGGGATTCACTGCGGTGGTTTCTCATCGTTCGGGTGAAACGTCTGACAATACTATTGCAGATATTGCTGTGGCTACGAATGCGGGACAAATCAAAACGGGATCATTGAGCCGTTCTGACCGTATTTCAAAATACAATCAACTTCTTCGAATCGAAGAAATGTTGGGTGGCGATAGTCGTTATGGCGATGCATAATTCGCAGATAAATAGATAAAAAAAAGGCGGTTTTTATAACCGCCTTTTTTGTTTGTTTTCATAAACAAGGAGAAGATAATGGATTCGATTAAAGGAAAAATACTCCATCTGAAAAATGAAATTGATTACGCCAACGGAGCGGTAATTAGTAAAACTTTACTTAAAAAAGAGTCTGGGAATATCACATTATTTTCATTCGATACTGGACAAGGCTTGAGTGAACACACCTCACCTTTTGATGCCGTGGTTCAGGTGGTTGAAGGCGAGGGTGAATTTATTATTGATGGCAAATCCATTACAGCCAAAGAAGGCGAAATGGTGATTATGCCTGCTAATATTTCACACGATGTTCAAGCCGCAAAACAACCCTTTAAAATGCTACTTACCATGATTCGGTCTATTGATTAATCTATATTTTAGTAGAGGAACTTGCAAAACCTCTGGTTTTTCCGTTCCAGTTAACAGGGAATCGTTATTGGATATTTGCGCGTTTTGCTGAAAGAACGGTGTTGTAAAGCAACATGGTAATAGTCATGGGACCTACGCCGCCGGGTACCGGTGTAATGAACGCTGCTTTTTCTTTTACGCCTTCGAAATCGACATCGCCCACCAATCGGTAGCCTCGTTTTTTTGAGGCATCATCTACGCGGTTTACTCCGACATCAATAATGACAACGCCTTCTTTAACCATATCGGGGGTGATGGTGTTGGGCCAGCCTGATGCGGCGATAATGATATCGGCTTGTCGTGTAAAAGAAGCCAGATCTTTTGTGCGGGTATGACAAAGTGTAACGGTTGCATTGGCGCCTTTCTTTTTTTGAAGCAACATATTTGCAATGGGTTTTCCCACAATATTACTGCGCCCCACCACAACCACATGTGCTCCTTCGGTTTCTACTCCACTGCGAAGTAAGAGTTGGACAATTCCGTGTGGGGTGCAAGGTAAAAAGGTTTCTTCTCCGATCATCATTTTTCCTACACTCATGGGATGGAATCCGTCTACATCTTTTAATGGATCAATTGCGAGTAAAACAGCGGCCTCATCAATATGTTTGGGTAACGGAAGCTGTACTAAAATTCCGTTAATTTTTGGGTCGGCATTCATTTTTTCAACGAGAGTGAGTAACTCTTTTTGAGAGGTTTCGGCGGACAAACGATTGTCGTCGGAATAGATTCCGATATTTTCGCAGGCTCGTTCTTTAGCGGTGACGTATGATTGAGATGCGGGGTCTTCGCCAACTAAAATAACCCCTAATCCTGGCGTAATATTTTGTTTTTTAAGTTCGGCAACTTCGGTTTTTAATTCTGAACGAATTTCTTCTGCGATTTGTTTTCCATCAATAATTTTTGCACTCATAAGAATCCTTGTTTTAATGTGTTTTAAAAAGTGGCCTTTGGATATGATCCTAAAATGGTAATTAATGCACAATGTTCTTGTAGTTTTTCCAATGCACTCGCTACGGGTGTATCGTCAATATGTCCGTCGATATCGACAAAAAATAAGTATTCCCAGTGTCTGTTTCGGGTGGGGCGAGATTCAATTTTACTCATATTAATTTGTTCTTGTTTAAAGACGGCGAGTGCATCGAAAAGAGCTCCGATCTTGTGTTTTATTCCAAAGACAATGGATGTTCGATCATTGCCCGTTGCTGGGCCGTGTGTTGGTGCAATCACAAGAAAACGGGTGGTGTTTCCTTGAATATCTTGAATGTTTTTTGCTTGTATTTTGATTTCATATAAATCACTTGCCATGGTGCTTGCAATGGCGGCAGCGCCTGGTGTTTTTAATGCAAGTTGCACGGCTTGTGTCGTGCTTTCTGTGGGGGATAGCTTGGCGGTTTTAATGTTATTGTTTAACCAATTCCGACATTGTCCAAAAACCTCTTGTTTACTAAAAATTTGGGAGATTTTTTCTATGGGTTCGTTGGATAAAAGTGTGAGAGAGATGGGGAGAAAAATTTCGGCGCAGATTTTTAGAGGGGTGGTGGCAAATTGGTCGAATGTATGTGTTACAGCGCCTTCGGTGGAGTTTTCTATGGGAACAACTCCGTAGTTTACGGAGCCGTTTTGTACGTTTGAGAAAACTTCGCTAATGGTTGCGGATGGGATGTATTGTACACTAGAACCAAATTTGTTTCGAGCAGCTTGGTGGGTAAAGGTGGCCTCTGGACCAAGATAAGCAATTTTCATTTCGGTTTCTAGTGCTAATGCAGCCGACATAATTTCGCGGTAAATAGCATGTGCTGCTTTTGAAGGAAGAGGGCCTTTGTTTATTTTGTTTATTTTTTCGAAAACGGCTTGTTCTCGTGCTGGAACATAAACTTCTTCTCCGTTTGATTTTTTTTCTTCCCCAATTCTTAAAACCACATCGATCCGTTCGTTTAGCAGTTGGATAATTTTTTCATCTAATTGGTCAATATTTTTTCGGAAATCCTCTAAACTCATCTTAATTCCTCTGTTCTTTTAAAAAGATATGCGGGAGATATTATCAAAACTTTTCAATGCTCAAAAACAAATAAGGAAATCTTTTGTGTGATGTAGAAGATTCTTGGCGTGTTTTTTTTGTTTTTTATGAAGAAGTGGGTTTGAAATGGGGGAGCGAGGAATAGGTTGTATTATTTTTTTTCTTTGTTCTTTTTGAAGAAGAATATTTTTTTCGTGGTATTTGAGATTCCTTGACCAAATGTTCCGATGGTGTCTATGCCAAATGTGGTCACATTTTTTAATGTGGTTTTAGCCATGCCGGTGACTCTTGATACGGAGTTTATCATGCTGTCATAGAAGGTGGAATATATTTTTGTTAGTGCTTCTGGAATAGATGCCCCGCCTTCTTTTGTTCCAATGTTTTTTATTTCTATTTTTGGTAAAGGAATGGGGGCAGAGGGGAGTTTAGATATTTTTGCATGAACTATTCCGCCTTGAATTGTAACGTGATTAATAATGAGTTTTTCGGTCTCTTTGGGCGCTTGTTTCGGGAGAAGGATAGGGCGTTCTGGAATGGTTTCTCTTGGTTTTTTTATTGCGGCCATTAAAAATTCGGGGAAGATTTGAAAGTTATCGACAGAAAGTTGTCGTTCGAAGCTAACCCGAGGTTTGTTGATAAGAATGTTTTTAATTTGAATGGGTTTCGTGTTGAGCGATTGGGGTGAAAAGTTGATTTGGGTGTCGGTTATGGCAAGCATATGGGTGCGGGAAAATCCTGGAGGATTGGCTAGTTTTAGATCTTCTATTCGTACGAATCCTTTTGGTGGTTCTATGGTGCCTTTTGTTATGGAAAGTAAAGACATCGTTTTGCTTGTGTTGAGCGTCGGGGTTGGGGCGGTTTGTAGTAGTTGAAGCGGGTTGATTTTTTTTGCAAATCGATTGAGTATTTTAGGTTCCACCAAAGGGCTGGTCATATTGATTTGGAATTGATTAATGGTCACTTTCTCAAATAAATAAGAGGGGGTAGAGGGCACTTTTTTAACAGTTTTTTTGAGTGGTTTTTTGCTCTTTTTTTGAAGGAAAAAATGGTGAAAGTTTTGATTCCATTCAATAAAGTTTCCTGAGGTTTTGGTTTGCTCAAGGTTGATTGTTGGGGATTGAACGGTGAGTTGATGGAGAATGAGTGGGGTGTTGTTATATAGAGATTTTGGATTAAATGTTGTGTTAATTTCCTCTATTTCTAATAGGTTTTTTTGAAGATATCCTTTTGGGTTTTTGAGTATAATTTTTTGAAGAGATAGATTTCCTGTGTCAAAGGTGCCATCAATTCGATTAATACGGGCTCGTAGAAGGGGTTCTTTGGGTGGATTTATTGCGGTTAACTCGGCAAGTCGTACTTGAATGTCTTCGATTTTTATATCTTTTAACTGAACGGGAAATGGAGTTTTTTTGGTGGAAGGATTTTTGTTCGGTTGTGTTGTGGCGATGGGCGTTGTTTTTTTCAACAGAGATTGAATAAGCTTTCGCCATTCGGAGAGGGTGTCGGTACTATAGTTGTGTTCAAGAAAGAAATAAAGTTTGGAAAAATGTGCATGATGAATAATAAAAGCGGGGTCTGTGGAGGGTTGTGGATTGGAATGGATTTGGAGCGTAGCGGTTTGTAATTCGAAAAGATGTGGGGTTTTGATGGTGGCTGGGTTGCTTAGTGCAAGTTTGTTGAGTTTAAATAAGCCAGAGGAAAATGAATATTGGAGTTGTTTGATGTCAACGTGTACGTTTTGTTTTGGCTGTTGAGGCGTAATGAGATGAATTTGAGCATCTTGGATTTTTAGATTGTTAATAGGGAAAGGTGAGGAGGAGGGTTTGGCAGGCGTATCGTTGTGTGTGTGGGCCGTAGTTTTTGGGGTGCAAATGGCTTGGATGAGGGCAAGGTATTCTTGGATGGTGCCGGTTGTTTTGTTTTTCTCGATAAAAATGTGGGGGGCAGATATTAGAATGTTTTGAAAGAGGCTTTCGGTTGTTTTTGAGGAGTTGAAGTTGAAGTCAATATCTAAAGCATTAAGGGTAAATAAATGGGATGTGATTATTTTTTTTGGATTTTTAAGGGTGATATTTTCAAGGTGTAGTTTTTGCGTGGTTGGATTAAAGAGGAGTTTCTTTCCACTAAGTTGAATGTCGTATTCTGGATGGGTTGTAAAGGTTACATCGATAAAAAATTGGGGAATATCAATTTGTTTGATTTGGATTTTTTTAGATGGGGTATTGGTTTGTGTTTTTGGAGTTGTGTCGTTTTCTTCGATATGTTGAATAAGCGATGAAATATTGTCGGTGTGATCACTTTGTTCATAATAAAAATGAGGATTTTTAAGTCGAATTTTATGAAGAATAATGGTGTCAGAAAAAAGAGAGGAGGAATCAAAAGAGAGCTCAATTTTATCGATGGTGCATATGTTTTTTTGTTTGAATCCGTCTCCAGTTTGAATGTTACATTCTTGAAGGACAATCGTTCCTTTGAAGAGTTGGAGGCTGAGAGATTCAATTTGAACGGGTACGCCTAAATAATTAGATCCGATTTTTTCAAGGATGTTTTTAGTTAAAACGTCGAGAAACAGAAAAAGAACTATAAGAAGGAATAGAAAAGAAGTGCTGCTTATCCAGATGATTTTGGTTCGTTTTGTTTTTGGTCCAACGAGATTTTTTTTATTTTTAGTGGGAGGGTCTAAATTCATTTTTCTGGGTTTTCTCCAAGGTGTAAGGTTTTTGTTTCACCTTTATATTTCACCTGAACATTTTGGTCGGTTAATATTTTAATAACAGTGATGTCGTTTTTTGTTTCACCTTCTAAATAACGAATGCCATTAATGATGGCAAAGCTTGGTTTTTGATTATCTGATTGAATTAAGGCATCCACTTTTAATACGTTTTCTTCTTCGTTTTGTTCAGAGAATAGGTCGGTAAGTTTATAGGGATTCTCTTTATCTGCTTTTGAACGTCTTTTTGGTTTGCTTTCTTCATCGTTGTCGCCCTTTGCAGCAGACCAAAGATTAGAACTGATCAACGTAGCTTTTTTGCCAATAGCTGTCTTTAGATTTTCTACAGAGGGGTGTAAATCGGAGTGGGTTGTGCGATAGTGAAAAAGAAGAAGGGATGAAAAGAGAAGGCCAGTAATAAGAAGGAGTAGAGTAATAAATAAGCTTTTAGGTGACGTGGACGGAGAAAGCTGTTTTTTTTGTTTAGACATAGATGTTTCCTTGACGAAGATTTAAAAATCAGTAGAGTTACACAAGTAATAAGAGTCTCTTTATAAAGAAGAGTGTTGTTTTTGCAAGAAAATACGGGCGGTAAATCCGTCGGCAAAAAAAAATGTCGTTTTTATGAGAAAAGAGTGGTTTTTTTTATTAGGTTGGGGTAGATTCTTTAGAAGTAAGCCGATTTTATTTTTTTACCGAAGGGAAGATAGTTAATGAAGGAAAGGAAGATAAAGCAAGTGACTACACGCACACAACGTAAGGTTTCTGATTTAGTTGGGGTTGATTTTTCAATAACAGGAACAAAAGTAGTTCGCTTAAAAAAGATGAAAGGAGGTCGGATTTCTTTGGTGGGAATAGATCTGTTGCCTGCGTTAGATTTAACCGCGTCGAAATGTTCTCTTAAATTATCAAAGCAACTTACAACTCATTATGTCAATTTAGTCTATAGTGGAAAAGAAGCAGTTGCTCGTGTTTTAAATGTTCCGTTGCCAGCGGGTGAAGAGATGCTCTCAGATGAAAAATTAAGGGAGTTACTTAATGTTTCGGAGGAATATAGAGTTTCGGCGGGGCTTTTAAAACGAGAGTCGGGTCGAAAAGATTCTATGTTTTTAGCGGCGGCTATTCCTGAATCGATTATAAAAACGGTTTTGAGTTCGTTTGAAACGGGTGCGCCTGCCCTTGCCTCTATTGAGGTGGCTGGACTGGCCTTTATTTCCTCTTTTCTTCATGCGCAAGGGGATAAAGTAAAAAAAGAGGCTGTTTGTATTGTTGAATATGGGGAATCTACAACCTATTTTGCTTTTCTGAATCAAGGCATGGTTTTGCTGGTTGGTCGATTTGATTTTGGTGGAGCGGTAATGCGTAATAAAATATCAAAAGATTTGGGTGTTGATGAGGATTTAACAAAAACGGTTATTGTGGACCGTTCAATTGATGTGTCTTCATTAATTATGGAGGCGATGATGCCTATTTTAAAACAGTTGTCTATCTCGAAAGATTTTGTAGAACGGCACCAATCGTGTGAAATATCTAAGTTGTATATTTCTGGAGGAACTCATCAGCTTTCTTGTTGGACAGAAGAAGTCGCTAAATATTTACAAGTAGAAGTGATTCCTTGGAATCCCTTAGAGAATATTTATTGTGCTAAGGGAGTTATTCCTGAATCTTTCTCGGATAAAATAGCTAGTTTTTCTGTAGCTGTAGGCGCTGCAATTGGAGGGCTTGAAGAATGAGTTCATATCCACATGTAAACCTGTTGAAGAAAAATGAACAACGCTATCAGGGTTCTGTAAGCAAGAAAATGATTATTGGTCTTGTAACACTTGTTCCGCTTTTGTTTTTGCTCCTTTTTGGAGGGATTGAGTTGATTCAATATAAATCGGCTGTAAATAATTTAGAACTAAATAAAGCGCAGTGGGAAACATTACAGCCTAAGTTTAAGGCGTATAAAAAGAAACAAGCATTGTTAAATAGAGATAAAAATATTTTGGGGTTAATTAAGGGTTGGAACAAGATCGTTATTCCAATGTCAGTGGTATTATGTGAGCTTCAAAATATGGTTCCTTCTGATATCCAATTTCAACATCTTTCAATCACTGCTCAGGGTAAAACAACGACGTTTAAAAAGCCAACTGACTTTTTGGTAAGTTATAATTTGACTATAAGTGGCGTTGCAGAAGGAGAAGATGGGGGTACTTCTATATTTAATTTTCAGAAAAAGTTTTTAGAACCAAAGTTAATTGGGTCAATTTTTTCTGTGGCAAAATTAGGAACAATAAGTAAAAAACAAGAGAGTAAGAAAAAAGTGGTTCATAAATTTAGTATTACAGCCTCCTCAAAAAAGGAGAAAAGATAATGGATTTTTCAAACTTATCTAAAGAACAGAGAGATCGCTTAATTTTAATGGTTATGGGCGGGGTTCTTCTTATTGGTGGGATCGGGTACGGATTAAAATCTGTATTTACAATCGGTAGTCGTGTTGAAAAAGAAAACGAGGTGCTTGAAGAAAAAATTTCCCGTGCAGAAAGGATGATCGGACGACAAAAGAGACTTTTAGAAAATGCTAAAGAGATCTCTGCAGAATTACAAGCGTATGTAAGAGAAGCGCCTCCAGAAAAAAGTTATTACTCTTGGGCCTCTGAGCTTCTTTATGCTTTAGCTAAGAAAACTGCATTTAAAATTGATCGAATTGAAAAGCAAGGAGAGCAGACAGAAAGTAAATCAAATGCGCTAAAGATTAGTTTGAGTTTTAAAATAGTGGCTCAAGGTGAATATGAAACTTGTCTTAATTTCTTAAAAATGATGGAGAAAGAATATCCTTTGGTACGTGTTGTTTCTATTGATATAAATTCTGGAGCAAATAAAGAAATCCATAATGTGAATATTGTAATTCAATGGCCATCTAATTTGGCATATCTTTTGCGTGAGAAGTCCACAACAAAAGGAGTTAAACCATGATTCGTTTATTTGCGACTCAACACAAAAATATTTTTATGATTTTGTTTCTTTTTATAAGTGGAGTAATTGTTTTTCCTCTTCAAGTTTGTGCGGAAAAAACAGAGAAAAAAGCTCCATCTTGCGCTCAGATAACAAAGCGTGATCCATTTTGGCCCGTAGGATATGTCTCAAAAAGAGTAATAAAAAGCGGATCAAGAAAAGAAGGACCTGTTAATTGGGAAGAAGCCCGGAAGAACGTTAAAATTAATGGTATTGTTCGCCGAAAAGATGAATATGTCGTGATTATTAATAGTCGCGTAAAAAAGATTGGTGATGTTGTTATATTTGATTTTAAAGGTTATCGTTACAAATGGGTAATTGAGAGTATTACTCCTCCTCATTCCGTGAAATTACGAGCGGAAAAAGGGAAGGGTAATAAAATAGTGCAATAAGAAATAGAGGAAGGTAGGGATGATGAAAAGAACACATAAAATGAAAATATGGGGTGCCTTAGTTGTTGTTGGCTTAACAGCTTCTTATGCTTCGGCTCAAAGTGTCAGTGATGATGAAATATTTAAAATTTTAGATAAGGCTGCTTCAAAAGAAAAAGCCTCATCGGTAGCACCAAAAGGTGATACAAAAAAAGCCGCTGCTGATAAGAAAGCCGCCGCTGATAAAGCTGCTGCCGATAAAGCCGCCGCTGATAAAGCTGCTGCCGATAAAGCCGCCGCTGATAAAGCTGCTGCCGATAAAGCCGCC